>MPMD02251085.1_pt1 | contig 70975 bp, 50 predicted proteins | sample 1617291 | NCBI WGS metagenome assembly MPMD02 (sample SAMN05944810, study PRJNA350692) | marine metagenome | biome: marine; feature: ODZ; material: water; isolation source: 120 m water sample filtered on 30 um supor filter | place: Pacific Ocean | collected 2012-04-09 | depth 120m m | reverse complement strand
TCGGGATGGCCGAGGGCGTGGGCCGCAGGGTCGCCCGCTTCCGCCGCCAAGGCCTTGGAGCCCGCATCCAGAGTGATCTGCCCACGGCGGGGTTGGCTGACCACGCGACTGAAAACGAGCGCAGCGGGGGCCAGGCCCAAGCCCGGATTCTCAACCTGCGAGCGGGCGTCATGGAAGACAACCGTGCCGGGTGAGACCCGGTGCCTTGCTCCCTGCAGCTTCCTCAGCGGTGTGTACTCCAGGGCGGAGAGGAATGCCGGGGTTCCCGCCGTTATGACCTCATCCACCTCGATGCCTTGGGCGTTCAGGTCGCCCACCAACGCTACGAGCCGGTCATAGCCCTCGAAGATCTCCTGCCTGCGTAGATCCATATCGGCGGCGTGCAGGTGTCCGTCATAGTGATGAAGCCCTCTCAGCCGCCCCTGCGCAGCCCGGGCGCAGGCCAGGATCGTCTCCCGATCGGCGACAGGGACTCCAGTGCGATCCATGCCGGAGTTCAGATCGATGAAGATCTCCAGTGCGGCGGGAATGGACCCGATTCGCTCTTCGTCCTCGCACAAGACCGAGACCCGCTGTGAACCATGGGCGACGGCGAGCCGGCCCAGATAGTCGAGGCCTGGGCCGACGAGGGGGTAGGCGAGAAGTACGTCTCCGGAGATTTCGCGCTCGTCGAGCAGGGTAAGCAGCTCGGCGGTCTCGCGGACCGTGGCGCACTTGAAGTGGCGCACCCCAGCATTCAGGAGCTCATCCCAGATGGCAGGAATCTTGGTCGTCTTGAGATGCACGCGCCAACGATCCGAATCTCCACCCGCGCACTCGATCACGCGCCGGATGTTCGCCCGGACCTGATCGATGAACACTACCAAGGAGGGACTCAGCAGCTGCGACTGGAGTTCGGGTGCCAACGCGTAGTCGGAATGGTCGAGGTGTGCGAAGGGCGCCATGGGTGTGGATGGTATCTTCCCGAGCCGAATGGTCCATGCCGCTCCCACCCAGTCGCGCTTGCGAGCCAACGTAGCTCGCATTCAGGCCCTGAGCTTCACATGGATGTTCATGTTGGTGATGCCTGTGATCGTGCCCTACTTGGGCTCTCACGAGCTTGGCATGCACCGCGTCTTTCAACTGCAGGCGATCTTTGCCATCACGATCGTGCTGCTGGAGGTGCCCTCGGGGTACATCTCCGACCTGCTCGGACGGCGCAGGTGTCTCATCCTGGCGGGCCTCCTGCACGGGCTCGCAGCCACAACCCTGTACTGGGCCAGCAGCTTCTCCGGTTTCGTGGTGTTCGAGCTGCTGGCGGCGGTCGGCGTGTGTTTCTACTCGGGTACGGACGTGGCTCTGCTCTACGATTCCCTGGAGGCACTGGGGGACGGGGGAGGCAAGCGGCGCCTCCTGGGGCGCCGCCTGATGTGGATGCAGAGCGGAGAGACCGCTGCGGCCCTCTTGACCGCAGGTCTGCTCGGTGCATCCCTGGGTAACTACGCATTGGAGCAGGTCGTTTATCTCAATGCCGTGGTGGGGTGGACGCCATTTCTTGTCACGTTGACTCTCGTCGACGTGCCGCGTCCCACCCTGGACCACCACACCCACTTGCACAACGCGCGCCTGATTTGGAACGGAGTGTTCCGCGAGTCCATGCTGCTGCGTCTGGTGATGATCAACCTGATCACCTACGGGCTGGGGACCTTGATAGCCGTATGGGCTTTTCAGGACTACTGGCGTTCGCTTGAGGTCAACCTGGCTCACTTCGGCATCTTGTGGGCGGGCTACAACCTGACCGTGGCCTTTGTGGGCCGTATCGCGCACAGAGTAGAAGGGCGTTTGGGCTTCAAGGGCGTCGTGACTTGTGTGGGGATCTTGCCCGTCCTTGGCTTTGGTGGCATGGCGTTCTGCTCCCATGCGTTCGGCAGCTCAGGCGGGGCAAGCATCTGGGTCGTGTTGGGAGTGAGCTTGGGCTTGCTCTTTCAGATCGGTCGCGGTCTGACCCAGGTCGTGATCAAGGATGCCTTGAATACTCGCGTTCCTGCCGAGTGGAGGGCTACGGCGAACTCCATCTCGAGCCTGGGGGTGCGCCTGTCTTTCTTCGTCCTCGGCCCGCTGCTGGGCTGGTTGATCGAGTGGTATGGCTATCCAACGGCACTGGGTGCCTATAGCGGGCTCTTTGCCCTGCTGCTCCTCACGTTCAACCGTCGGTTGAGGCGACGGGTGGGCCGCAATTGGGAAGGAAGCGAACCCGCCGAAGGCCCATCACCGATTCGGACGTGATCACCCCCTAATCCCTGACGGCCCCGCTCTCGCCAATCAGAATGACGTCCAAGCTCTCCGGACCATGGACACCGACAGTCAATGTCAATTCGATATCTGCTGTCCGCGAGGGTCCGGTGATGAGGGACAAGGTTGTCGGTAGGCCGCCCTCTTCGAGGCGCTGCAAGGCGGTCGCGAAGTCAGGGACCAGATCCCGTTCGAACAGAACGATGACACTGGCGGGCGGGACGAGCGACACCAGGCGGTGTCGCTCGGCTTCCGAGCACAGTGCCAGGCTGCCCGTGTCAGCAATGCCTATTTGAGCCGTACACAGGCCAGCATCCATATTCAGGAGCTCCTCTCTTGGGATGGGATTGTCTGCGGTATCCGGGCGACCGGTGGGGCCCAACTGTTCGCACCATCCCTGCAGGAACTCTGAATCCGAGCATGCCACCGAGCCCCATCCACGTTCCGCGATGAGCCCACGCAAGACCAGGAGCCCGTCCTTGCCACGGGTCACCCGGTGAACCTGCCCTGACACGGACTCAATGGCTGCACAGAATGTCTCCGTGCCCTGAGCGCGGGGCACGTTACGGAGGACCTTGGGCAGCTCAGGTGCCTGGGTGCCTCCAAGGCGACCGCGAATCCTCTCAAGCAGGTTGCGTTGGCCCGTACTCATGCGGGTGGATCCTCATCATTGAGTCCAGCTTTCCAGATTTGCCGGAACGAACGTGCGGGCATGGGAGGTAGAGCCCGTCCCGCTTGCCAGATTCGCAAGGGAGGAATGAGGAAGCCCGTGAGCTTGCGGACGCATCTGCCGACACCCCCCGGCGACTGGGTCAGGCGTAACGTGCGGGTCAAGACCCGACCCAGCACGGAGCTCAACCTCGGTCGAGAGGCGACCCGGCTCCAGGCACCGAAACCCCAGGCTTCGCTTCGCCCGGCCTCGCCGCCCTTTTCCCTCAGGTCGAGCAGCAGTTCCGGCAGGTTGATCTTCACCGGGCAAACGTCACGGCAGGCGCTGCAGAGGCTGGAGGCATGGGGGAGATTGCCCGCACGGTCTTGTCCTGCGAGGGCTGGGGTGATGACCGCGCCGATAGGACCGGGATAGACCGAGCCGTAGGCATGCCCGCCCACCTGCTTGTAGACGGGGCAGACGTTGAGGCAGGCGCCGCAGCGGATGCAGGCCAGGGCCTCGCGCTCCAGGGGTGTGGTGAGTTGATTGCTGCGACCATTGTCCAGCAGTACGAGGTGGATGGCCTCGGGGCCTTCGGCGTTTGGACCGGGCTTGGGTCCGGTGAAGAGGGTCTGGTAGGTGGTCATGGCCTGCCCGGTTGCCGATCGTGGGAGGAGGCGCAGGAACACATCCAGGTCAGCAAGACGTGGAATGACCTTCTCGATACCGGTGATCGCCACGTGCACCTTCGGCAGGGACGTGCATAGTCGTGCGTTGCCCTCGTTTTCCAGGACCATGAATGAGCCGGTCTCGGCCACCAAGAAATTCACCCCGCTAACGCCGACACCGGCTTCCGCGAACCGTGCACGCAAGAAGCGCCTGGCCACAGCGGTGAGCTCATCCACGTCGTGGGTCTCCGGGATGCCAAGCTCGGCATGGAACAGGCGTCCAACGTCCTCGCGAGTGTGATGGATGGCCGGCGCAATGATGTGCGAGGGCTTCTCGCCAGCCAGTTGGATGATCCACTCGCCAAGATCGGTTTCCACCGGCTCAAGGCCCTGGGCCACGAGGTGTTCGTTCAGTCCGATCTCCTCGGTCACCATGCTCTTGCTCTTCACTACGGTTGAGGCCTGAGTCTGCTGGATGATCTCGGCCACGAGAGTGCAGGCCTCCTTGCGATCCCTCGCAACATGCACCTGTATGCCGTTCGCCTCGGCGCGTTCCATGAACTGGGCCAGGTAGGTGTCCAGGCTGGCAAGCGTGTGGGCCTTGACGGCCCGCGCCTGCTCGCGCCAGGTCTCCCAATCGGGGGTCAGAGACAGAGCCCTTGCGCGCCGGTCTGCAAACTCGGTCGTGACGAGGTCCAGCGCTCCGCGCAGAGAGTCATTGGTCAGGGCCTCCCGTGAGTGCTGCCCGAAGGAGCGAGCATCGAGGTCGACAATGGGATCGGTGGGCTTCATCGCGTATTCAGCACCTCGGCCAGATGCAGCGCTCGCACCTTCGAGCCCATTTCTTTCAGTCGTCCGCCCAGTTGCAGGAGACAGGACACGTCCGAGGAGACAACTGCCGTGACACCCGCCTCCTCTATGTGACGGATTTTCCAATCCGCCATGGCCACAGATACCTCCGCATGTTTCACCGCGAAGGTCCCACCGAATCCGCAGCACGTGTCGCAGCCGATGGCCTCTACCTGTTCCAGGTCGCGCACCTCAGAGAGCAGTTGGCGGGGTTCAGAGTGGATGTCCAGCTCGCGCAGGGTGTGGCATGCATCATGCCAGGTCACTCTCCCGGGCCAGCGCGCCCCGAGGTCGGTCACCTTCAGGTCCTGCACCAGGAACTGACTCAGCTCCCGTGTGCGCGCTGCGATGGAGCACGCACGTTCGTGGTCCTCACCCTCTTCGAACAGGCTGGGCAAGCGCAAGAGCATTGCCGCGCAGGACCCCGACGGCACGACTATGGGATCTTCTCCTGAGCCCAGAGCATCCAGAACGCCCTGGGCCACCCGACAGGCCTCGGCCTTGTGGCCAGAATTGAATGCCGGTTGTCCGCAACAGGTTTGGCGCGGATCGAAATCGACGGTGCATCCTGCCCTACGCAGCAGCTCTACCGTCGCTACCCCGACCTGGGGCGCGATGGTGTCCACGAGACAGGAAACGAAGAGGGAGACCTTCAAGCAGCCAGGAAAGTTCGGCGGGGGATGGTGCTCATGGGAAGCATGATAGCGCTCCCAATCAGGCTGACCTCGGTCTTTGTCAGCCGGGTTCGCTTGAGGAGGCCATAGCCGCACGCTCCCCGTCGGAGAAAACCCCGGCGCGGGCGGCCAAGAGGGCCAGACGCTGATTGAAGTCCGTATCCCGGATGGCCTCCTCGTGATTGGGCAGCATGGGGTTTGCCTGCCGACCCGCGAGCCAGGCGAGGTGTGCCAGTCCGGCTCGATAGGCCCAGGTGGGATGGCTGAAGAGCAGCGCCCCCAGCTCGGCACACGGCTCCATGATGGCGTGGTAGCGCACCCTGTCGCCTGCAGTCAGGGCGTGCATGGCCAGAGCAGCAGGGCGCGCGATGGCGTCCAATACTCCCAGTAGCCCGTGGCTGAAGTCACCGCACGTCAGGGGGCTGCCGGCGAACTCCGAGGATCCGAGGACTTCCTGGCTCCCCCCCTCAAGAAGCGCCGGGAAGTTCAGGTCGTCGCCGGTGAAGACAACCTGGCCATGGGGCGTCAGCTCGCGACGCACAGCACACTCAAAGGCCTCGTCGAGCAGGGACAACTTGACACCTGCGACCTTCGTCCTATCGAGGGCCATCACGCGCTGGAAGCTGTCCCCGGGGAAGTACCGTTCCATGCCCGCCAGGAATGGTTGGCCGAGCCAGTGGATCAGGACTGGCCCGTCTACCTTGGAGAGGATCTGAGTGTAGACCGAGACAAAGGACTCCTCGTCGCACGAATTCTGTACCAGCCAGGGCAAGGGCAGCAGGATGGGCAGTCCTCCCGCTGCACGGATGAAGTGCACCTGGGTGGCAACACCTTCTGCCAACTCTTTGGCCGAGCCGATTTGATCCAGGTGATCGGCACAGGCTCCAGCGATGAAACCTGCTGGAGGAGAGAGCTGCGCCGTCTCTTCGATCAGCCTCTTGGAGAGGGTCCAGCCCAGCTGAAACCGCTGTGCCGTGTCCATGGCCTCAGCGATCCCCATGCCGTGATTCATGAGGTACTCACGTCCTGCGCGTGTTGCGTCCCAATCCACATGGGGTTCGATCTCATCGGGCGTGCCAGGTGAGTCGGGGGTGTGGGGCGATCCCGAGTAGGAATCAGCCATGACCACGTGGCCTGCAGCGAATAGACGGCGAGCGGGTGCTGCATTGCTCTGGGCGCCCAGGGCAACGTGGTGCTCTGCGAGAGGGTCGCTCTCGAGAGCGTGCAGGAGTTGTTTGTGAAGAGTCACGTAGGTGTGTCCCAGACCGATTCTAACGCAAGGGCCACAGCCTTGCTTCTTCCCCCTTGCTCACGCGTCCCCCGCCGCCTACGGTCCAAGCGTTCACTTTCGAAAGGACAAGACATGAACGAAACGCGCGCCGAAGCCGAAGAGCTCACATTGATCGAAGCCCAGGCCCAGGGCCCCATGGCCACCCTGCGGGCCTTTTTTCGGCTGTCCGGGCCCGGTTGGCTGCAGAGTGCCATCACCCTGGGCGGCGGGTCCCTCGCCAGCGCCTTGTACCTGGGCGTGCTTTCAGGCTTCCATCTGCTCTGGTTGCAGATCACTGCCATGCTGCTGGGCATCGTCATGCTGGCGGCCATCGGATACGTGACCTTGAGCACGGGCAAGAGGCCCTTCCGAGCGATCAATGAGCACGTGAGCCCAGTCCTTGGCTGGGGTTGGATCATCGCCGTGATGCTGGCCAACGTGGTCTGGTGCCTGCCTCAGTTCGCCTTGGGATCGGCTGCCATTCAACAGAACCTGATTCCCTCACTCTCGGGGACCAGCGGCACGGTGATCAGTTGCGCGCTGATCTTGGGCCTCTCAAGCATTGTGATCTGGTTCTACGACAGCGGCGCACGCGGGATCCGCATCTTCGAGATCGTCCTGAAGTTGATGGTGGCTCTGGTGGTCTTGAGCTTCTTCGGGGTGGTGCTGACCCTTGCCACTTCGCAAGGCGGCTTGCCGTGGGGGAGTATTGCCGGTGGGATGATCCCCGATCTGTCCTTTCTGAGTGCACCCGCACCGGTGTTTGCCTCGTTCCTCGCGGAGAGTTCGCAGGCAGCCTGGTGGTCGGCGCGCATCGTGAGCGAGCAACAGGATGTGATGGTGGCAGCTGCCGCTACCGCCGTGGGGATCAACATGACCTTCCTCCTGCCCTACTCCATGCTGCGCAAGGGTTGGGGCCGTGCCCACCGGGGCCTGGCCGTCTTTGATCTGGGTACGGCGCTCTTGATCCCGTTCGCGCTCGCCACGAGCTGCGTTGTCATCGTGGCAGCGAGCCAATTTCACGGCCAGGCCGATGAGGCGCTCGTCAACGATCCAACCGCTGCCGCCGCGCACACGTCATACCTGAAGACCTTGGACGCCCGCCTCGAAGCTGAGCTTGGGAGCGAGGAGTTTGCGGCGAGCAGCGTGGCCCCAGGCCTGGCGGAGAGTCTTGGGCAGGAGGCCTTTCAGGCCCGGGTGGCGGCTGCCCTCCAAGACCTGCCGCTGGCCGACCGCCAATTGGCCGCCATGCTCCAGAAGCGGGATGCATTCTCCCTGGCGGCATCCCTTGAACCCCTGACCGGCCACACCGTGTCCCAGGTGGTGTTTGGGATAGGTGTCCTGGGCATGGCGATCTCGACGGTGATCATCCTGATGCTCATCAGCGGCTTCACCTTCTGCGAGATGTTTGGGTTGGAGCCGAGCGGCACGGCCCACCGGGCAGGGGCTCTGTTTGCCGGTGTGGTGGGTTTCTTCGGACCCTTCATCTGGAAGGGCGACGCCAAGTTCTGGCTGGCGGTGCCCACCTCCAATTTCGGTATGGCGCTCCTACCCATCGCCTACTGGACGTTCTTCCTGATGATGAACAGCAAGGGACTCTTGGGCGAGCATCGGCCCCGCGGGCGCAAGCGCGTGATCTGGAACACGCTGATGGTTCTGAGCGCATCCACGGCCACCTTTGCGAGCTTGGCAACGCTGAAGAAGAACCTGGGCGCCTTGGGCCCGCAACTCATGGCTGGATTCCTGCTGCTGGCCCTCGTCGTTCATTTCGTCCGGGTCAAGCGCAAGGCCTAGCACACCCGGCTCAAGGGTCAGCGTTCCCGCTTGGCTTCACTCAGGGCGACCGCGTCCGGGGAGTCCTTGTAATGAGGATCGAGGGGGTAGCACCCGCTGGGCAAACCCAGGCGTGGTCCATTCGTGCAATCGGAGAAGGTGCGGCAGATCTTCCGACGTTGAAGAGGTCGGCCGGCGAGTACATCCGCTGGCAACTCGGGATAAATCAAAGCCATGCGCCCCAGGCCCGGCAGATCCACGTGCCCGGCGCGCACCTCATGCTGAGCCACGTGGGGCAGGTATTCCATGAGGTAGGAGTAGCCCGTTCCCGCAAAGACCATGTCCGGGAAGGCGGCTTTGCACAGGCGCACAGTGCGCAGGTGCTCACCCACCTCCAGGAGGGGATCGCGCGGCGGCAGGTACCCGTCGATGGGGGGGTAGGAGGCGGGACGCTGCAGATGAGGGGACGTGTAGGGGGAGCCCAGGCTCAAGCTCACCAGGCGGACGTCCCAGGAGTGCAGCAGTTCCAACAACTCAAACGGCTCCATGAGATCCATGTGCCGCGGGTCGTCAGCGTCCATGCCGAGCCCGTGGGGGTAGGGCAGCTGTGCGTCCCAACCTCTCGGCTCACCGTTGCCGGCTTCCTCTCCCGGCTTGTGGGGAAACACGTCGGCGATGGAGATGCGGCTGCCGATGACGAGGCCCGGGCATTCAATCCGGATGGCATCGATGATGCGCTTCATCAAGCGTGTGCGCCCCACCAGGTCGCCGCCATAGGGGCCGGGCCGGGTTCGAGCCCCCAGGAGCTCATGTAGCAGGTAGCCGTGGCAGGCCTTCACGTCTACGAAGTGGAAGCCGGCCTCATGGGCCAGCTTGGCCGTGGCGACATAGGCCTCCCCAATGGCCTCGAGTTCGGTGTCCGTGAGCAACGGCAGATCCGCAGGCAGGCCCTGATGCTCTTCCAGGGAAAAATTACGGACGACCAGCTTCGGGGCAGGTTCATCAATCGGGCACGCAAAGCGGCCCGAGTGGGTCAGCTGGAGGCCAACGCACAGATCGTCCAAGGGCTCGCCCATCTCCTTGTGCCCGGTGTGCACCTCCGAGAGGAGAGTGGACAGAGAGGCGAGCACCTCCCTCCCCGGTGCCCGGTGCAACTGGTTGGGGTTGGCACGCCCCTCGGGGCAGACCGCGAAGGCCTCCCCGCCCCAGATCATCTTGGCTGTGGATCGGCCGAAGCCGTGCCAGCGCCTGAGTGTGGATTCGCTTGGTTCACCTTCCGGTGTGCCATCCCAACCTTCCATGGGATGGATGGCGAAACGGTTGCCCAGTGTCATGGACCCGATATCGAGCTCCCGTCCCAAGGGGCCGGCACGCCCCTCCAACTCCAGGTCCATGTCGAGGTCGGGAAGCAGCGCGCGCAGGTGCACGCGCATCGCCTCAGCAGTGCGAAAGCTGCCAGGTGCCTTGAAATCCACGACTCAGTCTCCTTCCTTGCCCGAGCGGGCCAGACGGTCGACGTCCGAGTGGAACAGGTGGAACTCCCGGGTGAGGGGAAGCGTTCTGGGCGAGTCAGCAAGCCCGGCGGCGTATGCGTTTCGTCGGCCGCGGTACGCGTTTCTTGAGTCTGCTGCGACCCCCGAAGGCAGGAGGGCAATCAGGGACAGGAGGCCCAGTCCGATGCCTCCAACCGGACCCCATTGCGTCCATACAAGGGCGATCAGGATCGCGTTCCAGAGCACGCCCACAGGCAGGGTCAGCAGAACGGTTCCGGATACGATCTTGTCCTTGGGCAAGGCACGACTCACCAGAAGGGTGCAGAGTCGTGCCGGGAGGCCCCAGAACAGGCGGCCCAAGAGGCAGGGGAGAATGGCCAGGGGTGAGCCTTTGCGCTCAGAGGGTGGCTGGGCAACCTGACCGAAAACGGGGTGCACTCCGTGTTCATTGAGGTGCTTTGTGAGTGAACTCGTTCGCTCAAGGAGTGCTGCGTGGGCTGCCGGGTCATGGGTGCGTTCCTTCTCCAGCCCGCGCGCCAGAGCCTGGAGCTTGTGGTGATGGGAGCCGTCCCGAGAGTGCCAACAGCGGCGGGCAAGCTGCAGGACCGGCTCATCACTCTCGTCAGCGGACTGCAGGATGAGCTCGCCGATAGCCTCGCCGACCTGCTCCATCAGTTGGACAACGGCGACGCGCGCGTTCTGCTCGTGGGCCTCGCGGTAGGACTCGATCGTAAACGGCTTTCCCACGCGAATATCTACTCGGCTGCGGTACAGATCCCTGTCGATGTAGTGGATCCCCAAAGGCACGATGCGCAGGCCCAGCTTCCAGTTCCGAGCGCTCTCGGCGTTGAAAGCCATGCGCGCCGTGCCTGTCCGCAAGGGAGTCCGCAGTCTCCAGGCCGACTTGCTCTCACCTTCGGGGAACATCAGCAGGGCTTCTCCCCCCAGGAGGGCCTCCCGCACGGAGGAGAAGGCTTCGCTGTTGTTCTTGTCCGGGGATACATTGTCTTTCTTGCGGTAGACGGCAATAGACCCAGCAAGCCGCGCCAGAGAAGCAAGGCCCGGGATGCGCAGGATGGAGTGCTTGATCAATGTCCGCAGCGGGCGCGGCGCCCAGCCATAAACCAGAGCTCCGTCCATGACTCCCGCAGTGTGATTGGCCACCACGATCGTGGGCCCATCCTTGGGGATGGCTTCACCGACCACATGCACCCTATGCCACACACGGGCGTAGAAGCGAGCGACGAATCGAATCAGGCCGGGGGATTCCATGTGCAGCGGATTGTCCCCGGACGCGGTCCCCTAAGCCAGTCCCTGAGTTCCGTTACACAGCGGCCTAGGGCAATTGTCGGCTGTGGCCTGCGCGCCACTGGTTGGGGCTCATCCCCACTTCCCGCTTGAAGGCCCGATAGAACGTGGAGAGGTCCTCGAAGCCACACTCGAATGCGATGGAGAGGACGGTGCGCGTGGTCTGGACCAGCAGGCGCCGGGCGTGGGCAATTCGCAGGCGGCGGATGTGGGCCAGCCATGAGGAGCCTGTGACCTGCCGGAACAGTTGCGTGAACCGGCGGCGACTGATTTCCAGTCGGGCTGCTGCATCATCCAGGTTGGTGGCCTCGAAGAAGTGCTGATCCAGGTCCTGAACGTAGGCGCGCATTCGGGCAATGGAGGTGGGGTGGGTCGATGCCCGTGTTCGATCGTATTCTGCCTTGGGTAGGCCGGTAGCCTCATCCACCCGGTTGGTGTCTGCAGTTTCGTTCCGGTCGACCAACTCCGTCAGCAGGCGCAAGGTCAGGCTCACGACCCTTGCCCCAGCCTGGGGTCCCCCCAAGCTCTGCTCGAAGAGCAGGCGCCGAATGGTCTTCTCGATCTTGCCGACCTGCTGTGGGCTCAATCGGAGAACCCCAAGTGGCAACAGGGCCGGATCGAGGGCCGCGACCTCGAAGACCCGGCGCCGGATGCTCAAGACATACAGGTTGGTGGGTGTGTGTGGGCCATCCTCAAGGCAGTGTTCGCAGCCCGGTGGAATAACCAGCAGGTTGCCTTCTTGCGCGGGGAGCCGCTCGCCTTCCGGGTAGACGAGGAAGCCCTGGCCTGAGCTCAGGAACACGATCTTCAGGAAGTCATGGCGCACAGGGTCCATGCGCCAATCCTCAGCATGGTGGCTCTCCACCACGTCCACTCCCCAGGCGGGGAACTGATGGACGAATGGGGAGCTGCCTGTGCGAGGAACGGGGATTCTCTGGGCCATAGTGCGAGTGTAGCAACCGCTTCGCAAAACGGGCGACCGACCTGGAGAGGGGGTACCTGGGTGCCAGATGTGGCAATGGTGCGGCGTGGCAGGCGCTGTCCCGAATGTGGAGAAACCAGGGTGGGAGCGCCCTGTATCCCTAGCGCCTTGGAATAAAAAACCGGCCTTGCCGGGCCCAGGAGGGTTGATTCTTGAACATCATTCAATTTGGGGAAGCGCGGCACAGTATTGTGGAAATGTCGTGGATAACGGCGAGTGATTGGGGGAGTTCGGGTGGGAAGTCAATATCAAGCTCCATTTGGGTGATCAAATTGGAGATTTCTGGGTACATTGCTCGACCGCAATTCGGATGTACCGCGTGACCCAACCCACACATCTCATCGGCCAGCACAAGGCCACCCTCGACGGAGAGGGAAGGCTGCAGTTGCCTCTGGGCCTTCGGGATGAGATGAACGTGCGTCGCCCGGACTTCATGCTCATGGCCAATTTGGAGCCCGATGGCAGCATTTGCCTGCGGGAGCGTGCCGATTGGGAAACCCATGTGGATTCGCTCCGGCGAGCAGCAGGCGCAAGCACGCGTCATCGGCGCGCGATCCTGTTCCTTGCCGCCCACTCTTCCCCTGTGCGCTGTGACAAGCAGGGGCGGGTGCGTATCCCCGATTCTCTTCTGGGTTCCGCTGGGATGGACCGCCAGGCCAAGGGTCGCAAGGAGTTGGTCCTGGTGGGGAATTTTGGGGACCTGAGGGTCTGGAGCCCGGAGCGCTGGGAGGCCTTTGGGGAGGAGGCTCTGGAGGACTTCGAAGGGGGGCTGGATTCCCTTCTCGAGGCTTGCTCGACCCTCGTGTCCCGAAAAGAGAACTCCTAAGTGTCGCCGCCTTGGACGATACTGAAGGATAATAAGGTGGCCGTCTTCGTGAGCACATGGTGAACTAGGCGCCTTCCCGTCAGCTTTCCTCCGTCATGGTTGCATCCTGCCTCACCCTGCTTGCGCTGTTCACAGCCCAGGTCCATTCCGTGGCTCAGGACAACACGTTGGTCCTGCTGAGCGACGACTTGGGCGTAGACATCGTGACCTGCTATCTGGAGGGTCCAGCGGTCGCCCCGACCCCAAACATCGACTCCCTGGCCCGGGAGGGAGTCTTGTTTCGGAACGCATGGGCCAACCCGGTTTGTTCCCCGACGCGGGCTCACCTGCAGACCGGCCGCCATGGATTCCGCACGGGCGTGGGGATGAATGTCACCAAAAACGGGTGGGCCCTCCAACTGAGTGAGACCACTCTTCCGGAAGCCCTTGGCCTCTATGCTCCGCGCCCGGTGGCGGATGCGTACTTCGGCAAGTGGCATCTGGGTAACTCCAGCGTGGGTGGCACTGCGGCTCCCAATGCGGCTGGATGGAGCCACTTCGCTGGCACTGAGAACAATCTCAACAAGCCCCAGACCTACTTCGACTGGACGCACGTGGAGAACGGGCTATCGACGCGCACCACCGAGTACGCCACCTCCCGGACAGTGGACGATTTCCTGAGATGGCGCGAGACGGCCCCCGAACCCTGGGTGGCGGTTGTGGCTTTTCACGCGCCCCACGATCCCTTCCACGCGCCCCCTTCTCACCTGCACTCATTCAACCTGCCCAACATCGATCCGCGGACACGCCCCAGACTCTTCTACAGGGCCATGGTGGAAGCGCTGGACACGGAAATCGGTCGCCTTCTCGCGGGGATGGGTACTCAGCGGGCGAATACGAACGTGATCTTCATGGCCGACAACGGGACCCCAGGCTCTGCCTCCGTGTCCCCGTTCATCCCCTCGCATGCCAAGCTCTCGCCCTACGAGGGTGGCGTCAATGTGCCGCTGATCATCAGTGGGCCAATCGTGAAGAAGCGTGGTCGCGAGGTTGACTCTCTCGTGCACTCGACGGACATCTTCTCCACCGTCCTTGATCTGGCCGGCGTCGACCAGGACGTTCTACACTCCAATGAGGCCATCGATGGTCTCAGCCTGGTGCCCTATCTCAAGGACCCCAAGCAGGCGAGCATCCGTAGCCGCGTGTTCTCCGAACTGTTCGTACCGAACGGTACCTGGCACGGCCAAGAGACGCGAGTCCTGCGCAACAAGCGCTACAAGCTCATCCGCTCCGGATTGCAGGAGCCCTTCGCGTTTGAGCTGTATGACCTGAGCCTCGACCCCTTCGAGACAAACAACCTGGTTGGTCCGGGCATGTCCAATCCCGTCCAGGTGGCATTCCGCCGCTTGCGGGCCGAGCTCAAACTGCTCCTGGCGGGCTAGCCCTCGGCGGCGAGCCTGTCACCTTCGTCGGGAGGGGCGGCATCGTCGGCTGGGGGAGGCGTCTCATCCTGCAGCTTGCCCAGGGACCAGCTCACCAGCTCCTTGCCGATCACCGCAAGGCCCAGCCAACCGAGGGCCAGGGTGTTGCGATCCAATAGCCAGCCACCCAGACCGAAGAGCAGTCCATAGATCAGAGCTAGCCCACCAACGACTCCCACAACAGTGGGTATCGCGCTGGGGACCGGAGTGTCAACGCGTCCATGCTGTCGCACGGGGCCCCACCAGCCAATGGGCCGGACCTTCTTGTAGAAGGCCAGTAGCTGTCCAGGGTCGGGTTTCTTCAGCAGGAGAATCGAGGCGATCGAGCACAGGCCCGAGAAGCAGACAACCAGAATCAACCGCCCAGCGGGTTCCAACTCCCCGCCAGGGGAGAGTGGTCCCAGCTGCCAGGAATGCGCCGCCCAGCGGACCGGTGCGTCCCATCCTCGGTGGGTTTGCAGGAACTGCGCGATCTCCGGGCCAAAGGTCAACCACGTGGCGGCCACGCTTGACGAGACCATGGCCACTATTTCTGTCGCTGCGCGCACGCGCCACCAGAGCCAGCGCAGCATGTAGATGGGGCCGACCCCGCTCAGGAATGCCAGGAAGAACGTGAACAGGTTGCTGATGGAATCAGCGTGATAGGCAAGGAACCCGGCGACGGCCAACACGCCCGCACTCGCCAGTCGCGCGGCCAAGACGTAATGGCGTGGTCGGCGGTGGGGCACCAGGAAGCGTCGGTAGATGTCGTTGACGAAGAATGAAGAAGCCAGATTGACGTGGGTGTCCACCGTGGACATGAAGGCCGCCAGCAAGGCAGCGATAGCCAACCCAAGTAGGCCCGTCGGCAAGAATCGGCGCATCATGACGACGTAGGCCCGCTCGGAATCCGTCTTCGCCAGCACGTCCCCCTGTCTTACGTAGGCGTCCGAGGCGGAGGCGCTGGGATCGTCGGGCCGGGCTTGGGCTTGGCCCAGGGGGCTTACGATGATCGTGTCAGGGCTCCAGTCTGCGGTCGCACCCGGATGGTCGGAGATGACGACGTCAAACAACTCGCCGCTGCCGTCCTTACGAATGGACATGACCCCGTCTTCGAACTTGGTGACCGTGCCATCCACCGGTGCGAGAACTTCCAGGTTGGGCAGGACAACCAGAGAGGCCAGGGCGACAAGGATCCACGGCCAAGGGCGCAACCCGTAGTGAGCCACGTTGTACCAGAGGCAGGCGAGCATGCCGTCCTTCTCGGACTTGGCGGCCGAGATGCGTTGTACGGCCAGGCTGCCGCCGTCGACCTGGTCGTTGGCCCACCACTGCACTCCTAGAAACACGCAGACAGCAGCCAAGCTGACGGTCCAGAATGGTTCTCCCGCTCCCCCTGCACGGGGGAAGAAAGCCAAGGTGTCCGGGGTGAATCCGCCTTCACCTGTCTCCGCTGCAGTCAAAACACCCGATGCCCCGCCTACCGCACGCCAACTGAATATCGCCAGGGTGACCGAACCAACCATGGCCATGACGAACTGCACCATGTCCGTGACGACGACTCCCCAGAAACCTGCCATCATCGAATAGGCCAGAGCCAGAAGGCAGGCAATGGCGACCGAGGCCGTCTTGTCCACATCGAACAGAACGTCCATGATTTTCGCTGCCGCCAGGATCACCCAGCACAGGATGATCGTGTTGGTGATGGCGGCCTGATAGAAACCCAAAAAACCGCGCAGCATGCGGGCCTCGAGGCCTCCATAGCGAAGCTCCGCCAGCTCCGCTGTGGTCATGACCTCTCCACGTCGCCAGTAGCGTGAAAAGAGGAACACGGTCAGCATTCCCCCCGCTGCCAGGCACCACCAATACCAGTTCATCCAGATCCCCGAGTCACGAACCCAGCCCGTGATGACCAGGGGCGTATCGCTGGCAAAGGTCGTGGCGACCATGGACGTCCCGGCAATCCACCACGGCAATCGCCTGCCAGAGAGGAAGAACTCATCGACGTTCTTTCCAGCACGCTTGGAGTACTTGATCCCCACCCACAGGGCAAAGACCACGTAGGCCACCACGATGGCCCAGTCGAACGGAGAGATGGCGGGAGGGTCGCTCATGCTTTGGGGTAAGGATCCGATCTCGGGACTAGCCTTCACCTAGACCTCGGACGGGTCTCCATGGCTCGAACATGGGTGCATCCTAGCGCCCTGAGTGAGCGCATCTCCATAACCCTGAAGGCCATTCCTCGCGACCTTTCAACCCTGGGCTACTCCAAGCCCTGCTTGAGTTGTCGCCAATCCTCTGGCAACAGGGGCCGCGCCACCTCCCACAGGGAGTAACCCAGGTTCGCGCGATGCCATGGGTCAATCGTGTTGACGAACAGATACCGCTCGCCGCCTTCAGCCTTGGCTTTCATTAGACGGTCCCGATCGGTCATGGCCATCTTCAGCCTCACCAAACCAATCTCTGTGTCTCCCATTCTGTACTGCACCATGCTGAACATGCTTCCACATAGGACCACGGTTGGTTCCTTGATGACCAGCAGAGCCTCTTCAACCAGATCCAGGAGCAGCTCCTGTTCTTCCCGCTGTTCGAGGTCTGCAGGCAGTGCCCCCTCGCTTCCCGGGATGTAGATCCCGGAGATGAGCAGTGCAATCGCAAGCGGGCCCATCACGCGGACAGGGGCCAGCACCCCCATGAGGATCAGGACGCAGGCAACAAAAGGAAGTAAGTAGGCCGCTTCAAGGGGCATCCAGAGGAATAGGGCCAAGTTCAACAGGGCACCCATTCGCGCAGCTGCCATCAGCTCACGTTGCAGTGGTCTGGGCCTGCTCTCTCGGCTCCGAACCTGTCCACCCACCACGAAGGCTCCTACTCCCAACGCCGCGATTCCTATGGGACCCCAGACTTCAACCACACCCAGCCGAAGCATGTCCATCACACCTCTGCCGCCCGGAGTGAACGATGCCATCCAGCTGAAGCCCTCTCGCCATAGCACAGGTATGTAGAGGAGAGAGGCCGTGGTTGTGCATGCCAAGGCAAATGTCCGTGTCTTCTGACGTCGGACAGCCAGCCAAAGCAAGGGCAATGCCATGAGGCCGGAAGCGGCGCGCGCTCCTATCGCGAGACCGAGATAAACCCCAGAACGAAGGGGGCGGTCTTCTGTCAGGGCATCCCAGCTGGCCATGACCAGGCACCACGCCCAGATGTAGTCCATGGCGGTCACGCTCGACAACCAGACGACCGGAGTGAAAGCAAAACAGAGTGACGTTGCCGATGCCGATGCGCAGCCAGCACGCCGCATGAGCCTCATGGTCAAGACACATGCCACAGCAGAGGCCAGGGCCGTGACGGAGCAGAGTGCCCACGGCCCCATGCCATGTAGCAGGGCAAAGAGGCCCTCAACCACGGGATAGCCCGGTGAGCGAGACCCGACGTACTGGCCTGTTTCTGCGATCGAGCGGGCCGCATCCGCCAACAGCCACGCATCGTAGTCCATACCAAAGCCAGGGCCGATGAAGGCGAGGCGGCTGATCAGGACCACTCCTCCCACGACCAAGGCGGCGAGGATGGAATGGCGGGGAGGCGAAGACTGGAACACGCTCTTTTGCGGCTGCATGGATGTTGGCTGGACAGAGGCAGAGGGCCTCATCAAGAGTGCCCCGTTGGGACCGGGGAGGCCGTCACGGTATCAGAACTCGCCGTGCCGGATTTCGCCCGGTTCCAGGTGGGCAGGACTTCGAGGTGAGGGGGCGATGCAGTGGGGGTCTGGCTGAGGACCCTGTCGGGTTGTCCCTTGGGGCGGGCAAGAGCCAGGTGGGCGGGATAAGATGACAACATGTGGATCTCGTCCTTTGCCTTGGCGGTGTGTGTGGGGTGGCTACCTGTCACCTCTGCCATCACTCAAGATGGGAGAGACGATCCCGGTGAGGCGATCACCCGACCCACGGCACGTGCGGTTGTTGTCCTGCTCATGGACGACGTGCCCTACGGCGACTTGGGTTGCAGCGGGAGCCCGCTGGGTCTCACGCCCCACATTGACCGCCTGTCAGCAGACGGCGTGCGGTTTTCGCGGGCCTATGCCACCGCCGCTACCTGCAGCCCCTCACGGGCAGCCATCCTCACAGGCCGCTACCAGCAGCGATTTGGCCACGAATTCAATCCGCAGCACAAGATCGGCAAGGGCCAGGGCTTGAGCGCGAGCGAAATCACCCTCGCGCGTCGCCTGGGTTGGGCGGGGTTTGCCACCGGGATCATCGGCAAGTGGCACCTCGGTTACGGCGCGGCCTCTCACCCCCTCAGCCACGGTTTTGACGAGTTCTACGGGTTCTTGTCGGGCGCACGTAGCTACCGCGCCTACACAGACGGTCGCAGTCAGCGCCGGAACGACCTCAACCGGCTGTACAACGGCAAGGAGCCTGTGGAGGAGCAGTTTACCTACCTGACCACGGAACTCGGTGAGCGGGCGGCGGACTTCATAGACCGACACGCAGAGGAGCCGTTCTTCTTGTTCCTTTCCTTCTCCGCGGTGCATTCACCATTTCAGGAAGACCCCGAGATGAGCGTGGATCTACCTGAAACCGTGGATCCCGAGCGTGCACCCGCCTTGCGCATGTTGGCATCCCTGGATCGCGCCGTGGGTCATGTGCTTGGGGCGCTGGAAAGACACTCCCGCACGGACGACACGCTGGTTGTGTTGATGTCCGACAACGGAGGTCGGGTGCGGGAGGAGATCACCAACTGGGACCTGCTTGGCAAGAAGGGTGAGTTGCTTGAGGGGGGAGTGCGCGTCCCGCTCATCCTTCGTTGGCCCGAGGCTCTTCCCCGGGGCGTGGAGTATTCCAAGAACGTCAGCACCCTTGACGTCGTTCCCACAGCCCTCGCCGCGGCGGGGCGCACACGGCCCAAAGGGCTCGACGGAGTGGATCTGGCGCCCTTCGTGCTTTCTTCGTTGGAGGCCGCAGACCAACAAGTTCCCCACCCCATCCTCTATTGGCGCCAAGGGGAGCAGTGGGCTTTGCTCGAAGGGGATCACAAGATCGTGGACCGCGGCCCCGGGCCTTTTTACCGCAATCTCGCCGATCGCGAGGGGGGATTCATCGTCCTCTCGCGTGACAAGCCGGAAGCCGCCCTGCAGAAGAAAATCGACGAACTCCTTTCAGCCCATGAGCTCTGGACCCGGGGCCTTCGCAATCCCCGTTGGCGCAAGTACACCCTCGACGACGACTAGCCGGGTGCCCGATAGATGGTGCCGGGTTTGCGCACGATCGACTAGAGTGCGTGGCCATGATCCACTCCGTGTCCACGATGAGTACTTTCGCCATCGGCCTGCTCTTGTCCATCCCCGTGCAGGCGGGGCCCGCCCAAGACGACTTTCCGGCCGGGGGAATACGCCCCGTGGGCACCGATGGGGAGCCCCTGAACCTGGGCTTTGAGTCGGGCACACTGGAGGACTGGGAGGTCGAGGGGGAGGCCTTTGAGGGTCAACCGATCCAGGGGGACACGAGCTTGCCCCGCTGTGGTGCGGCCAGCGGTCATCTCGGTGAGTTCTGGCTGGGTGGATATGAGAAGCTGGAGGACGTTCCAATCGGAACCCTGACCTCAGCACCCTTCGAGATTACCCACCCCTTCGGGGCTTTCCTGTTGGCTGGAGGCCGTGGTCAGGACACCCGCTTGGACCTGATCCTGACTGAGGACGACGAGGTCCTGGCCTCGTTCACGGGGCCCAGCTACGAGACGCTGCAGCCTGTAGTGGTGGACCTCAGTTCCAACATGGGCCAGCACCTGAGGATCCGCATCGTGGACAACGCTACAGGTAGTTGGGGGCACGTGAATTATGACGACTTTCGTTTCTTTGGTGAGCGTCCCGAGTTTCCACCCGGACGGGAGTTGAAGTCCAAGATCGATCGTCTTCAGAACGCGGGCTTGAGTCCCGAAGATGCAGCTGAGGCGATGACATCGGGCGAGGGTTTCCGTGTGGAGCTCGTGGCCGGAGAACCGGATATACACCAACCCATCGCCTTGACTCTCGACGAGAGAGGACGCATCTGGGTGGCCGAGGCCTACTCCTATCCAAAGCGCCGCGCTCCCGAGGATGCGCGCGACAGGATCCTGATCTTCGAGGACAGTGATGGGGACGGACAGTTCGAGACGCGCAAGGTCTTCGCCGAGAACCTCAATCTTGTCAGCGGACTGGAGGTGGGCTACGGGGGCATCTTCGTGGGGGCTGCTCCCGAGTTCCTCTTCCTGGCAGATGCCGACGGGGATGACCGAGCAGATGGCCCGCCCGAAGTCCTGCTCGACGGCTGGGGCTACCAGGACACCCACGAGACCCTGAACGCCTTCATCTGGGGGCCGGACGGCTGGCTCTACGGCTGTCATGGTGTATTCACCCACTCGCGAGTGGGCCCGCCCGGTACTCCCGATGCCGATCGGACCCCCATCAATGCCGGCGTGTGGCGTTATCACCCCCTGCGCCGGGAGTTCGAGGTCTTCGCTTGGGGTTCTTCAAATCCCTGGGGCGTGGACTTCGACGACATGGGCCGCGCATTCATCACGGCCTGTGTCATCCCGCACCTTTATTACACCGCCCAGGGTGGTCGCTACGAAAGGCAGGCCGGACGCCACTTCAACCCGTACGTGTATGAGGACATTCCCACCATCGCCGATCACAGGCACTACGTGGGAAGCAATCCTCATGGTGGCACCGGAATATCCGAATCCGTTGGTGGGGGACACGCTCACTGTGGGGCGATGATCTACCTGGGGGACTCATGGCCTGAGGAGTACCGCGGCACGTTGCTTGTGAACAACGTGCACGGCAACCGTGTCAACCGTGAGATCCTCGTGCCCGATGGATCGGGGTTTGTCGGGCAGCACGGCCCTGACTTCCTCTTGGCCAACGACCGCTGGTTCCGAGGCATCAATCTGAAGTACGGGCCCGCAGGCTCGGTCTACCTGATCGACTGGTACGACAGTCAGGCCTGCCATCACAACGACCAGGAAGTATGGAACCGTGGCAACGGCCGCATGTACAAGGTCGTGTACGGGGATACGCAGCCTGCACACGTGAATCTGGCTGCCATGGACGAGTCCGAATTGGTGGAGTGCGTCTTGCACGCCAACGATTGGTATGTCCGCAACGCTCGTCGCCTGCTGAGTGAGCGGGGTGTTTCCGAGGCGGGCATGGCCCGGCTCGAAGAGATTCTGCGCGATCACCCCGACGAGACCCGACGCCTGCGTGCTCTATGGTGCCTGCATTCCGCGCGTGCGCTCGGGCCAGCCGTGCTCCTCGAGCAACTGCAGAGCGAACAGGACATGGTACGAGCGTGGTCCGTGCAATTGGCCTGCGAGGCCCGTCGCCCCTCACAGCAGCTACTTGAGAGGTTGGAAATAATGGGCGCGACTGACCATTCGCCGGTCGTGCGCTTGTATCTGGCCTGCGCTCTGCAGCGTCTCCCGCTCTCTCAGCGTTGGAGCCTCGCGCGTGCGCTCGTTTCACACGGGGAGGATGCCCAGGACCCCAATATCCCGTATCTGCTCTGGTATGGAATAGAGCCCCTCGTAGCCGCCAATCCCTCATACGCCATGGACTTGGCCCGGGCCAGCCGCCTGCCCAGGCTGGCCTCCTGGATCTGGCGCCGTGCGGGTGCACAAGACGAGACTCTGCCCTTCGCCCTGGATGACCTGGCCAGATCGTCAGGCATTGATAGGCAGGAGGGGATACTCGATGCGGTTCTCTTGGCCCTTGATGCTCGCAGTGGTGTGGAGATGCCTGAGAACTGGGCGACCATGTCGGCGGGTTTCCTGAACAGCCCGTCCGATGCTGTGCGCGCTCGAGCCATAAGCCTCGCGACTTTGTTCGGTGACCCAAGTGCGTTCCCTTTCCTGCGCGCGCAACTCGCAGACCCTGCAGCGGCTGCAGAGGATCGCACACGTGCCCTGGAGACCCTGGTGCGTGCCAAAGACGATGGAGCGGTGCCCGTCATGATTGGGCTGATCACGGATACTGAATGGAGTTCGGCAGCCTTGAAGGGACTGGCTACATTTGCCCACGACTCGATACCGACAGCGATCCTCGATGCCCTTCCGAACTTGGGGGGACAGGCGAGAAGGGATGCCATTACAGGCCTGACCGGGAGGGCCACCTGGACGATGCAGATGCTGGAGGCCATGGGGGAGGGGCGTGTTGAGCGCAGTGACCTGGGTGCCATCGAGCTAAGGAAGCTGAGTGCTCTGGGGGATGATGCAATCCTCGAGCGCCTCAACGCCGTGTGGGGTGTCGTGCGCGAGACCAGTGGCACTGCGCAGGAGCAGACCGAGCGCTGGCGCGGGGTACTCACGGGCGAGCGCCTTGCCCAAGCTGATCTGTCCGCAGGCCGGGCCGTATTCGAGTTGACCTGCATGCGCTGCCACAGTCTGTATGAGAAGGGCGAGGAGATTGGCCCCGACCTCACGGGAGCCGGCCGCTCGGACCTTGGCTACCTGCTGCAGAACATGCTCGACCCAAACGCCCTCATCCCGGCTGAGTATCAGATGACCCTTGTCATGACTGTGGACGGCCGGCTCCTGACCGGGATCGTGCAGGCTGAAGACGACGAAACCCTGGTTCTACGCACGGAGAATGAGGAAATCGTCCTGGGCCAGGACGAGATCGAGGAGAGGCGCACGGACGCCTCCTCCATGATGCCGGAGGGGCAGCTCGACACCTTGACCGAGGAGCAGGTTGTGGCGCTGGTGGCCTATTTGCAGCACGACTCGGAAGTGCCCCTGCCAGATCGTCCCTGATTACAAGAAAGCGCCGCGGTCCCTGGGGAACCGCGGCGCATGTGCCCCCCCTTGCGAAGGGGTGTCCGTTGTCCGTCTAGTAGTCCGAGCTTGGGCTAGCAGCCGAAGCAGGCGCCTTCGTGTACACCACGTAGAAGAGGCCCAGAGCCACCAGGCCAGCGAGGCCCTTCTCGGAGAGACTGCTCGCGACGGCGCCCACGTTGGCAGCCATCCCCGTAGAGCCGGGGAAGAGGATGTCAACCATGAGGAACGTAACGATAAGTGTGACACTCAGTTGAGTGACAGATTTCGCCATGTTACTCACTCTCGTAATTACTTGTTCCATTGGGTCCCCTTGGGGTTTGGGCCCCGATCAGCGGCGGTCACGTGAGGGTGGGCCGCTGACCGGGAGCCGGTGTTTTGGTCTATGAGACCGTTAGTCGCGCCAGAGGGCCATGAAGACCATCAGGGTGACAAGGCCGGCCAAACCGCCAGCGATGAAGTGGTTCACTACGCCAGTGACGTTTGTGACGATGTTGTATCCATCGGGAGTGGCTCCCGGGAACACTATGCTAACCACGAAGAAAAGAACGGCCAGGTTCAGAGCAAGACCGATAATCGGTTTGCATGCACCGTTCACACTGCCAAGGGCTCTAGAAAAACTATCCATCGTGTTCACCTCCAAGGTGAGTGGGTGCAGCCATCCGAGGTAGGAACCGCGAACGATGCACCGCTAGAGAAGAGAGATTGTCAGTCCTGATTTGCAGTCAGGCGTATAGTCAGGGCGGGTTGCGCTTCTGTTGGAAAGCGCAGGTGGGCCAGAGGAAGCGGTGCGGACACCGCTCTCTCCCGGTCTTCAGGCTCAATCGGTGCCCCCCCCGTGGCCCTTGCTCATCTACGCACTTTTTTTGAGAATATGGCCCTAGAGCCCCTAGAACGGTCTCTAGAGCCCGATTCTCGCTGGAGGTTTGAACCCGTGGCGTTGGGGGGCCAGGCCGCCCCCCTCCCCTTGGGGCTCTGGGGCGGGGGCCCTATTCCTTGCGCTGGGCCCGTGAGACCTGTCCGTTCTGGTGCAGGGTGAGGCCCGTCGGCCGCTCGCTCTCGTCGAGTTCGAATATGAGGTTCGCATCGACGGCCCTGTAAAAAAACGCCGTCTCGCTGGAGGCGTAGATGGAGGCTGCGCCCTGAAATGTCATTTGCGCAAGCAGCCCCCCCTCGCGTCGGCTCACGACCAACTCTTGAAACGCACCAAAGCGGTAGGTGCCCACGTAGCGATCGAGAATCGCATCCGAGAGATGAATTTCTACTCGAATGGGATTGGGTCGGACTTCCTTCTCAAGCATGACGTCGAGTGCCTGTGCGGCGAGCACTCCAACTTCGCGCCCCGGAGAGTTGGTCAGGAACACCAGTGCCTCATTGTGTTCCAGGTCAAGTGTCAAAGATGAGGCATACCCACCGGTGCGACCGTTGTGGGTGATCACGGATTCATTGGGAAGCTTATGCCAGCCGAACGCGACAATGATTTTTCCATCAGAACCGACAAACAACTCATCGCGAGATTTGCGTAGAGCGTCGCCCATCTTATTCTTCGGAGGGTTGAGCATCGCCTGAGAAAAACGAAGCAGGTCGCCGGTACTAGATCGTAAAGCCCCTGCAGGCGCCAGGCCATTCAAGTGCCACTCACTCGCCGGATTGCAATCCGCGTTGTAAGGCGGAGCGAAGCGTGCTCGTTGTTCCTCGTCCAACACGATGCGCGTGTCTCGTAACTCGAGGGGATCGAGGATGCGCTCGCGCAGCAATTCCCCGTAGGGCTGGTCTGTGGCTCGCGCGAGTACGGCGCCGAGCAGTCCAGCCCCCAAGTTGCTATAGAGGTACTTCTCCCCGGGCGGGCTGAGTAGCTTGAGCTTTGGTAGGCCGGCGAAGAGGTCAGCCTCGCTGTAATCCGCGTAGGGATCAGCTGCATCGGCAGGCTTAAAGTTCCCGGGCATGCGCGGCAGCCCCGAGGTGTGAGTGGTCAGGTGCCAGAGGCGCACGGGCCCACTTGCGTGGTCGGAGATCTGGGCTTCTGCGGGGAGAAAGCGGTTTACCGGATCTTCCAGGGTCACTTCCCCGCGCAAGACGGCCCCCGCGAGGAGGACGCCCGTGAAGACCTTGGTGATCGAGCCGATTTCATACAGGGTTTGGGCCCCAGGGGCCTCCTGAGACCCCAAGCGGGTCTCCCCGAAGCCCCCGACCCAGGTTTTCCCCTCCGAGAGGGTTCCCACCACGAACCCCACAGCCACCTCTCCTTCTACCACCGGGCGGGCCAGGGAGCGGATGTCGTAGGCCCGGGAACTCGGAGCCTCGCCAAGGTTCTGGCAGGCTGCGACGACGCACAGGATAGTCAGGATGCGGTGGCGCATGGTCAAGTGCAGCATGCCGGACTTATAACACGGGAACCCATCGGCATCCCTCCACTCTTATCTACATCTCTCTTGGATTGACCGACTCCGAACACATTCGCGTGAGCTCGCCTTTGCTCACAGCCTTACTCCTCTCTCTGCTCGTCGCATTCAGTACAGGTTTGCGCATAGAGAAGGCCTTGGATGGCGGTCACTTCGACGCTAATCCTGTGGGATCGGTTCGGACGGATCCGGGCTTGCTGTATTACCTGACCGAGCGTGTCGCGCACTCGTCAGAAGAGAGTGATGAGTGGCCGGTGGACATGAGAATCGAACACCCGGCTGGTGTGTCGATCCCCGACCAATACAGCCTTGGTCAAGAGGGCGTGGTTGCCCTGGTTCGCCGCGTTGTCGGTAATGGAATGCCGACCCATCAACTTGCGCTGCGGCTCATGGCCTTTCTGGCAAGCCTGACGCTGCTCGGTGTGTATGGTCTGGCGAGAGAGCTGACGGGCTCAAGTAGGTGGGGTCTGATGGCGGCCACGCTGCACGCCCTGACTCCAGCGGCCTACCGGAGTATCGGTTTCGTTCTCGTGCGCGAAGACTTGTGTCTGCCTATCTATGCGGCGCACCTGTGGCTCGTGGCTCGCACCTGGCGTACGCGCAGCACAGCCTCCGGTCTTTGGGCCGGAATCACGCTGGGCCTGAGCCTGGCCACCTGGCACGCAGCGGGTTTCCTCGTGGCCCTGGAGTGCGCTGCCGCCTGGCTCCTGTTCCTGCGCCGAGATCGCAACCCCTTCGGGGAGCGTCCGGCTTTGGTGGGCCTGATCGCTGCACTGGCCATTTGCCTGTGGGTACCTTCCCTACGGGCCAAGGGGGCCATGCTCTCCCCGGCCATGGCGGGCTTCCTGGCCCTGGCTTGCGCGGCGCGTTTCAGAGAGCTGCGGTCGCGGCGCCTTGCGGCTGGTTTTGTTGCTTTGGCGGTGTTTGTGGGCCTTGGAAGGGTTCTGGCAGGCTACCTGGGCAGCGCTGCGGACCTGGACCATGTCCTGGCCCTCTTGCTTGCCAAGGTACGTTTCTTGGGGCACCTGCCCGCTGATCCTGCCCAGCTCGATTTCGACGTGCGCATGATGTGGCAGGGTCCCTTCGCCACCCTTGAGTGGCGAGAGGCCAGACGCATTCTGGGCCCCTCGCTTCTGGGATTCCTCGTCATCACGGTGGCAACGACCCTGCGCTGGCTGCGTGGCCGAGGAGAGGACAAGCACCTCTTCATCGGCCTGCTCGTCGCCTTGTTGGGTCTGGGCTCCTGGTTGACCCTGCGGGTCAGCGCCGCTCTGGTCATCGTGTTGCCTGCGGCCATCGCCCTGTGGTTCTCGCGACGCAATCAGGCGCGCAAGGAACGCTCCCGTTCCCGCTGGCTACCCTTCGCCGGTGCGGGGTTCATATTGGTGCAGGCTCTCGTGTTTCTTGGTTGGGCAAGTCATCTGAGTATTGACTGGCACTGGAACCTTCGCCGCGACCGTGACCGTGCGATGGTGGCGGCCATTGAGCAGTTCGTTCCCGATGGAAAAGCTGTGGCCGCAGACTTCATGGTCTCAACAGTCATCCTCGCCCACACTCAGCGCCCGATCATCGTGCAGCCCAAGTGGGAGCGCGCCCTGAGCCGTAGACGCGTGGAGCGCTTGTGGGAGTTGCTGTATCACAGCCCTCCCACTGAGTTGGCCCAGACCTTGCTAGGCCCGTTACAGACAGAGTACTTGCTTGTGGATAGACACACCTTGCAGTGGCTGAAGTCCTCACGCTATCTGGCTGGGCTCTCAAGCAGCGGACCGGAGCTGCCGGCAGGTAGCGCTGTAGAGGCCTTGCTGGCTGGCAACGGTCGCGATGAATACCCGGGCGTGCCTGGCTTCGAGTTGCTCTGGAGTGATGAGCCCGTGGCGGCCTTTCCCGACGGGAGCAAGCGGGACTTCTACCGCTTGTTCCGTCTGGTCTCCCCCGCCAACGCGCCTCGCTAGCCTCGGGGGATGAGATGGGGCCTCTTGGCCCTAGAGGCCATCCCCGTCCCCACCGCTACCTCCGCGGTCACCACCACGGCCTCCGCGATCACCGCCACGGCCGCCAAAACCGCGCCGATCCCCGCCGCGGCCACCCAAACCACGCCTATCACGGTCGAAACCACGCTCGGAGCTCGCGCGCTTGATGGGTTCCATCCCCAACGCCTCGCGGACCCCATCCTCCAGATCGTCGGGGTTGAAGCCCATGGGCCCCCGGGCCCCCGCGAAGGCGATCTTGCCATCCTTGCCCACCAGGTAGAGACGGTCGGGGAAGGCGGCGTAGGCCTGACACGTGGAGTCCTTCATGTCGTCGATCAGCATGGTCATGGGCGACATGTCCAGGGCGCCTGCGCAGCGCTTGGCCACGTCCTTGCGCTCCTCAGCCGTGACAGGCTCCTCGACGATAGGGCTGTCGGGGCGATCGTTGGGCATGGTGCCGTCGAGAGCGTGGGCTTCCCGGATGTACACGGTGAGGAACTCCACCTCTTTTCCGTACTGCTCATACAGACCCTTGAGCCGATCGACCGATCGGCGGAAGGGGGGTCACGTGTAGGAGCCGAAGATGAGGGCCACGGGCTTCTTGTCCTTGAACTCTGACAGGCGCACACGGCGTGGTGCGGCCTTGGTCTGACCTTCTTTCAGCACTTGCTTGTTGGCTTCGTGTTCGGCGATCTTGCGCTCCGCTTCGGTCTTGGGAGGCGGCGCCAGGCAGTCCAGATGGAAGTCCGGAGCGGCGTCACCCACCTTCGGAGGTTGACCCTTGTCCATCTGAGGGCGCTCCCTGCGCCGGCTCTTTGCATCCTCGGCCGTGATGAACCCATCACCATTCGCATCGAGGCGGTCAAAGGTCTTCTTGCCGCGGTCGTACTCGTCGGCGCTGACCTTCCCGTCGCCGTCCTTGTCGTATTTTTCCGAGAGAAACTCCCAGCTCGAACGCGAGGTTTCTTCCAGGGGCTTGCCCTTCACCTGGTCTTGAGCCGGGTCCTCTTGCCCGAAGGACGAGGTCGCGAGCAGGAGGCTGCCGATGCAGGTGAGGAGCCCGGTTGGGCGCAAGGAGCCGTGAGGGGAAGGGACGCTCATGAGGTTGAGTTGAATGGGGTTGCGGCGGAATCTGTGTCTCAAGCAACGCCACCGATCATAGGTCGCCCTGGTTCTGCACGTTTCGCTTCAGTTTTGTCACGGCGCAAGTGGTCCCTCTGAAGTTGTCAGGGGCGTAGATGCTCCCAGTCGCTATCCTGGGCCGCGCCTCCCCCCTTCTGCCCCCTCATTCCTTGCGATACGGCCTCCCCACCCTGGCTTGCGGTGCCCTGTTCCTGTGCCTCACCAGTTGTGTTTCATCCCTACGGTTCTCGGCGAAGAAGAGCTCGCAGGACCCGCTCAAGCAAGCAGATCCGCAGGCCTCAGTGAGCATTGGCGAGAAGACCCGGGGCATGCGCGCCTGTTCGGGATTCCTCGACCTGTATCTTCCGCCTTCAGGTGAGGCGTTGTGGCTGCGTCTGCCGCCTCCCGTCCGCGACGAAGGGGGGCGGCTCGTCCTTGCACGTGCCCTATACGTGGAGGGCCTGGAGTCGGGCCTGGGTTCCAATCCGGTGGGTCTGGATCGCGGACAGTTGGGCTCGCCAGTGCTCGTGGAGTTTTCGCGTCTCGGCAATCGAGTCGTACTTGAGCGCCCCAACCTGCGCTACCGTGCAGACGGAGCCGATGCTGATGAACGGCGGGCCGTAGACGAGTCGTTCGCCTCGTCGGTGCTGTGGGCCGCCGCGATCGCCGCGGAAGATCCGGACGGAGCGGTGCTGGTGAACTTCACGTCCTTTGTCCTGCGCGATGCCCATGGCGTGGCACGGACGCTGGTCGGTGCCGGACAGGGCTCCTTCCATCTGGATGCCAAACGTTCATTCTTGGAGAGCGCTGGCTGCCATGCTTTCCCCGACAACGTGGAGTTGTCCGCGCGTTTGACCTTCACCGGCGAGAACCCCGGCCGGCACGTTCGCTCTACGTCTCCCGACCCCAACACCGTCAGCCTGCGCGCTCACCACAGCCTCGTGCGTCTGCCCGATGTTGACTACGTGCCTCGTGGTGCAGACCCTCGCGCTGGAGGGTTTGCCGTGCGCTACGCGGACTACGCGGCGGGCCTTGAGGAACCGATCCATCGCTCTCTGGCCGTTCGTCATCGGCTGGTCGCGGCGAATCCGGGTGACGCCTCCTCTGCCCCTGTCGAGCCCATCGTCTACTACGTGGATCGCGGGGCACCCGAACCCGTGCGCAGCGCATTGCTTGAAGGAGCTGGGTGGTGGGCTGAGGCATTCACTGCCGCGGGTTTCGAGGATGCCTTCCGGGTTGAGCTTCTTCCTAGAGATGCCCATCCCCTCGACGTGCGCTACAACGTCATCCAATGGGTGCACCGCTCCACCCGTGGCTGGTCCTATGGCAATGCCCTGTCTGACCCGCGCACCGGGGAGATCATCAAGGGGCATGTATCCTTGGGTTCCCTGCGCGTGCGCCAGGATCGTCTGCTGTTCGAGGGCCTCTTGGGTACTGCTGCGACCGGTACCGGAGCGACGGATGATCCGATCCAGCTCTCGCTCGCCCGCATCCGCCAATTGGCTGCCCACGAAGTCGGGCACACCCTGGGCCTGGCGCACAACTTCAGCGCTTCCACGTATGCGGGGCGTGCATCGGTGATGGACTACCCCGCGCCCCTGTTGAGCGTGACCCCCGACGGGGAGATCGACTCCAGCAACGCCTATGCCGTGGGCATGGGTGCTTGGGATCTGGTGGCTATCCGTTGGTTGTATGGCCGAGCGCCGGAGGGAATCGCGGAGGACGATTGGTTGTCGAGCGTGTTGGCGGACGCCGCAGATCGCGACCTGCGTTATCTCAGCGACTCGGATGCCCGCTCACCAGGCGCCGCTCATCCCCTGGCCAATCTGTGGGACAACTTCAGTAACCCCGTGACGGGATTGAAGAATGCTCTCGCCGTGCGCCGTGTTGCCCTGGAGCATTTTGGTCTGGACAACCTGGGTGCGGGGCAGCCCCGTGCCCATCTCGAAGAAGTTCTGACACCCGTCTACTTCCACCATCGCTATCAGGTGGGTGCTGCCATCAAGGTAGTTGGAGGCGTCGACTACTCCCATTCGTTGATCGGCGATGGGAGGTCGGTGGGCGGGCCGGTTGAAGGTGAGGAGCAGCGCAGGGCCTTGGCAATCCTGCTCGATTGTCTGAGCCCAGAACGACTGGATATTCCCGAGTCGGTGAACCATCTCATCCCTCCGCGCCCGCCCGGCCAGAGCCGTGGGGAAGAGCTGGCGGGCTCCGCTACCGGTCCGGCGTTTGATGCCCTGGAACTTGCGCGCATCCAGTGCGCGCAGGTTGTGGACGGGCTCTTGCATCCCGAACGGTGTGCGCGGCTCGTGGATCAGAGCCGGCGCTTCTCCGATCGGCCCTCCTTGGAGGAGGTCCTCGCCACGCTATCCGAACGAGTGTTCCAGCCGGACCCGGCAGTAACCCCACGACACGGGGAGCTGCAGGGCATTGCCCTGGGCGCGGTGGTGCGCGGGATCATGGCCCTGGCGGACGATGCCCGGGCTACCCATGGCGTGCGAGCCCGCGCCCGATCGGGTCTCAGGGGCCTGGTGGCCCTCTCCCCGCACGCTGGCGATCCGAGTCCGGCTTGGCGCGCCCACAGGGACTACTGGGCCGTCGAGGTCGAGGCATTCTTCGCACGTCCAGCCCAGGCCCTTCCGAGTGTGCCAGATGCGCCCACCCTGCCACCGGGAGGACCGATTGGCGGTCGCTCACTCGGCCTGGGCGCATACGGCGAATGCTCTGGCCATTGGTAACGGTTTCGTGCGAGCCCCCGCGGGGCTTGATTCCTCCGCTAACATACATCCGTCCCGTACCTCCTGCCTGCTCACCTATTTCATGCTGTTCAACACTCTTGCTCTTGCCGCGTCTCTCCTAGTCTCCGACGTCCCCGCTTCGAAATCCGCTAGCGCTCCCGGGCGCGACCTGGATCGCGCTCTGAAGACCATCGAAGTCAAAGAGATCTCGGCTGACATCCACTTTCTCGCCTGTGACGAACTTGGTGGGAGGGATTCACCATCCAACGGTCAACGGATAGCGGCGCGCTACATCCGTTCGCGACTCGTGCGCTTGGGCTTAGAGCCCGGAGCATCGGACGGTTACTTCTACAACTACTCTTTGGCTCAATACGGCCTCAACGAGGACGAGACCTTCATGTCGGTGACCCGGGGTGGCAAGACGGCGCGCATGAAGTTTGGCGAGGACTACTACGTTTCCATGGGTTCCCGTGGTGCGCGCTCTGCGGGCGGGCCAGTCGTGTACGTGGGCGACTTCGAAGATGACGATCTCGAAGATGTGGACCTGAAAGGGGCTTGGGGTCTGTTGGATCCTGGAGCTCGGGTTTCCCGCAAGCGCAACCAGGCGGCCAACGAGGAGGGCATGTTGGGGCTCATCATCCCCTTTGACTCCACTTCATCGAAGTCATCGGAGGAGATGTACGGTCGCTGGTTGTCTGCTGCCCGCAGGAAGAGTTCGGGTGAGCAGCGCACCTACGGCGTACCTCTCTTGTACCTGGCTGAAGAGCGGGGCGCTGATTGGGTCGGGAACCAGGAACCCGAGTTCGGTGCATCCTTGGGATTTGAAATGACCGAGTCCTATGCCTCTGGTCCCCTCGATGGCATTGCCCTCGAGAACGTCTGCGGCCTTTGGCCAGGATCGGACCGCAAGCTGCGCAACGATGTGATCATCATCTCGGCCCACTATGACCACGTCGGTCAGCGCGACAACGGCGATATCTACAACGGCGCAGACGACAATGCCTCAGGAACCACTGGCCTGTTGGCCATCGCCGAGGCTCTGACGGAGTACGGACCCATGAAGCGCACGGTGCTGCTCATGTGGGTCTCGGCTGAGGAGAAGGGCCTGCTCGGATCGCGTGCCTGGACCTTGGACCCGTGGTTGCCCGAAGGCATGAAGCCGTTCTGCAATCTCAACATCGACATGATCGGGCGCAACGCGCCGGACGAAATAGGCGTCACTCCCACCGCTTCCCATCCCGAGTACAACCAACTGACCAAGATGGTGGAGGAGCACTGCGGCAAGGAGGGCTTCACCAAGCTCAACAATGCCGACGCCTACTGGAGTCGGTCAGACCACGCGAACTTCGCCAGGAATCTCAAGATCCCGGTGGCCTTCCTGTTCTCCGACGTGCACGAGGATTATCACAAGCCCACGGACACGCCCGACAAGATCGACTGCGACAAGTTGAGTCGGGTGGCACGTCTGGTAGTACGGCTGCTGGATAGCCTCCAGTCCCCCAACTTGGAGCTGCGCATCGGGAACTGAAGCTTGGCCTCGGCGAGGTCAGCCGAGAATCGTACGCAGCTTGTCCGCGGAGATATTGGAGCCGCACAGGACGACGGCAATTCGCGAGCTGCCGTTCTGTTCCAGTTCACGTCGTGCGACAGCCACCGCAACTCCTGCGGCCCCTTCAATCAGCATGCGGTGGTCCTTCAGGGTCCAGCGCACCGAGTCCGCGATCTCCTCTTCGCTGACGCGCTCGAAGCGGTCCACATAGCGCGCACACAGGGGCAAGGTGACGCAGTCCTCCTCAAGGCTGCCGGCCGTTCCATCGGAGAGGGTGGGCACGAAGGGCATGTCGACAATCCGACCCTTGGGAACCGAGCGCGCCATCACGTCCGAGAGCTCCGGGCAGCAGCCCACGACTTCCGTGGCCTCGGAGAGGCTCTTCAGGTGTGCTCCGATCCCTGCAATCAGCCCGCCGCCGCCGACAGCGACATAGACCCGCTCGAGATCGGGTACCTGTAGAGCCAGCTCCACGCCCAGGCTCCCCTGACCCGCGGCGACATCGAGGTCGTTGTATGGCGAGATATACGTCAGGCCGTTCTCCTCGGCGTGTCGCCGGGCTCGGAGCTCTGATTCGAGGCAGTCGTTGCCCTCGAGGACGAGCTGGGCGCCCCTTGAGCGGATGCCCGAGAGCTTGCTGTCATCGGTGCCCTCGGGCGCGAAAACCGTACAGGGGCAGGTGAGCAGTTGCGATCCATAGGCCGCCGCTGCGCCGTGATTGCCCGTGGAGGCAACCACGACGCCTCGTGCGCGTTGTTCCGGCGTGAGGGTCAGGAGCTTGTTCAGCGCGCCGCGGACCTTGAAGGAGCCTGTGAGTTGGAAGTTCTCCAGCTTGAGGAAGGCGTGTGGGCCCAGTCCGGGGGCCGGGTCTGTAGGGGTCAGCCGGATGTGGGGGGTCAGCCGCTCGGATGCCTGAAGAACGAGGTCGGGAAAAGGGGTCGGCATGGCTGAGTCGAAGGGTCTGGTCAGGTCCTGGGTCGGCTGCTCAGCGCGGCAGGGTCTGAGGCGGTATACGGTTTACCGTGAAGAACACTTCGCCTTTCAATTCCTGTCCCAGATCGTAGGTCACCACCAGTTGGTTCACGACGCGCACATCCTCCAGTCGAACATGCACGATGGAGCCGGCCACCTTTGCAGCTTCGATCTTGACCGGATCCTCGCCCTTCATGCCGGGCTCGATGAGTGAGTAGTGGGCCGAGCCGTAGTTTGAAGCCCACTGATAGTTCCAACGTCTGGCGGTGAAGCGTGCCGGGTTGCTGGCGAGGGTCGGGTCCACCGGGCCACTGAACTCGAACTCCACACCGTCGTGAACGACACGCGCGCCTTTCAAGATGGGTTTGTCTGCCCCCGTCCAGCGCACGCGCTCAAGGCAGCCATCCTTGCCGCCCCCGGGACCTTGCCAGCCGGAGAGTCCCACGGTGTAGACCGCGCCATCGTGGGGGGCGAGCCTCAGCCTTTGGATGCCCGCGTCGAACTGGAAGGGCAGGCGCCAGACGGCCCCTTGCGGCACCCCGTCGTCTTCAATCGCAAGGCCGTACATCCACCCCTTGCCGAAGCTCGTATGGAGGTAGCGGCCGGAGAGGGGGCCGAAACGCTCGTCCTCGACCCACAATTGGCCGCCACAGGAGGAGTCCAGGCTCTGGGGCATCCAAATAGCGGGCTGGTCGAAGTCGGTGCGGGTCTGTTTGCCGGGGCCGCCGTTGTTCACAGCGGGGAAGACGCCGTAGAAGCCCCGGCGCTTCGTGAGGCTGACCTTGGAAGCCGGGATCCAGTTCCCCTGGTTGTCACCGACGAGTGGGCGACCGTCCGGCGACATGCCCATGCCGTTGGGTGTACGGAAGCCTGTGCAGTAGACGAAGGCGGCTCCCTCGGGCGTCACCCGCATGACCGCCCCGCCCATATCGGAGTCGGTGTATTGGCCGGACTTCACAAAGAACAGATCGCCCTTTGGCCCCTCCTGTAGGTCGAAGTTGAAAGCGTGGAAGGTCGTAGAGACATCCGTGTCGGCGTAGAAGGTCTCGTAGAAGTCGGCTTCGCCATCGGTGTTCAGGTCATGCAGGCGCGTGATGCGATCGCGGCAGGTGACCATGACCTTGCCGTCGATGACGGCGAGACCGAGGGGCTCAAACAGTCCCGCTGCGTACCGCTTCCAGTTCACTTCTCCAAGGCCAGCGTCCAGGCCGGAGACGATCCACACATCTCCACCGAGGGTAGAGACCGCGGCGCGACCGTCATCGAAGAAGTCGATGGCGCTTGTTCGCATCCAGGCGTTCCACGGATTCTCGAATGGAACCTCAATGGTGTCGAGGGCGTAAGGGGTCTGATCGCCGAGCATCCCCTTCGTCGTCAGCGTCTCCGCCCAGCGCAAAGGTCCACCGTTGACCAGTTCAGCTGGCGAAGGCGGAAGTGGGCGCTCGACAAGATTCGTTACCAAGAGCTCCAAGCCCTCGAGGATGCCTTTCTTGCGACCTCCTACTCGAAGCAGCCAGTACTCCATTGGTTCATCGGATGCAGGGATGTGCAACAGAATGCGACCCGCCTCGTCCGTTTCAAGTATGCCGCCACCTACTGCAGCGCAGGCGGCGAAGGGTCCCACTTCGTCTTCTGTGCCGTCCCAACCGGTCACGGCGAGGGACCAACCGAGGGTGCCCGTTGGACCCACCTCCGGCTCTACCTCCATCAGAGCGACCGGCGCCTCGGCAGGCTTCTCTGCAAGCGCGAGAACGAGTGGCGTCTGGCCAGGTTCGATCAGGAGGCGGTGGCTGATGACAGGGAAGCCAGCGGAGCGGTCGACGCTGGGATGCTCGAGTACGCCTCGGCCATCGATCTCATAGGAGAGAACGATGTTGTCACCGTTCAAGTAGTGCCCACGGTGCCTGAGCCACTCCTGGGGCAGTGGGCCTCGGGGCCAACGCCGCGTGCGGTCATAGTCGAGGCGCCCCTCGTGTCCCCACGACCAGCCGCCCAATCCAGGGAGCATCTCGCCTGCTGGCGTCGCCCGGCCTTCGCCACGCTGTTTGTGGTGCTGCGTGTTTTCAAGGTCGAGGAACCCACCCGTCCAGGTACCCGAAGACTCGGCCAGCTGCAGGTCGTATGAAATCGTCGCGTCGGGATCTAGTCGGACGGTGAGTGCCGCGCCCACCTCGCCGCCCAACTGTGAGGCGAGGGCCGGGCCATAGTCGCGGGCGGCACCGATTGCCTTGGGAGGCCGGCGCGTGATCCCCCGCGGGAGTGTGCTGAGCCAGGCTGCATTGACCTCAAAGTGCTGGCTCGGGTTCTTGTCCTTGAGAAACTCCTCGCGCAGGTAGTGGACGACGTCATAGCGCTGGTCGGGTCGCAGCCAGTCTTGCACCGGCATGTCCTTGTAGCCGTCGGTGAGGGTGCGCCACATCGAGTAGGGGTCGCTTCCGTTCTCAAGCGTGCCTATCGCAAAGGGCCGTGCATTGGGGTTGATCGTCTTCTTCCCGTCGCGGCCATGGCATGCAGCGCACAGTCCATCGTAGATTTCGCGCCCGCGCGCAGCGCTACCCTCGTCGAGGGTTGCGATGAGCCCTGCGTGGTCGGTTGCGCCAAGTGCTTCCACCTTGACCTCTCGGAACAGGATGCGGCCGTCTCCCGAACCCAGGCGTATTCGTCCCCTTTCACTCTCGGCGGGTTGCTCACCCTTGGGCGCCTCCCATCTGAAGATGGGACCGCTCTCCGCGGGCTCACCCCCGAATAATCGGGCGACATCCTCCTCCGATGCGGCGAAGTCGTGGAAGAGGACGCGCGCTATGTCACCCTCATAGCGGAGGGCGAAGTTCGCGTTGGCGGCCCCGATCTTGACCCTGAACGCATCATCGTCTGGCGCCTGAAAGTCGTCGTTATCGCCGACGTGTTCACCGTCGATCCACATGTTCACACCCCCGCCCTCGTTTGTGACGATGGCCGTGTGCCACTCGCCATCATCGACCTTGACGTCCCCGACGACGGCGCCAACCCAGCCGATGTCGTAGACGAGGAGCCCATCGCGAACAAAGAGCGCCTTGGCATTGGCGACCCATGCTCCCTCGGGCGGGCACTTGGAGACGATCGTGCCCCGGCCAGTCGTGCGGAAGGTAGAGAGGATTGTGAAGTCGTCACCCCAGTTGCAGGCGGCACTCTGCTCGGCACCTGCCATGAAGCGGGGTATTCCCTCCTCGGCGTTGGTGCGGCGCTCTGCATTGCGAATGGACTCGGGCCTGTCATCCAACAGGAGCCGGTCTTGCACGAGACGATCGCCCAGCCAGACGGTCACACGCTCCTGCTGGTCTTCGTCTTTCCAGTACGAGACGTCTAGGGACTGCCACCTATCCCGCACGGCCTCGACCTCCAGAAGCGGTGGTGCGTACCCCGCAATCGCGCCGGGGCTCTCCTCGCCAGAGTCCAGCGTGACCTCCCAGTGTCCATCGAGCAGGACGCCAGCGCTGACGCCCTCACCCTCGACCTTGAACTCCAGATGTAGGTGGTAGTTCTCGTGCCCAAGGGCACTTGTGAGGTCTGCACCCTCGGGCTGCCAGCGGCCAGGGGCGGCATCCTGAGGCACTGGAAGGAGGAGGGCAGCGAAGAGGGGGGCAAGCATCTCGCCCAGATTCTACGGGGCCCGGCCACGATCTAGTGGGGTCGCGTGCCAAGAGCCTCACGCTCCAGCGCGGACCACAAAGAAATGGAGGCGGCCGATCCGAAGACCAGCCGCCTCACACCGCGCCAAGCGCTGAGCTGCGTAACCTGCCGTCCGGGGACGGCGTGGGGATGGGGTCGGTTATCACAGCCCTGCGCGTAACCCGCCGCCCGGGGTAGGGGATGCGGGCCACTCGTATCCCCAGCACCTCCGGGGTCGGGCGGAGGCGGCGGGGAGCAGCGGTTTCAAAGTGCTCGGCGTGCGGGATGCGGGACTCGCGGGGGCACCGGAGTTCCGCGCCGAACGACGATGGGTACACCATATAGAGGCCCCTCATCACGAGTCAACACAAAATGCAGGGGTATTCCTGAAAATGGGACATCCTCACTCACCTCCCCCGAACCCTGAGGCGCCCGGCCCTAGAGGGCCGTGTTACTCTCGCTTCACGCTCTTCCCTGGACCGACCGAAAACCACAGCCCAACACAACCTGTATGCGATTAGCTGTTGCCTTGGCTCTCACACTCGCCCCCGTGGGCTTGGCCCAGACCAGTGGAGGACTCCACGCTCAAGCAGCGCGAGCCTTTGGCGCGGCAGAGCATGAGTTCGTGCAACTTGCCCTGCCGTCAGATGGACCGCGGGCTTTGACCCTGGAGCTCACCTACCAGGGTCGTCGTCGCACCCTCTCTCTGGTGCGTACGCCTGTTCGAGCGGCGTCGTTTCGGGTTCTTGCCTACCAGGCGGACGGCTCCCTGCAGCCGGTCACCCCCGAACCCGAGCTGTGCTACAGCGGCACCATCGTTGGGGACCCGGACAGTGTGGTCTCCGCTTCCCTCGACAGCCAGGGGATGACGGCCATCGTCATCGAGGGCGGGTCAACCTGGCGCATCCTGCCTCTGCGCCGATTGGACCCCAGGGCTTCCCGGCGGTCCCACATGGTGGCAGCAGAGCGAGACGATCTTGTCGGAGTGCCGGCCTGCGGCATGGGGTTGACGGGGGGGTCGGATAATGGCCCCACGGTTTCACCTCCGCAAACGGGCATCACGGCAGGAGATGCATCCAAGGTGCGCTGCATCACTCAGGCGGACATCGCATTCGATTGCGACTACGAGTACTACATTGCCCAGGGAGGGACCGTGGATGCGACGGTCTCCATTGTTCAGGCCTACGTTGGTCTCAACAACACCATGTACGCGCGGGACCTGAACATTCGGCACAGGCTGACCGCTGTTGTTGTGCGCACGGCCCCCTTCTACTTCCCTGTGGACGGTGGGGATCTCCTGAACCTGTTCCGCCAAGAGTGGAACACGACCCAGTGGGATATCGATCGCGACCTCGCGCATCTCATGACCGGCAAGCCTGGCAGCCTCATCCAGTATGGGGGACTGGCTTGGGTGGGAGTGGTCTGCAACAAGAGCATCGCGTACGCCTGGTCCATGGACAGCGCGGGGATCGTGGCCCACGAGACCGGGCACAACTGGGGCGCTGGCCACTGCCACGACGTCTACCCCTGCAACAACATGTGTGGAAGCTGTCTGTGGGTGGGGCCCAACACTCGCGACATCATTCTCGCCTATAAGGAGGGGGTCAACTGCTTCTGGCAGAGTGGGGGCTTCGAGGAGCCCGTTCCGCCCTACGTCTACCCGCTGAGTCGAACCCTCGAGAAGACCCAGATGGTCCAACAACCCGCCGCCTTTGATGTGCTCAACAAGGCTGAGGACGGGAACTGCGAGGACGTAAGCCTGCAGACCTTTGACCACACGAGCGCCTTGGGTGTACCGGTGGTCTTGTCCGTTGGGACAGGCATTCATGGGCGCGATGAGCTCATCTATAGCCCCGTTGTTCCGGTCCTCGGCCTGGATTCCTTCACCTTTACCGCGGGAGACACCTCTGGCCTGACCAGCGTGGGGACCGTCAGCTTGAGCATCCCCGAGCGACCTCTTGAAGGTTACTGGCCCCTGACCGAGGGTTCAGGGGAGAGCACGGGGGATGCGACGGGTCACGGTCATGACGCCCAGATTCTGGGAGGGGCCATGTGGACTACCGGCCCCTTCGGTGGAGCCCTGACCTTCGATGGCGTGGATGACCAGGTCGATATTCCCTCCGTCGGAGTTCACGGTGACGAGGTCACGCTGAGCGCTTGGATTCGGCGCAACGGCCCACAGACGGCAGGGGCCGGCTTGATCCACACGAGAGCCAATGGTGAGGACGCAGGCCTGTTGATCGGGCCAGACGCTGAACTCCGTTACGTCTGGGCCGGGGACTCGGCGACGACAGCCTGGGCCTCGGGCCTGACCCTGCCAGTGGGCCAGTGGGTGTTCGTTGCCCTGGTCGTGAGCGACAACAAGGCCGTCATCCACATGTACGACGGCACGACGTTCAAGAAGGCCGTGCACAAGTACTCTCATTCTGCCCAGACCTTCTCCGGCATGACTCACCTGGGCTGGAACTCCGCAGACGATACCCATCGCTTCTCGGGCGACATGGCGGACGTCCGGGTCTATGGGCGGGTCTTGGGACCGAGCGCAATCCAGGACCTGGTCCTGTTGGGTGGAAGGGCTGAGGCACCCGATCCCCGTGATGGGGGATCCGCGGGTGCGCCTCTTCTGCGGTGGACCTCTGGCGTGGGCACCTTTGCCCACCACGTCTACCTGGGAACGGATTATGACGCAGTGCGCCAGGCAGATCAGACGGCACCTGAGTACAAGGGAAGCGTTATCTTACCCACCTTCGTGCCCTCCGGCATGGCGCCCAACACGACCTACTACTGGCGTGTGGACGAGGAATCCTGGGGCCAAACCGTGAAGGGGCGCACCTGGATCTTGCAGACTCCTCGCTATCACCATTGGCCTCTCGATGAGGTCAGTGGAACGGTGGCCGTCGATCTGGGCGAGGGATTGGACGGTGGGTACAAGGGCGGATACCTCTTGGGCCTCCCCGGGGCAACGTCCAACACGGGCAGTGCCACGCTCCTGGATGGGGTCAATGGCCGTGTCCGCTTGCCGTCCCTCGATCTGAACGACAATCACCTGACTATCGCAGCTTGGGTGCAGCGCAACGGCGATCAACCCACATGGGCAGGAGTAGTCTTCTGCCGCGGAAACAACACGGCTGCCGGGCTCTGCATCGGTTGGTCCAACGAGCTTCGCTTCTTATGGAACGGTGGCGGCAACGAATGGGACTCGAAATTGGTCTTGCCGGACAACCAGTGGGCTTTCGTGGCCATGGTGGTGGAGCCCTCACAGAAGACGCTCTACATGGGGGACACGGCCGGAAACCTCACCAGTGCTGTCCGAAGCACTGCGAGTTCGCCCGAGGAGTTCGATGCCGTCACCTTGGTGGGCCGCGATGGGACGGGGTCGCGCGTGTTCAAGGGGCTCGTCGACGACGTCCGCATCTTGCGGGTCTCCTTGACGCCCTCTCAGGTGCAGACCCTCTACGAGAGCATGCTGTAGACGAGCGGGGTCCTGGGCCTAGCCCGGGTATTCTCCGCCGATGTAGCCCTCCAGCTCATGAATGGCCTTGTCCTGGGTGGACATGATCCAATTCACCAGATCCCCCAGGGAGACCACCCCCACGACCTTGTCGTCGTCCATTACCGGCAGGTGTCGACAGCGCCTGTTCGTCATGTGCTGCATACATTCCGAGACGGTGCTCTCGCGCGTCACGGTGATCAGATCAACGGACATGATCTCCGCGATCTTCATCTCCCGTGAGGAGCGCCCCGCCAGAACCACTCGGCGCGCGTAGTCGCGCTCAGAGAAGATGCCGCACAGTTTGTCGCCATCCATCACAACCAAGGCCCCGACCTGCTTCTCGGCCATGAGGGTCAAGGCATCAAAAACGAGCTGCTCCGAGGAGACCGAATAGACGCTTGCTCCCTTCTTGGCGATGATGGGTTCGATTGAGCTGTCGAGGTTCATGGGCACACTCCCGGGAAACGCGCAAGAGGCTAGCGGCGAATCGAGTCGACGCCAGTATCTCACTAGCCTCCACCCCTCGATTGTCGCACACCTCTTCATGATCTGCAAGTTTTGGAGCGTAGGGTGTGCCGGAGTTGGGACCGGAGTGACCTCAGCGAAGGTAGTTCGAGACACACGTGGGCGTCGTCTTGCTGGCTAGTTCGTCCAGCAATAGCACCTTGGGCTGGGCCTGATCTTGCATCGCAGCAGGAATCTGCTCCACGGAAGAACCCCTCTCCGTAGTGGGTATCGTTCCCTGAGGTGCAGCGCACACGAGCAGTCCCTTCTCGAGGAGAATACCCGCAGCCACTGCTCCACAGCGCTCGACAAGCTCCGCCCACGTCAGCAAGCCGGGGCCGGCCTCGTTAAGCAGTGCTTGCAGAGAGGGCTGGAGTCGGTAGGTCGTGAACCACTCCGAATCGGGGACCGAGGCGGAGCAGGAGAGTTCGCGTCCTTGGGCGTCAAACTCCTTTTGTATCCTCAGGCCAGCGGCGCAGGTCATGCGCTGATGCCCAAGCGTACCCCTCGTCTCCAGGTAGAGAGCGTCAAGCAGGGCCTCCACATGGGTATGAACAAGGTCCACGGGACTCTGGATGATCCGTTGGACGAAACGCTGTCCCGCAGGCATACGGCGATCCTCCAATACCAGGTAGCCGAAGTTCACGGCACCCAGGCCCACTGCGCGGTAGCTGTCGACCCACTGACCGAGCTCCTCGGAGAACTCTTCGAAGGACTGACCGAACGGGGCGTGGGAGTGGGGGGTGCTGAACAGCTGCTCATTTCGATCGGCCGTCGTCAACATGAGGGCCAGGTAGTCGGCGCCGGTCCACCAGGATGCCAGCTTTGCCTCGTAGGAGTCGATGTCCACCAGATCGGTGACGATGGACAGGCGCCCACCCTCGGTCAGGTGTTGGGATGCTTCAGCGACGATGCGTCTCAGGATCCTCTCCCCATCGGCCCCACCATCCCGGAATGCGAGGCTCTCCACAGGACTGGGCACGAAGGGGGGATTGGCCGTGATCGTTTCGAAGCGCTCTCCCTCCACGGGTTGGTAGAGATCTCCCAGACGGAAAGAGACCCCGTCGAGCCCATTGAGCTCGGCGTTGAAGCGCGCGAATCGCAGGGCACGCGGGTTGCGGTCGACGCCGATGACTTCATCAGCGTAGCGGCGTGCCACCAGGGCCTGAATGCCGCTGCCGGTACATAGATCCAGGTGACTTTGAGACCGCTTGCGAGGGGCAACCTGAACAAGGCCTACGCTGTCGCGCCCCAAGTACATGACGGGCTCCTCGTTGAGGTCGTCGCCGTCCTTGACCTGATAGCGATGGTCGGTGGCGATCAACAGGCCGTCGAGCGGAAAGAGGTCCACGTGGGCAACACAGGTCCCCTCGCTGGCGCCCACAAGGCCCATCGAAATCAGAAGATCCACACTCTTGCCACCCACGAGGCTCCGGACGCGCGATTCGGGGAGTTCCCCACGCAGGAGGAACAAGCGAATCAGGTCTCCCAAGTCATCGTGCGCGAGACCGAAGCGATCCAAGTAGGGCAGGTCGGTCGGAGCGAGGTCGACGACGGCCTTCCCCAAAGCGGCCCGCACACGCTCTTGGGTGTACTCCGCTGCCCGAAGACGCCGGGACAACTCAGCCAACTTGGTGCCGCAGCGGTAGTCTCCATCGGCGTAGCTCTCCAGGGCACAGCCGACGGGGGTGGAGGGCAGAGCGCTGGGTTGAGGGATCGGCGTCTCGGGTGCGCCTTGCGTGCGCAGTAGCTGCGCGACCTCCTGCTCGGTGACCGCCTGCACTTTGCGGCGCAGCGTGTCGATGATCTCGGAGCCATTGCGTGGGTCCACGAGCAGCAAGCGTCCATCCGCTAGTCGGGACCGCACGGGACCACCATAGAGGGAGGCATCAAGCGTCTCACTGGTTTCCTTGAAGCGGGAAACGCGAGCGGAGATCTCATCTACCTCCTCGGCACTCCAGCTCTGCGAGACCTTTCCACCGAAGATGGCTGTGTCCAACTCGGACATCAGGTCGTCGAGGACGGGCTCATCGGCTGTGAGCCCCTGGGGGTGGGGGGCATCATCCAGGCCCTGGATGTGGTCCTTGTACTCCTTTCCCTCCTTGCCCCGCTTACTGATCCACCACCCTTCCATTGCCAGGTGGTCGATGTCGGTTGCCAAGAAGGTACGTAGGGCATCCGCCGGTGTCTCGACGATGGGTTCCCCGGCGACGTTGAAGCTCGTGTTCAGCAGGACGGGCGGGCCTCCGCGCAGTTCAGCAAGTTGCTCGCAGAGGCCATGGAAGAACGGATTGTCCGCTGCCGTGACCGTTTGGACGCGGCCCGTGCCATCGTGATGGGTGATGGAAGGCAAGACGGCGCGTAGATCTTCACGAACCGGTGCGACAAGCAGCATGTGAGGTGAGTCCACTCCCAGCTCGAAGACCTCCTCGGCAGCTTCGAGGGGGATGACCGGCGCGAACGGCCGGTAGGACTCCCGGTGCTTGACCCTCACGTTGAGCACGTCCCGCATACGCTCGAACGTGGGGTCTGCCAGGATCGAGCGTTGCCCGAGGGCGCGAGGTCCATACTCGCAACCGCCTTCATAGCGGGCCAGGACCTGACCCGTGGAGAGGGCCTGGGCGCTGCGCTCCAGGACCTTGGCGCTCCCAAGGCGTTCCACTTGCACCTGGTCGGCAACCTCACTCAGAGCCATCTCGATTTCCGCCTCACTTGCGATTTTTCCAAGGGCGGCTCCGCGGAGTCGCTCCCGATTTGCGGGGCCTTCACCGTGCTGATGGCTTGCCCACCAGGCACAGCCGGCAGCGATTCCCGAATCGCCAGCTGCCGGGAAGGCGAAGAACTCCTCAAGTCCAAGCGTCCGAACCAGTCGGTGGTTGGCCACGGAGTTGAGGGCAACACCCCCGGCCAGACACAGCTTGTTGAGGGACGTTTCACGTTGAGCTTCACCGACCAGGTGGATGAGAGCCTCTTCGAGTTCGGATTGGATCTTGGCAGCCAACTCGACAAGGTGCGGACGCATCCAGAGGGGCCCCCCCACATTTTCGTGGCGCTTCTGCAAGGCCTCGATCTCAACCAGTGCGTCGTAGGCGTGAATCTTCAAGGAGTAAGACCCCGGCTGGGTTTCAATCCAACGCCGCAGGTTCTTGGCCTGACCCCCGTAGGGGGCGAGCCCCATGGTCTTTCCGGCTTCCGCCTGGCTGAACCCTCCCTCGAAGGACGTGACGAATCCGATCCGGCGTGTCACTTCTTCATAGACCATGCCCAGGGTCATCATTCCGGCCAGATGCGCGTCGACGCGCTCGGAGTGCAGGGCTTCCAGCCCGTCAGGGCCTCCTCGGTACAGCGTGTAGGATTCGGTCTTGCCCTCTGAGTCGGTGCTGCCGGTAGCGTCAACAACCAGGACGATGGCTTCGTCCATGCCGCTCGGCCACCAGGCCGTGTAGGCGTGGGCGAGGTGGTGGCTGGGAATCTGAAGGATCCGTGCCTGGCTGAACCCCTGCGCGGTAAGTTCGGGCCCCATGTCGCGTCCGGGGGAGTTGGCCGTGACGCTGACCAGGTCGCTCAGGTCCGCACCCACGGTTTCCAGGCAGTACCGAATGGACTTCCAGGGTAGTGCGCACTCAACCCCACCTTCTACTCGGGACAGCCCCGGGCTGTGCTTGCAGCGGTCGAGGCGCTCCTCTTCAACGGCGACAAGTAGCTTCCCCCCCGAGACGATTGCGGCGGATCGATCGTGGCCCAGGTTCAGGCCAAGGTGCAGGTCGATTTTCGGGAACGGACGGTTGAGGGGGGAGAGGATCATTGTCTTTTGTGGGGTAGGCTCGAGAGGGTGCGCACACTTGGGTGGATGGCTTATGTGGGCTCGATCGGACCGTATTTCCCTATTCTTCTGGGCTGGAAGGGAGATATAGCGCCATATTGAGACGGGCTGATGGGGTGGGGAGTTCCCTGCGTGGGTGCTTCGTACGCACCGTCTGGGAATCCCCTCCACGCCCGTTCGTTCGACCTACTTCCGGGGCTGTTACAGGCCGCCGCGAAGAAATCCCCTCAACGGGTTGGTCAGAAGTGAACCCGAATCCGTCCGTGGGATTCGGATGAGACCTTCTTGCTCTGGATGGACTGCCCTTGGATGGCCCATTCCACCACCAATTCACCCGGCGGGACCGGAATCTCTGCCAGCGCACCACATCCGAGGGACCCGCTTCCAACGATGACCTTGCCGCGCAGCACTTGGTAGTAGGCCCCGTGGGCACTCCCCAGGTGCTCAAGCAGCAACCAGCCCACTGGCTTGAGCACGGCGTGAGCTTCAGCTGGCCCATCAGACTGCTCGGTGTCCAGCTGCTCCATCACGGCTACCCGCCCGTCTGCGGAATACAGGGCTGCCCCATAGAGCCCCTCTGGGAGTTCGTGCAGTTCCATGGCGTTGCCGCGGAGCTCCATGGAAGTCTCTTCCGATGTCGTGGAATCAGACTTCGGGGCTAGAAGCAAGGACGTCTTGAGGTCGCGGGAGAGCGAAGGAGACGGATCCAATTTGGTGAGTAAGCCGCGCGTGATTCGGGGTGCACGTCCCTCACCGGGTGAAACAGCGCGCACGACAATCCAGGATCCGTCATACACCGTGAAGTGCACGGGGTCCGAGCCCGCGCGGACCGTCCGGGGAAGGCTCCCTCGGTAGTCATGCTCTTCATCCGGAGCGATCCAGACATCGTAGAGGCCAGGCATGAGTGGCCCCGCCCTGAACTGACCTTGCTCGTCCGTTTGCTGTTCGCCAACTGCCGTATCGAGGGCGCCACGGAATCGGAAGGGCGCGCTGGAGATGGGTGCTCCGGTTGCATCCTGCACGGTTCCCTGCAAGTACACCCCCGGCTGTGCGGTCAGATTCAAATCCAATCGCGACAGGCCTTTGGGCAGATGAACCCAGCGGGCCATGGGAAGGGCTAGCGAAGATTCAGGAGCCAGGGTCGTGCCAGGCGCCGGCCCCACCCACCAATCGCCCGGTTCGGGGTCGTGAAATTCGTACCGTCCCCCCGCGTCGGTCACTGCGCGCACGGGCTGGTCGTCCTGAGTTCCTGGAGCGGTGAGCAGTCCCGGGGCGCGGTGCTTGGCCGGTACCATCCAGACTTCGCTGTGGCTCACGGGCTTCCCTGCTTCGTCGCGCACGACGCCGGTGAGCATCGTCGTGCTACCCGTATCCAGTCCGAGTACCCGTCGTTCACTGGGGGCCAGGGTGATTGGGGAGGTGGACTCATGGACTTGGGTTTCGCCCTTCCAGACCTGTACGTTCAGGGCAACGTGAGGAGGGATGCCAAGGATCTGGGCGACGCCCTCAGAGTTCACTGTTGCGGACCAACTCAACGGACCAGCGAGCATTGGAGAGGGGCTCGGTTCTCCCGCCTGCCCCTCCGCCGTAGCTAGCGTGAGTCGGAGGTCGGAAGATGAGCTGGCGTGGATGAGCTTCAACTCGAAAGCCGCGCTGCGTTGTAGGCGAATCGGCGCGGAGGTCTGGGAAAGGTCTTGCCGCTTGTCGATCTCGAAGAACATGGGGCCATACCCCAGGGCATACACGCCCGCGAAAGAGGCCTCGTCCGTAGACCACTCCAGCACAAAGCGACCCTCATCGTCGCTCCGGGCATCGGGCCGACCCGAGCGCCCGAGCAATCGCGTCATCGAGTGCTGTCCCTTTCGGGAGAAGAGACGCACCTCAGCTCCTGCGACGGGAGCTCCATCGGAGATGTCCAGAAGGCGCCCCCCCCATGAGCCACTCTGCACATGTCCCAACTGAACCGTCAGATTGCGTTGCTCGCCCGCACGGAACGCCGGTAGCTCTACGGATGAGTTCTCCATGCCAACGGACTCCCCGCGAACGGACAGCCGTAGAGGTCTCCCTGGCGGCAAGCTGAAATTGGCCTGTCCGTTAGCCCGGGTCGTCTGTGACCAACGGCCCGCCGTAACCTCCGTGCCGGTGGAACCGCTCGGGTCGTAGACCACCAAGCGGGCGTTGGCCACGGGACTCTGGTTGTCACCTGCCAGAAGGGTCACCGCCAGGGCGCCTTCGCCGGAGCGCGGGGCGGGCGCGACAAGAGTGTTCGGATTGGCGTCGGCTGTCCGGTCGGGAGTGACGAGGTGCGGCGTCGGCTGAACCAGGCGCTCAGAGGATCCGGCACGGGGCGAGGCGTCCCGCCTCTGGATCGTCGTCGGCACGGTATCCCCGCCTCCAGTGCTGGAAATGCCCCAGAGGAGCAGGGCAACCGCGGTTGCCAGGAGGGGGAGAACCGGGACTTTCATTGCAGGATCCGTGGGCCACTTTCCAGACCGGGAGGCACCATCTCAAGTACAACTTCGATCCCCCGGACCACAGAGCCACATAGGAAATGGAAAGGGTGGCCTGGGATGTGCCCATTAACCCTCCTGCACGGAGTTCTGTGGGCATCTGAGGCGCCAGCCACTTACCCTGGGCAGCATGCGAGCCCATTTTTTTGCGGTAATTCTCCTGCTCGGAATCAGCCCGGCCTGCGTCAGCTCCGGCGGTCAGGCTCCTGGACGGCTCATGCCCGACGAACTACTGAGGCGCGCCGATGCCGCCTTTGACGCGCGGCGCTATGCGCAGGCCTTGGAGTCCTACCGGCTGGCAGCTGCTGCGGCGCAGGCTGAAGATACACCTGAGATCTTTGTGGAGGGCGCGGCTCAAGCCGCTCACGTGTACTTGCTGAAGGGCCAGCCGGAAGAGGGCAAGGTGTGGCTGGAGAACGCCCTGGCACAGATCCAGGACCATGAGGTGCGTGGCCGGGCACGCATCCTGCTCACCCAGGCGGCGTACCAGCACCACGGGGGAGATACTCCACAGGCACTTGAAACCTGCACCCAGGCCCATGCTCTCTCCCGCGCGACCGGCCAGCACATCCGTGCCGTTCAGGTTGCGCACATGGCGGCGGTGATGAGCCGCGGTGAGGATCAGTTGCGTTGGTGCCGGCGCGCTATTGACGATGCAACACGCACGGACGATGTCCTGCTCTCGGGTGCACTGTGGCGTCAGCTGGGCTGGCTGCTGGAAGAGCGAGGCCTCTACGATCAGGCGCTGGAGTCTTTCATTCAGTGTCGCGAGGTTGTGAGCGAGAGCGGAAACTCCCACGAGCAGATGGTCGCCGACTGGCAGGTGGGGCATGGCCTGCGCCTTGTCGGTCGCATCGCAGAAGCACGTACCATGATGGAGGAGATTGGTCGACGCACGCGAGCTCTCTACCGGACGCAGCGCGGCGCCAACCAGGCCGAGTGGTTGGGTCAGGCATTACATGAGTTGGGAGAATTGGATCTGGCCCAGGGGAAGACCGAGCGGGGCATTCAGCGCTTGAGGGATGCACGTGAGTACTTCGTCCTGGCGGGAGCTTCCGATCTGGCGCCGGAGTTGTTGGCGAAAGTGGATAGGCGACTGGCCCAGGCGCGCGCTCTACAAGGCGCCGTGCGCTGACTGTTCAGGGCAGGTCCTTGACCCAGCCCGGTTCCGGGCCCGGTATGAGCTGCACCGTCAACACCCCGGGCCGGGGCTGGGGGTTCTTGTCCTGGTACCAGGAGATCACTTCAATGGATCTCTCAGGCCAGCGCAGCTCGCACCAGGCCTGCAGGCTGTAGTCGAAGGCAGAGTAGAGGCTGTGCACGCCAGCACCATCGCTGGCCGGGGGGAGCATGGGGTGCCAGGGGTTGAGGCGCAGGAAGGCCCCGTCCGGGGTGGATAGCACCCCCTCTTCCAGGCGCAGCAGATCCTGCCGGGCCAGGGTGCTCATGGCGTGCAATCTGGGGGTGGGCTCCAGTGGCCACCCGCGTGCGAGGAAGACCAAGGAAACCAGCGGAAAAACCACGAGCCAGGGCCCCGCTGTGCGCCATTGGGATTTGTCGGCCACCAGGCCGCGCGCGATGGCCAGCACGACTGGAGCGGACAGGAGCAGGGCGTACCAATCGCGCATCTGGTCGGCGAAGCTGGTGATCCCCAACACAGCCAGGCTCCACAGGCCGAGAAAAGCGAGCACCGAACCCGCCTGGGGAGCATGCGAGCTCTCCTGCTCGATAGCTTGAGCCGTGCGTGAGAGTCGAACGGCTCCTACAACGAGCAAGCTGGCGGCGAGCAAGGGCAAGTAGGGCCAGTCCACCGTGCTCCATCCCCACAGGGGCATGGGTAGCACGGCACGCTCGATCAAGCTGCCGAAGAGCTCGCTGCGGCTCACAGGCTCAAGTTCCGCTATGGGCAAGGGGCCTCCCAAGCCTCCCAGCACGAGAGTACGTATGCCGAGCAGGACACCTACCCCGATCAGGATCGGGACGGTCCGGCGAGCTCCATGGCGTAGACGCTCAAAGAGAGTGCACGGACCCTGAACGAAACACGTGTGCCAGGCGAACGCCACCGGGAGGACCACCGCGCCAGTTTCTTTGGAGCCCACGGCCAGGAATGCAAACAGGGCTCCCATCCATCGACCCCGGGTTCCTGCGTCCCGTCCGGGCAACGACTGACTCAGGAGGCAGGCTAGCGTGAACAACAGGCAGAGCGTGTCTGCTCGTCGTGGCGGTGCCGTCACCAGCTCCAGGTGGATGGGGTGTAGGCAGAACAAGACGCCCGCCACAGCTGCGATCCGCAGGCCGTGGAGGCGCGGGAAGAGACGCGCTGCCAGTGCGGCCATCAGCAAGGTCGTCGCCAAGTGAATGAGCCAGTCCGTGCGGTGGTAGGCGCTCGGTTCAAGGCCGCCGAGTGCGTGGTCCAGGGCGAAGAACAGGTTGGTCACGGGCCGGTAGTACTCTCCGTGCGGGTAGCGGCCATCCATCATGGACTCGCTTACACAGCCCCACAAATCACCCCAGCTCTGTACCCGCGCCGTCAGGATCATGGGCCATGTGTCCCAGCCCAGGAGAGCCAGATCGAATACGGGCCAGTAGACCCACAGGGCCAGGGCGCTCAAGCCCAGGCCGATGAGCCAGCGCCCGTGACTAGTCGTCGTCGTCATCGGCGTAGCCTAAGGCCTTGAGTTGGTCGATCTGAGCCTGACGCTGCTCCTGTGTCAGCTCCTTCCAGGCTTCGGTGCTGGGGCGGTAGGTGGGGTCGTCGGCGCGAGCAATCCGCTGAACGGGCCGCGAGTTCGACAAGAGCTCGGCATGGGCATCGCCACTCATCTCCTCGTAGATGCTGTGCCCCATGAGATGCAGAGCTGTAGGGGCGAGGTCGAAGACGCTCCAGCGGGCGCGCTCGGGGCGCGAGGAGATTCGCGGTCCCGCTGCGGCGAAGATGCCGTCGAGCCTGTGGTTCGGCCGCGGCACCTGGTGCTGGGTCAGGGCCGGGCCAGCAGCCGAGGCCACGACCTGCCAGTCCGTGCGCGTCTCGAAGATCAGGTCGGGCACGCGATCATTGGCGGGTCCCGGATACAGCTGCGCCCCACGCCAGACGTTGACCACGAGGGGGCCGCCCGGGACCTCAATGGCACGCAGGGCAGCTTCCACCTCGGTGAGCAGGGTCTCGGCCTGATCGGGGGAGACCACTCCCGCGGGCTCGCGGCCCTGGAGATTCAGCCTCAAGCTGCCGAAATTGCCTTCGCACTCCGTATTCGTGGCCAGCACCCGGGTCTGAGCCAGGTCGAGGCGCTTCAGGCGCAGCCGCTCCGTCTCGGCTTCGAAGACGATGAGTGGCGCGGCGGCGGGCTGGGTCGGCGGACCCTCACCAAGTTCCACCGCGAGGCCAGCATTGACCAGCCATGGGTAGAGATTGAACGTGAACGGAAAGACGCCGAAGCCGTGGTCGCTCATGACGATGACGTCCGTTTGCGGGCCGGCTCTCTTGATCAGGTTGCCCAGTATGCGATCCAGGTCTTCCAGCAGATCCGCGATCACCCCCTGCGTGCTCCCGTCGTAGCGCTGGTGAGAGATGACGTCGAGGCTCTTGAAGACAACCATCGACAGGTCCCAGTCATTGCTCTCCAAGAGATCCAGCGTGACCTGTTCCTTGATGAGCAGCTGCTCGTGGATGCGCTCCAGCATCTGGTCTGGTGCGAGGCTGCGCATCTGGGTCCATATTCCCACGTCCGGTAGCAGCCCCTTCTCGCGCAGCTCGCTGGTGTACTCCGGTGGCCAGGCCCAGTCCTCGGCGGGGGGTGAGAGCATTCCCGCGGCCAGGTGGCCTCGGACCGGTTCGGGTGGCCAGGTGATGGGTACGCCCAGGACGTTTACCGTTGCGCCGCGTCCGGAGAGAATGCGCCAGAGTGGGGGGCACAGATTTGTCCGCGCGTCGATGACCTCGACTTCGTAGCTACCCTCTACGCGCTGGAAGAAGTCATAGACCCCGGTCTCACCCGGATGCTGCCCGCTGCATGCCCCGACCCAGGCGGCTGAGGAGATCGGGACCCGGGAAGACTCCAGCCAGGAGTGTTGGCCTCGCTGAATGAGGTCCGCCAGAACGGGCATGCGACCCTCCTTCATGAGCGGGTCGATCAGGTCAAAGGTCGCGCCGTCCCAACCCACGATCAGGACGCGCCTGGGTGGGGTCTCTGAGCTGCAGGACCCCAGGCCGGGTGCCAGGCAGGCAAACCACAGGATCCATCGCGGGACTAAGGTGGCGGTCGGGGAGTGGGAGCGGGTCACGGCGGGAGTACGCAGGCGGGTGCTGGAGGTTGGGCTTGAATGCCGACAGGCGTGCCCATGATGGCGCGTGGGCCTCCCATGTCCAACGACCAGGTTCGGGCTCCGTAGAGGGTGAGGCGCTACACTGCCCTCCCATGAGACCCCTGTTCCTATTCCTGCCCCTTGTGCTCAGCGCCTGTGGATCGATGGGGGACACCCCGCCCAACGTCCTCATCCTATGCGTAGACACCCTGCGCGCCGATCGACTGGGGTGCTACGGGGGGACGGGAAACCTGACTCCCAACCTCGACGCCCTGGCGGCCCAGGCCACTCGCTGGGAGAACTGCTCCGCGAGTTCTCCTTGGACGGTCCCCAGTCACGCATCCATGTTCACGGGGAAGAACCCCAGCGCTCACGGTGCCTACTCCTTTGAGGTGGAGGACATGAGCGTGGACAACTGCTTCACCCTTGAGGAGGAGCAGCGGACCCTGGCCGAGGCACTCCGGGAAGTGGGCTACGTTACGGCGGGGATCGTGGCCAACGCCGTCTACCTGAAGGGCGAGTTTGGTCTGTCCCAGGGGTTCGACCAGTGGCGCATCAGTCGCGAACGCGCGCCGCGTCTTTGCAAGAACGTCTTGAGTTGGATGGATGATCGCGCGCAGCAAAGGACTTCGGATCGTCCCTGGACCATGTTCGTGAACCTTATGGACACCCACCGCCCCTACAACGTTGAGCCTCTGCCTGGAGAGCGCGAATACGATCAAGCTACTGAGTACTCTTCCGATCTGCTCAATCGCTTGTATCAGCAGGTCATCGTGCGCGGGGAAGAGGCTGGGGAGTTGGGACTTACGCTGCAGGACCAGTACAACCGCGCCGTCAGAAACCTGGACCTGGCACTGGGCGAACTCTTCGATCAACTCAAGGAGCGCGGCCTGTGGGAGGACCTTCTGTTGGTCGTCGTGTCTGACCATGGGGAGTACTTCGGGGAGCATGGCCTCGTGGAACATTCCAAGGACGTGTACGAACAGGCACTCTCGGTGCCACTGCTCATCAAGTATCCTGGCCAGACAGTCGGGGAGCTTCGCACTGAGAGGGCGGGTAGTGCGCACCTGCCGGCCTTGATCCTGGATGGTCTTACCAGCGAGATTTCAGGTCGATTGGGCCCGGAATTTCCCCTGCGGCCCGGGGTGGGGCTCGTTGTGGCCGAGAACCACTACAGTCGCCTGCCCGACATCTTGCACCCCACGGTGGGCGAGCGTTTCAGGCGTGTGCGGACCGTGGTCTATGACGGATCGCACAAGCTGATCCAATCATCGGATGGAAACCACGAGCTCTACAATCTGGCGGAAGATCCCGGGGAGACTGTCCTGTGCAATGACCTCGACTTCTTTCGCCTGCACAGCATGCTCGATGCATTGAGCGAAGAGCTGAAGGGCACCGAATCGGCACGGCAGCGGGAGACCGTGCGTGTGGATGGTGAGCGCCTCAAGGACCTCAAGGCCATGGGGTACGCAGGCGGGCCGGGGGGGGACTAGTGGGCTGATCCGCTTCTGTGGGCCGGCTCATTTCGCGATTTTTGACGCAAGTTGTGGACCTAGAGGGAACCTTTTGCACCTTGGGTGCCTAATAAGGGGTGTACTACGTGGTTGATTCTCTCGGTCACCAAAGCCTCTCCTCTCAACGACTCTCACTCGGTTCCAAAAAATGTCGCCCAATTCGAGTTCCCACGCTCAGTCCTTCCTGTCCATCTGCGCCTTCTGTGCAGCCACAATACTGTCCTCTCCGGTCACTGCCCAAGAAGCGGCCACACCTGAATTCGTCGAAGTCATCGGCAACATGGAATTCACGGGCCGCATGATCGCGCGCCCTCTGCAGGTGCAGCACGCCCGTGAGTACGGGATGACACGCGCCGAGGTGCGGCGCCGGGTTCGCAACGCGGATGCCGCCCTCGCGGCGTACCCTCTGGTGGACTACGCGGTGCCCACCGATGAGTACATCATCGAGGTGGGGCTGGGTAACGAGAACCTCGTGGCCAAGGAGTTGATGGCCCAAGGGAACTTCGAGTACGTGGAGCCCGACTGGCGCGTCTTCCCCATTGGATGCCCGAACGACCCCAACTTCGGGAGCCAGTGGCATCACAACGCGAACCGCATGAACTCCTGCAACGGTTGGGACCTGGAGACGGGTTCTACCTCCGTGGTCGTGGCGATCTGCGACACGGGTGTGGAGCTCAACCACGTGGACCTCCAGGTGCATCGGGTGGAGGGCTATAACGCTGTGGACAAGGTATGGGAGTCCGCCGGTGGACAGATCAATGACATCCATGGTCATGGCACCATGACCACTGGCTGTGCTGCGGCCAAGGGCAACAACAACAAGGGCGTCGTTGGAACGGGCTGGCGTCTCTCTCCGCGCATGATGCGCGTCTCCAACTCCAGTGGTGGCGGTAGTTCCATCTCAACCCTGACTCATGCCGCCCAGACTGCGGCCCTGGCGGGAGATCGTGTGGCCAGCGTGAGCTACAGCGGTGGCACCTCTGGATCGGTCAGTACAACCGGCGACTTCCTACGCTCAAAAGGCGCACTGTTGATCTGGGCTGCGGACAACGCAGGCAATAACTACAAGGGCAATCGCGATGACGGTGCCATCATGGTGGGGGCTACAGACAGTAGCGACAACCGCTCGAGCTTCTCCAGCTATGGCAACTACATCGATCTGTTCGCCCCGGGAAGCAGCATCTTCACCACGACCATGGGCAACGGCTACGGATCCGCGTCTGGGACGAGCTTTGCAACTCCGTTGACCGCGGGCTTGGTGGGCTTGATCTTCTCAGCCGATCCGACCCTGACTCCCGATCAGGCCGAGTACATCCTGCGCTACGGTTGTGATGACCTGGGAAGCACCGGAGAAGACAGCACATTCGGGTATGGGCGCATTGATGTGCACCGCACCATGCAGCTGATCTACGACTACGAGACGCTGTTCTCCGATGACTTCGAGAGCGGGGATTTCGTCGCAGGTGGGTGGTCTCTACCCGTGGGCAAGGCCAAGGTGAAGACGGGTGCATCCGACACAGGTAGCTTCGGTGCACGCATCCGTAACACGGGCATCATCGAGCGTGCGGTGAGTACCAGTACCTATGACCAGATTGCCCTACTCGTCAGTCGGCGTTCGAAGAACTACGACTCGGGCGAGAGCATGGAGGTCGAGTGGTTCAATGGAAGTACCTGGAATTCCGTAGACACGGTCACTGCTCGCAAGTGGAACGGGCGCTTTATCGAGCTTCCCAGCGGTGCCGACAACAACTCCTCCTTCAAGATCCGCTTCCGCTCTGTTGGCAATATGGGCAAGGAACGCGGTGACGTGGACGACGTGAAGGTCATCGGCATCAAGATCTGATTCCACCCCAAAGGTGCGGCGCCTCATTGCTGGACGCTCATCCTGATTGCACCCGCCCCCAGGCTGCGGGCCGTACCGGGATTGGACGGTGTGTGTAGAATCCAACTGGCATAGCCCCGTACCCGCGGTGTATTGGCTGGCCAAGGTTGGGTTCCTGATGCGCTCTTCAATTATCCCTCTGGTATTTCTGCTCTTGCAGAGTGCCTTGGGCCAGAGCCTCTCCCTGCAATACGAGGGTGCCGTTGCCTTGCCGGCCAGTGCTCAGGATGCAAACGGCCAGACTTTCACCGTCGGTGGTTTGAGTGGTCTCGCCTATCGGTGGGATCTGGGCTACCACGCGGTCATGGACAACTCGGATCGCGTTGTTCCCCTGGACATTCAGTTGAATGCGGATGGGACCGTTGCGCAGGCTGGCTACCTGACCGGATTGCAAATGGACCAGGCCCGAGACCATGAGGGTGTCGCTCACGCGCCGGGCCTGCCTGCCCTGTATCTCAGCGAAGAGAACGGTCCCGGTCTACACCGGCATGGGTTGGACGGGGCTTGGCAGGAGAGCTTGAACGTCCCCGCCGTATTCGCCGCTGCGCGGAGCAACCGGGGGTTTGAGTCCTTGAGCGTGGCTTGTGACCAGCTCAGCTTATGGACTGCCAATGAAGAGGCCCTCAGCGTGGATGGGGCCTTGGCGACACCAACCTCAGGGAGTGTCGTTCGCCTGTTGCGGTTCAACCTGACCGGGCCCAGCCCGGTGGCCGCTGAGCAGTACGCCTACTGGGTTGAGCCCATGCACGGCCCGTACATCCCTGGCGGCAGCGGCCAGAGCGGATTGGTGGATCTGGTGGCCCTACCTGATGGTCGCATGCTGGCCATGGAGCGCTCGCTGGCGCTCGCCTTCCCTCCGTTCCTGACTCGTATCTATGAAGTGGACACGACCGGAGCCAGCGACGTCAGTGCCTTGGGTTCCTTGGCCGGTGCAGCGTTCACACCCGTGTCCAAGAACCTCCTCTGGGCCGGCGCAGCTACCAATCTGGAAGGGCTGGCCCTGGGGCCTGATCTCACCCAGGGCGGACGCAGCGTCACGGGTGTGACTGACGACGGGGACCCCATCACGGCCAATGCGTTGGTGGCATTCGACCTCGTCGGAGCCGATGGGCCCTGCGGTTGTGAGGCGTCGCCCTACTGTGTGACGACTCCCAATGCCGCCGGCGCCGGTGCCCTCATGGGTTGGCAAGGCACCACCAGTATCAGCTCGAACGATCTGGTCTTGCAGGTGACGGGTGCCATTCCCGGGCAATTCGGTCTGTTCTTTCTGGGAGACAAGCGCACGCTTCTGCCGGTGGCGGATGGCATGCGCTGCGTGGCTGGCAATCTGGCAAGACTGCCAGCACTGGCCCTGGATGGCCTGGGTGGGGCTCAGTTCCCCCTCGATCTCTCTGCCCTGCCCGGTGGCACCATCCTCAGCCCAGGCACCACCCTGGACTTCCAGTTCTGGTACCGGGCACCCCTGGCGGGTGGTGCTGGATCCAACTTCTCGGACGCCCTTGAAGTGCGCTTCTGTGATTGACGATCATCGGGCCAGGAAAGACCACCCGAGCCTCCCACCCTATTCCGCCCCCAACTGTGAGATTCACCCTCGTTGAAGAGTTGACCCCTGCCCTTGAGGATTCGCTGTGGCGCTTGTACCAGACGGAGGAATGGTCAAAGGGATGTTCTCTGGGTGACGTGCAGAAGATGCTGAGTGGGAACACTCTGAACCTGGCCCTTGTGGACGAGGAGGAGATTCTGGCGGGTTACGCACGGGTACTCTCGGACGGCGCCTTCACCGCGTTCCTGATGGACGCGATCGTCGCACCAGCCTGGCGCGGCGCCGGACTTGGCCGGCGCCTGATGGATGCCGCCCTGGGTCATCCCGAAATGCGCGGCGTCCGTCAGTTCCAACTGTATTGTGCCGAGGAGCTTGTGCCCTTCTATGAGCAGTGGGGCTTCACCGCAGATCTCGGCGACCTCTGCTTCATGCGTCGGCGCTGAGCTAGTCGATCACCCGCCGTCGGTCCCTGGCCGGGCCAAGGAAGTGAACACAGGCGGTCATGCCGAGGGCGACAACGGCCAGAGCGACGGCCAGCCCCCACCAGATGCCGGGCAATCCCATCCCGCGCTTGAATGCCATCCAATGGGCCAGAGGTAGGGCAAGTGCCCAGTACCCCACCAGGTTGAGGCCAGCCGCGGGCAACGTGCGCCCCATGCCACGCAGGATTCCGCTGCCAACAACCTGCGTGCCGTCGAAAATCTGGAATGCGGCGGCGATGGGCAGGATCAAGGCACACGTTCGCAGCACCTCCTGTTGACCCGTGTAGATGCCCGGCAGGGAATCGCGCAGCAGGAATATCGTCAAGCCGCAGCAGGCCATCACTCCTGCACCCATGCCCATGGCCACCCAAGAAGCCCTCTGGGCGTCATCGTGCCTTCGCGCCCCGATCAGGTTCCCCACGCGCGTGACAGCTGCTGCCGAGATACCCAGCGGAATCATGAACGTCAGGCTGGCCACATTCATCACCACAGAGTGGGCTGCGGTGGCGATCGCCCCGAGCTTGCCCGCCATCAGTGTCGAGTAGCTGAAGGCCCAGATCTCAAGGGAGAGGTGCAGACAGACTGGTGCCCCAAATCGCAGGGTGGGCCCCCATGAGTCCGGGTGAAGGGCTTTCATGCTCCAAGGGGACCAGGCACCGCGGTAGAGGCGCGCACGCCAGACCATGACGGCGAGGGCGGCGAACATGAACGCGCGTGTCAATCCGCTGGCCACCCCGGCCCCTTGGAGCCCCATGGCGGGCAGCCCCAGATGTCCGAAGATGAGGGCCCAATTCAGGAGGGCGTTGAAGATGTTGGCGATAGCCGTCACCCACAAGGCGGGGGCGAGAATCCCACGACCTTGCAGGTACTGGCGCAGGGCGGTGAAGAGCAGGAAGGGGACCACGGAGAAGGCCTGAACCCGCGCGTAGCGACCGGCCATGCGCGCCAGCTCCGGATCCTGTCCAAATGTGAGGAGCACGCTCTCCGTTCGCGTCCACAGAGCCGAGATGAACAGGCCCAGGAGAATGGCGATGACCAAGCCCCCCTGTAGGGCGCGGCCGGCTTGCTCACCCTTGCCAGCACCGTGGGCCTGGGTCACGACCGGGTCGAGTCCGAACAGGATTCCCATAGCCGCCAAGGACGTCCCAGAGATCCAGACGTTGGCGAGGGCGGCGGCTGCCAGAATGGGGGCATCGTTCAGCCGGCCCACCATGGCCGTATCCACTGCACCCATGAGCATCGAGCCCAGGTGGGTGAGGACCAGGGGGACGGCCAGGCCCGTCAGGGTGCGGAGTTCTCGGCGACGGGGGGACATGGTAGGAGCGCGTGTGAGCCCGGGGAAGATACCCGGCGGGCGGTCAGAACCGGCATATTTCAAGCAGCAATGATTGGGATGGGGGTTCGATTAGCGGGATCAGTTCTGCGATTCTCTGGTCAGAGCCGTACCCTGCCCTGCTCATGGCCTCCACCTCCAATCCCCCCAGCTCCCTTCCCCTCGCGGCGCTGGTCTTCTTCGCGACCAGTACCGTGGTGTTGCTTGGGTTCATCATCATGCGTGGTGTGGCCCTTCCGTCCGGCGGAGATCCAGAAGGAGCCGACGTCGGCGAGGGCTCAAGGGTCAGCCTCTTCCAAAGAACCTCCCCCTCGGTGGTCCACGTGCGCTGGGGAGGTGCGGAGTACTCGCCCCTCGAGGACCCCCAGCGGGAGAAGAAGAACTCCACCGGATCGGGCTCGGGCGTTGTCTGGAACGACGAAGGCTACATCGTCACCAACATGCACGTTGTGGACACGCGTGCAGGCGCCATCGTGACCTTGTCAGATGGATCTGTCTGGGAGGCTCTCCTCGTGGGTTTTGAACCGAGCCTCGACTTGGCCGTGCTTGCGATCGAGGCTCCTGCGGCCCAACTCACCCCCGTACCGCTAGGAGACTCTGGCGCGATGTTGGTTGGACAGGACGCTTACGCCATCGGCACACCCTTCGGTTTGGAGTGGACCCTCACAGCAGGCGTGATCAGTGGGCTCAACCGACGCATTCGGGGTTACGACGGAGTGGAGATAGGAGGGATGATTCAGACTGATGCTGCCATCAACCCGGGCAATTCCGGTGGTGCACTCCTGGATTCGGGTGGGCGACTTGTGGGCTTGATCACCGCTATTCATGGATCCTCTGAGACCAACGCCGGCGTTGGCTTTGCCATTCCCGTTGATCGCGTAGCCGAGCGGGTGCCGCAGATCATGGAGTGGGGGTTTCAGCCGTGGCCGGAAATCGGACTGGTCCTTGGATCGGACGATTTCAGCGTGAGCTGCTTCGAGAGCATGGGGGACGCATCTCCGGGAGCCGGAGTCGTCGTGATTGAGGTGCGTCCGGGTGGAGAAGCCGAGCGAGCAGGGCTTCGTCAAGCCGAGATGGGGGCCGGGGTTGTGCGAGTCGGCGACGTAATCGTGGGGGTAGATGGCATGCCGGTCGCTATTCGTGCGGACCTGCACGCTGTCTTGTCCAAGAAGGTGGCCGGCGAGTCGGTACTCTTGGAGTTGATGAACGGGGATCAGCGGCGGGAAACACCGCTGACCTTCGGCTCGCGCCACTAGCTGCCGATGCGGAGGGGGTGCCCGCGCATTTTGGAGCCTGCTTTCTCTACCCACCGGTACCTATGACAGCCAGGGGTGTTCAACCTTGTGGGCAATGGCGTTACGCTTGGCCCGCCGAACGGCTCTTCCAATGACCACGCCTGTCCCACCGATCTACTGCTGGTTCGATACCGAGTTCACCTCCCTGGAGCTGGACTCGGCCAGCCTTCTGCAGGTAGCGCTCGTGGTGACCGGAACCGATCTGGTACCCATCGTCCCAGGCGACTGCCCGGACTTGCCTGACTCCATTCGTCGGCGCAACGGAATCAGTGTCTACCTCCAGCCGCCCAGCGGTTGGGAGCCTGGCGCCTTCATCGCCGAGAACATGCCCGAAGTGGTAGAGGCGTGCCGCGCGAGTGCATTTGGCGTGCAGGATGGGGATCGGTTCCTGGCTGCCTATCTGGACGCTGCGGTGGGCGCTGCTCCCGAGTCCATCAAGGACCGTCCAATCATGGCCGGTAACTCGATCCACTCCGATTGGTTCTTCGCGCGCAGGGATCTCAAGCGCTTTCATTCCCGACTGCACTACCGCCTCCTTGACGTGAGCTCGATCAAGACCGAGTGGCGTGCGTCGCGTGGTGGCCCTGGTGCGGAGCTGGACAAGGGAAGAGCGCCTGAGCTGCGCGCCGTCTTTCCCGCAGCCGATCTGGAAGGCGGCGCGGCGCACGACGCTTACTACGACGCTCAAGCTTCGCTGGCGGAGCTGGCGTGGTATCGAGCGAACCCCTAGTTCTCGTCCTGGGCTCGCATGTAGACGTCGCGCTTGGGGAACGGGATCTCGATGCCTGCGCCGCGGAATGCGCTGAGTATTGATCCGTTCAGCGAATCGAGCGTGGCTCCCCGTAGGCCTGGGTCCTGAACCCAGACCAACAGCTCAAACTCAAGTCCGTCAGCTCCGAAGCGGCGGAAGCGAACACGCGGGGCTGGAGAGCTGCATACACCCGATTCCGCCGTGGCGATTTCATTCAGGATCCTGCGTACGTCCTCCACGTCGCTGTCGTATCCGACGGAGATCTTGACCCGCACCCGCATGCGGGTGGACCCACCGCCGCTCTGGTTGGTGATCTGACTTGACCCGATGACCGAGTTGGGGATGGTGATCTCCACGTCGTCTCGAGTCAGGACGCGCGTGCTACGCAGGCCGATGTTGATCACCTTGCCGCGGGTTGTGGCGTCGAGAACGATGTAGTCCCCGATGCGATAGGGGGCATCGGCCACGATGAAGACGCCGGCGAACAGGTTGGAGAGCGTGTCCTTGGCCGCGAAGCCGATCGCAACTCCGGCGATACCCGCGCTCGTCAACCAACCACTCGTGTCGACATCCCAGATCTGCAGTAGGACGTAGATGCCACCGGCGAAGATCAGGAGGCGGGATAGATTCTCAAAGAGTGGAAACGTCCGTGACTCGACGACCTTGTACTTCGACGGATTCGAGCTGGCGTGCTTCAGTAGGAGGTGGGAGAGCCCAAAGAAGAACCAGAACCAGGTCAACGCCCCCAGGGTTAGGAGGGCATGCAGGGTTCTCTGTCGCGACTCGGGTTCGAGTGGAAGCAGGCCCATGGCCAGGTGCAATCCGAACAGAAAGACGGAGGCAACGATGGGGACCTGAAGCCTGGCGACTACTGCATCGTCCACGTCCGTGGCCGTGCGCCTGGTCCAGGTGCGCAGCGTGACGGAGATCAGAAGGTGCGTGAGCTTGCCCGCCACGAGTGCAGCGACAACAACTGCTGCGGCAGCAAGCGGACCGGGTTCCATCCCGACCCTCTCCAGGAGCTTCTGGAGGATGGCGGAGCTGTCTTCAGTCATGGTGCGGTGAGTCTCCCCTGCACGACCGGCTTATCCCGCCGCGCACTGCCGATACTAGGCTCATGCCCCATGCTGGCGTGCCCACAATCCGTGAATTGGTGCGGGAAGGGGGACTTGAACCCCCACGGCCAAGGCCACAGGATCCTAAATCCTGCGCGTCTACCAATTCCGCCACTCCCGCGTGGAAGGCGATCCTACAACGCTAGCAGTGTTCTTGGTATGCCGCCGTGAGGGTCTCGCCAACGCTGACTGCGTCGTGCCCCTCGATGTCCTGGCGCTGCAGCATCTTCATGAGTTGGCCGTCCTTCATCAGGGCGATCTGCGGGCTGCTCGGCCTGTAGGGTTTGAAGTACTCGCGCGCCCTCTCAGTGGCCTCCTTCTCCATCCCGGCGAAGACTGTCACGACGTGATCGGGTTTCTTGTCGCCATCCAGGGAGAGGCGGAGCCCCGGACGAGCGCTACCCGCTGCACACCCACAGACCGAGTTCACAAACACGAGCGTGGTTCCCGGCTCTCGCAAGGCCGTATCCACGGCCTCGGGGGTCATCAGTTCGGTCACGCCCAATTGGGTGAGTTCATCACGGAAGGGCTGGACGAGTGCGGGGTCGTACATAGTGCTGTGGTCGGGGCTGGGGTGTAGGGGACGGGGATGACTCTACCGTAGGCGTGAGGGTTGGGGAAGCACCCCGGGAGGCCAAAAGAGTCCTGCAAGGCGGTGGGTGCGCCTACTTGCTGCCGGTGCCCATCTTGAGCCGCTTGAGCTCTTCCGCGTAGGCGCGGCCGATAGAGTTGCGCTCGAGCAGAGCGAGGACCTGGCGACCCCCCTCAGTGTCCACCACTGGAATGGCGCTGACTCCGCGTCGCGTCATGAGGCGCTGCACGTCGTGCAGGCTGTCCTCCAGGGTCACGGTCATCACCTGTTCGCTCATGAAGTCACGCACGATGACAAAATCGCCGACCTCCTCTTCCAGGAAGATGCGCCGCAGATCGGTCAGGGAGAAGATCCCGACCAGCTGCTCCTCATCATCGACAACGGGGAAGTGCGTCTCGTGGGAGTCCGCGACGATCTTCATGGCGCCGCGCAGGGTCACGTCTTCGTGGATCAGTCGCGGGGGCCGCACGTCATCCAGGACGTCGCGTACCCGCATGCTCTGCAACACGTCGATCACAAACTCGCCCACGTGAGCGGGCGAATCGATCTGACGCGTGACCTGGGCCTGATACATGGTCCAGCCGCGAGAGAGCATCAAGTGCACCACCGCAACCAGCATCAAGGGTGCGAGCAGGTCGTAGCCTCCCGTCATTTCCGAGACCATGACGACCGAGGCAATGGGCACCTTCGCTACGCCCGCGAAGAACCCACCCATGCCAACCAAGGCGAATGCGCCGGGGTGTTCCACCAGTCCGGGCATGAGCTCATGGGCGCCCTGGCCCACCGCGGCGCCGAGCAGGGCGCCGATGGCCAGAGCCGGTGCGAAGACACCGCCCGAGCCGCCGCTGGATATCGTGAACGAGGTGGCGAGGATCTTGGCGAGTACGAGGATGATCAGGGCGGAGATAGCCAGCTCGCCTGAGATAGCCGACTTGATCAGGCCATAGCCCCCAAAGAAGATCCCGCCGCCATCTACCATGGGAGAGATGGCCAGAGCCGTTAGACCCAGCAGCAGACCACCCAGGGCGGGGCGAAGGGCCTTGGGGATCCGCTTGGCGTTCCCGGCGATCCGATCCACACCATAGAAGACGCGCGTGTAGAGCCAGCCCGCACCGGTGCAGACCACTCCCAGGACCAAGTAGACAAGCAACTCCTTGGGATCGCTGAAGTGCAGGTTCTCAAAGACCTCGGGGGGGATCTCCACCACGCGGTGCACTCCGGAGATGGCGGCAAAGGTGGCGTAGGCGAAGATCGAGGCGATGATGCACGGCACGAGCGCGTCACCCTCGATGTCCTCGCGCTTGTAGAGCACCTCGGGGGCGAAGAGTGCTCCGCCCAGGGGTGAACAGAACATGGCTCCCACACCCGCTGACGCCCCCGAGAGCAGGAACAGGCGTCGGTCGCGGTCCGACAATCCCAGGGCATTGGAAACGCTTGAGCCGATGCCTGCGCCCACTTGCGCAACGGGGCCTTCCTGGCCCGCGGAGCCCCCGGTGCCAATGGTCAACGCCGCGGTCAGGGCTTTGAGGGCGATCACACGCTTGCGCACCACGCCCTTCATGCGGTGATAGGCCCTGATGACGGAGTCCGTGCCGTGGCCCTCCGCCTCGGGGGCCCAGGTGTGGATGAGCCAGCCCACCAGGGCACCACCCACGGTGGGGATGATCAGGACCCAGATCCAGCCGGACGAGCCGGCTTCCAGACCTTCTCCCGTGACGCCGCTGAAGCGCACGAAGATGTGCTCACGGGCGAGCTCCGTCATGGCCTTGAAGACCACGGCAGCGAGGCCACCCAGGACGCCGATGAGAGCCGAGAGACTGACCCACTTGCCGAAGTGGCTGAGGTACCCCGGTGGGGTGCTCTGGACTTGTTCGTTGGCGGCCATGGGGCGGGAGTGTACGGCGGGATCAGTCCTGTTGGGGCGGGCGGTCCGAATCTGGCCAGAGCTTCTCGCGTTCGTCGCGCATCTCGTTCAGGACGGCCTTCAATTGGGCCTCTTCATCGAGCATGAAGATGGCGTCGAGGTTCAGCTGGCACACGGCACAGATGGGGCGGATACCGCGGTAGCTCATGATGTCGGCCTCCTCGAGCACCACGTCCTCGATGCCGAACTCCTGGGCCTTGGTCGGGTGCCCGTCCTCGTCGAAGCCAAAAAAGGCCTTCACCTCCGCGGGCGCCCGTCGGCACAGGTAGCAGCGATCCTGTCCACCTGCGCGATCCATGGCCGAGAAGTAGCGATCGAACTCCTTGTCCACTCGGCTCATAGCAGCTCTCCTTCGGGCACGTGCTCCACCTCAAGGGGCCGGTCGACGCGACCGGTGATTCCATAGACCAGCTTCTGGGGCTCCACTCCGAAAACCTGGGTCAGTTCCGCCAACTCATCCTCCAAGGCGGAGGTCTGGACCTGACCGTCGGGGACGATGACGCCGGCCACGGTCTGCCCGCCCGCCGTGCGGCCCACAACGCGCACAAACTGGCCGTCAAACTTGCCCGCTTCGATGACCTCATCCCCCAGGACCTCAGCCGCCTCGCGCCGCATGTGGCTGAGGGCGAAGTCGACCCGGGCCTCATCAAAAATGCGGTCCAGGTCCGGAGCGATGAACTCCTCGAAGACGCGCTCGCCTCGGCCCGCGTGGATCAGGGACAGGTGCGGCTGCAGGTGACGGAAGTGGAAGGTCAGGAAGCGATCGGCGATGGAGTACCGCCCGCGCCGGGAGCGCAGAGGGTTGGGATCGGTCACGGGCACATCGCGCGAGACCAGCCGGAGCTCGCGTAGCACATGCAGGTACTTGTTGGCCGTCGTGGAATCCACGCCCACCGCGAGGGCGATGTCGCCCACTTTCTCGGCGCCCTGTGCCACGGCGGCCAGGATGGAGTTATAGGTGGCCGGGCTGGAGAGCTCGGCGCGCAGCAGGAAGGAGACCTCGTCGAAGAGATATCCCTCGGGCCGTAGCATCTCGCGCTCCAGGTTCGTGCGCAGGTCGAGGGAGGAGTCAAAGCGTTGCAGATAGGCCGGCATCCCGCCCAGAATCCCGTACGCCGTGAGGCGCGTGCGCACGTCCCAGTCCGGAAAGAAGGCGAGCGTGTCTTCGGGGTGCAGGGGTTCGAGTCGGCGCTGGCCCGTGCGTCGTCCGAACAACGGTGAGCGTTCGGCCAGGACCTCGTTCTCCATGAACGAAACCTGGCTGCCGCAGAGGACCAGCATCAAGGAGCTCTTCTTGCCTACCGTATCCCAGAAGCGTTGGATCTGGGAGGTCAGACCCTTGGTCGAATCGCAGAGGTAGGGAAACTCATCGAGCACCACCACAAGGCGCTCGTCCCCGGCCCGTTGTGCGGCGAAGCCCAGGGCCGTGGACCAGTCGGGAAACTCGATCCCATCCACCAACGGGTCTCCGCCCAGTCCATCCTTCAGGGCCTCGCGGAACGCGCGCAGGTTGTCGCGCTCGCGTACCTGGGCCGCCAGGAAATAGACCGCCCGTCCACCCTCGCACAGCTGCTGCAGCAGCTCGGTCTTGCCCACGCGCCGACGCCCGTACAAGACAAAGAGCTCGGGCCGCCCCGATTCCCGAAGCTCCTCCAAGACGGCCAACTCCCTCGTTCTGCCCACGAACATGGGGGGGAGGGTAGCCCCTCAGAGGTATACGGGCGAGTAGTATACGCAAAAGTATTATAAAGGGCTATTCTGGGGCCCAAGAATGGGGGTCAGCTGGTCATCACGGGCAAAAGTTGCGGCGGAAGCGAGGAGCCAGGACTCCGGATGCTGCCGTCGGATGCCCCCTGCGGGCCGAGATAGGACCTCGTTTCCCAGGCCGGATCCCTATCATCAACCGACCATGAGAGAGCAAGAGATCCTCGCGTCGGCGGAATTCGACCAGCGACTGCCCATGTACTTCATGATGCAGGCGCTGTTTGTGCTCTTGCTCAGTCTCGTTGGAGTGCCGCTCATGCCGATCTGGTTCATCTTCGGCAAGGCCATACATCAGAGGCAATACGAGTCCATGGGGTGCGACCTGACAGCGCGCTCGCTCAACGTTCGCAAGGGCTTCCTATTCAAGGTCCAGAAGAACATCCCGCTCGACAAGATCACCGACCTTGCAGTCAGCGAGGGGCCGGTGCTGCGCTACCTCGGTCTCTGCAGCCTGCGGATCGAGACGGCCGGTGGAGGGCAGGGGAGCAACATGGGACAGGCCATGTTGCCTGGCGTGGTCGATGCGCTGGGTTTCCGCGACAGGGTTCTCGACCAGCGGGACGCGGTTGCCAGCGGGGTCGCACCACTCGCGTCGGCTGACGTTGCCGAAGACGGTGTGCTGGTGGAGATCCGTGACACCCTCAAGAACATCGAGGGTCACCTGGCGTCGCGTTCCTGATCGCATCCTGGTGCGCCTGAACAGGGGCGAAGCACTGACGCCCTCTCGGTACCACTTCTCCTGGCGTTCTCCCCGTCCTTACGATCCTCGACCCATGCTGTGTTCACTTTTTCTCGCCCTCCTGGCGTTTCCTGTTTGCCAGGATGCCTCCGTCGATTCAGTGGCCGTGGCTCAGGCCGAAAAGCAGGAACTGGTCGGCCTGGCTTGGGCCGTGGTGCGCGCGGGCAGTCCTTTGCACAGGGGAACCTTCGGATTCGCTGACCGCGAGAAATCTCGGCCCGTTGACGACGACACGCTCTTTCGCTGGGCCTCGATCTCCAAACCTCTGACGGCCATCGCCGCCATGCAGTTGGTGGAGGAGGATCGGCTCGATCTGGACCGGAACGTACGGGAGTACGTGCCCGAGTTTCCCGAGAAGCCGCAACCCATCAACTCTCTACAGCTGCTCGCCCACCAGGGGGGCATCGTCCACTACACCAATGGGCCGGTGATCCGCACTGAGGTCGAATACGAGGTCGAGCACCCGTTTGAGGACGTGATCCTGGCCCTCGACACCTTCAAGGAGTCTCCCCTCGTGGCCGAGCCGGGCACGAAATACGCCTACACGACCCATGGATACATCCTGTTGGGGGCGGTGGTCCAGCGTGCGGGAGGCGAGCCCTATTGGAATCAGGTCAAGGAGCGCATCGCGAAGCCCCTGGGCATGCAGAGCCTGCGGCCGGACTATCCCTGGACCCGAACTTCAGAGCGCGCACGAGGCTACCGGCGCGTCCTGGGCGTGATCGTGCCGAGCACGGACACGGACGTCTCCTGGAAGCTTCCCGGTGGTGGATTCACGTCCAACATTTCAGACCTGGCCCGCTTCGCCGAGGGGCTGATGGGAGAGAAGCTGGTGAAGCCCGCGACGCGCGAGAAAATGTGGACCCGCCAGCCCCTGCCCGAGCGCAAGACCAGCTCCTATGGATTGGGTTTCTCTGTGGGGAAAGCGCATGAACAGCGTCTGATCTCCCACAGCGGCTCCCAGGAGGCCACGCGTACCCTGATGCGGCTGTTCCCCGATCGCGGCACGGCCGTGGTCCTGATGAGCAACTGCGAGTACGCCAACCTCAAGCCCATTGCCCTCGCGATGGAGAGGGTGCTGTTCGATTGAGCCCGCTTTGGGCTCAGGGATCCTGACCCTGGGCCTCCTTGATCCGCACCTGCCCGGCACTGCGCTCCGTCATCTCGCGGTGGAAGGACTCCAGGTTCCCACGGGGAACCTCCACGAAGAATCGGACTTGCTGACCAAAGTCGGGTTCGAGGGCGGTCAGGCCCAGGTGGTGCATGGCGGCCTCCACGGCACGGGAGCAGGGGTAGTCGTGCTCGATCTGCAGGCGGGTGGTGAGGATCACCGGAGTGAGCCCACAGCGGTCGAGGCACTTGCCCGCCGCACCGCCGTAGGCCCGCACCAGGCCGCCCACTCCCAGCTTGACGCCCCCGAAGTAGCGGACCACGGCAACCACGCAGTGAATGACGTCGTGCCCTTCCAGTTGAGCGAGAATGGGTCGTCCCGCCGATCCCGCAGGTTCACCGTCGTCGGAGGAGCGGACGCGTGCTCCCTCGTCACCGACTCTCCAGGCCCAGCACACGTGGCGCGCGTCATCGAATTCCGCGCGGATCTTGCGCACAAACGCTTCCGCCTCCTCTTCGTTGGCTGCAGGCGCGAGACAGGCGATGAAGCGTGAGCCCTTGATCTTCTCCGGCTCGAAGCGGTACTCACCCACGGGGGCGGACAGGGAAGTGGACATCGCGCAGATCCTATCGCGGCCACCCGGGTCGGCCTATTGGAACTGGATGGCGATGGCTTCGCTGAACCCGTAGCCCTTGCTGCCCCCGCTGTCGCTGAACCAGACCTGGAAGCGCCAGGTTGAGCCGGGGACGATCTTCCCCTTGGCTCGGCGTGGCGTGGTCAGGTCGATGGGGATCAGAGCCACCCCATCAGCAGCCACCGGAGCCGGTCGTCCCAGACGCAAGTAGAAGCCAACCCAACCGGGGGAGATGCACAGGGTGCCGTCCCCGGCGGGCATGGCGGCCGCGTCGGGCCCATAGAACCCCACGGCCATACCGCCTGGAAGATTGCTAGCCACCAGACTCAGGTCGTTACGGCTCACGTCTGCGCTGCCGTGGGCGGCCAGATGGATCGGTTCACCCCAAGAGCTGCTGGCCGAAGTGCAGTACACCGAGCCTACTTCACCACCAATGACCTCCACTTCACTGAGGGAGAGGACACCGTCGCCGTCGTTGTTCTGGCCGAGGAGTTGAACTCGCACCCGGTCTCCGTAGGTGCCCGTGGGGAGGACGGTGACGAGCTTGTCGTGCTGCGCCACATTGCCCGCACCAACGAAGAAATCCTGCCCGAAGACCTCGGTCGCGCCCGAGAAGACCGACACACGGAAGTTGGAGAGCCGTGTCCAACAGCAGTCTCCCCGGTTGTAGAGATTGACCTCTGCCAGACTCCAGGTATTCACCAAGTCCACTTCCCACCAGCTGTTCGTGTCGCTTGGGTCAGTGTGGGTTGTCGTACTCTGATTCCATGCGCCATTGATCCAGCCGTCGATGCCGCGCTGCGCAGCTCCGCCGGATGCGATTGAGGATTGGGGGGCAATACCGAGGGGTGCAATGTTGGCCAGGCCCCCGCTGGGCCCCAGGACTTCGACCTCAGCAATGGAGAGAACGTTGTCACCGTAGGAGTTCGGCCCGAGCAAGGCGATGCGCACGCGATCCCCCGCCACGGCTGGCGGAAGGGAGATGGGAAAGGCCCCCCCCTGGCCCACGCTGCCTCCACCCGTAAACCAATCGGATCCGTGCACTTCGGTCGTGCCGTCGAACAGGGAGACCCGGAAGTTCGAGAGGCGGCCCCAGCAGCAGTCCGAGCGGTTGTGCAGGATGATCTCCAGTACGTCCTTGCGCCCTCCCAGGTTTACTTCCCACCAAGACCCGCTCTGGTCGTTGGTGTGCGACAGGGACCCATTGCTCCACACGGCTTCGGTAGAGCCATCAACGGCGCGGCTGGCCGGCCCGCCGGGTAGGGTCGTTGACTGGCTCGCCACCCCATGACGCGCGTGATTGACCCGAGCCTGAGCTTCGGCCGTGGCCGCGAGCTGATGGGCTAGCAGGCACAGGCTGACGCATACAAATAGGTTGGGTCTCATGGGGTCGGTCTCCTGGGACTCGTTGCGAGGCCGTCGATACCGTGGGTACAGTTCTAGGATCGCACGGCCCTCCGGCTTTCGCCAGGGAAACCCCACCCCGGCCCGATCCTCACCTATCCGGCTTGGGCCAGAGGGGTTCCACTCTCCTCAGCCTGCACCTCGAAGCCCTGCTCTTCGCACCAATCGATGCGCGCCAGAGAGCCCGGGCCCACCTCGCCTGCCAGAATGGCCTCGGCGATGGGATCCTGAACGTGGCGCTGGATGGCACGCTTGAGGGGGCGTGCACCGAACTCGGGGTCGTAGCCCTTCGCTGCCAGGCATTCCTTGGCCGGGTCGGAGACCTCAATCTCGATCTCCTGGTCGGCGAGGTGGCGCGCGAGGCGGTCGAGCTGCACGTCCACGATGGCCCGGATCTGGTCGCGGTCCAGGGCCTCGAAGGTGAGCACCTCGTCCAGCCGGTTCAGGAACTCGGGCCGGAAGAAATCACGCACCTGACTGTCGTCGCGCAGGTTGCTGGTCATCAGGACCAGGGTCTGCGTGAAGTCCACCGTGCGCCCCTGACCGTCGGTCAGGCGTCCATCGTCCAGCAACTGCAGAAGCACGTTGAACACGTCGGGGTGGGCCTTCTCCACCTCGTCAAGCAAGAGCACAGAATGTGGACGTCGGCGCACGGCCTCAGTCAGGCGTCCGCCTTCTTCATAGCCCACGTAGCCGGGTGGCGCTCCGATCAGGCGCGCCACCGAGTGCTTCTCCATGAACTCGCTCATGTCGAGGCGCACCATGGTGCGCTCGTCGTCGAACAGGAACTCCGCCAGGGCGCGAGCCACCTCGGTCTTGCCCACGCCCGTGGGGCCGAGCATGAGGAACGAG
>MPMD02179643.1_pt1 | contig 71436 bp, 46 predicted proteins | sample 1617291 | NCBI WGS metagenome assembly MPMD02 (sample SAMN05944810, study PRJNA350692) | marine metagenome | biome: marine; feature: ODZ; material: water; isolation source: 120 m water sample filtered on 30 um supor filter | place: Pacific Ocean | collected 2012-04-09 | depth 120m m | reverse complement strand
CTCAGCCACATTGCCCTCTGCTCGCACCAGGGAGATGCGCTCCTCGCTGGCCCGCCGAGCGGCCTTCGAGTGGGGAAAGAGGCGTGCGATCTGCTCCAGACCCGAACGATCTCCATCGGCCAGCGCCTTCTCCAGCAGGGCCTGGGCCTGCTTCTCAAAGGGCGCGTACTCAGGGATGGCCTCGCCCAAGCTCGTTCCAACCCGAAGCCGCTGGCCGATGCGGTCGGCGGCCCAGGCCCAGGCTCCACCCGAGGGCAGGTGCACACCCGCGTAGCGATTCAGGATGTGATGCAGGTCATTGAGTTCCTGCGTTCCCCCCTTCGATCCCAGGAGCTGGGAGCGCTCCACCGCGACCCAGAGGCCCACAGGGATGGCCAGCGGCATGGGTTGGGCATCCTCTGCGGCCAGGCTGGATTCCACCACGATCAGGCGTCCATTCCACTCTGCAGCGCCGGCCTCACCGCCGGGGGCGACGACGTCGATCCGATCGTCAGCGTGCTCGCGTTCGAGAATGGAGAGCACGTTCAACCACTCGCTCACGTCTCGGCTACGGAGAATGGCCTGCTCTTCCAGCAGAGCCTTACGCTGACCGCTGCGGCTCGCGGCCAGGGGGCGGGCCTCGCGCAGGAACCGAAGGGCCCGGAGTGGGTCGGCCGCCAGACGTTGTGTGCGAGCCTGGGCCATCAGGACTTCGTAGAGGCTTGAGGAGTAGGCGCCCGCGACGGGGCTCGCATCGTTCTCCACCAATGCGCGCAACTCTCCGCGGGCTTCTTCCAAGAAGCGTGCGGCCGTACGAAAATCCTGATCAGACATGGCTGCCTGGCCACGGCTGAACAGCAGACGCGCGAAGGCGTGGCGACCGTCCCGATCGTCGGGTGTGGCCTGGGCGCGCTCGCGTGCCTGACCCAGGAGATGATCCCACTCAAAGTGGGCCGTCAGGGTGTAGGTGGAGAGATTGAAGAGCATCCCCGCTCCCACCAGGAGGTTGCCCGGTCGTGAGGCGCTGGGAATGGACTCAAGAAGGCGGCCGCTGGCCAGGTCCAGGCAGTCGATGTCCTGCAGGCCCGGCACGTACATTCTCTCGTGGGTCATCACCGGCAGGGGCGAGTAGCTGCTCAGACGGTTGATGGGAGGAAAGATCCACGCCCGGCTCAGGGGGGCCTGTCGGTCCAGACCCCGCGGGGCCTGGAAGGCCGCCACCTTGCTGCCTGCGAGATAGACCCGGTCCCCTTGCGCGCCAACCAGGGCATCCAGAACTCCCCGGCCTCTGGCGATTCCCGCCTGTGCGTTCAGTTCGCCGTGGGACGCCTCCCAGAGTACCGTCCCGCTGACCAGGTCCAGGCCCAGGAGGTGTGGGCTGTCGAAGGGCGCGGCCAGCACCGTATTGCCCTCCACGATAGGGGGCATGTTGCGCCACAGAGATCGCAGGTCACCCTGGTTGTAGTAGGTTCCCGGTGTGAAGGGGATCTGCTCGTACAGGGACTTCCACTGCACCTCGCCCGTGAAGAGATCCACCGAGCAGATCGCGCCCAGCTGGGTCTGCATCAGCACCTGATCCCCGTGTACTACCGGTGGCGGGGCCACGAACTCCTGCAACAGCCGACCGAACATGTTGTTGGGGCGCTGGCCGGTAACGAGCGGCGTGTTCCAGAGGAGTTCACCGCTGTGCAGGTCGTAGCACGCCAGATGGAACTCAATGCGCCCGCGCAACATGGCGGAGGGAACCAACAGCCGCGACCCGCTGGCCACCGGCGGCCCGACCACACTCATGCGGTGGGGAAAGCTGCCGGACTCTCCGTCCCAGAGGGGCGGTGGGGAGTGATTCCAGAGAGCCTCCCCGCTCACGGCATCGAAGGCGAACAGGCGCCGTTCGGGAACGATGCGAATGATCTCCAGGTCCCCGTAGGTGGTCTTGTCTTCAAACATGCGCGGGACCTGCAGGGGTGCCACCACGATGCCGCGGCTGGCCACGGGCAAGACCAGGCTGTGCTGCAGGGCGATGGCTTCTGAGAAGGCGTCGGCCACGTCGGTCTTCAGGTTATTCCAGCCCAGGCCGTCCTTGGGCGCGCTCCACAACTCCTCACCGGTGAAGGCATCCAGGGCGTGGACCCTGCGGCTCGTGCTGTAGTACAGGGCGTCGTTCAGGCGAACCGGATACAGCGAATGCTTGCCCGAGCTGTAGTTCTTGAACGGGTGGGTGCGACCCGTTTCCAGTAGGTGCGGTTCGGACCAGGTGTCCACCGCTGGGCCGGGATCGGGAGAGCCGCGTTCGCTGCTGAGGACCGTGACGCCAGCCACCTGATCGGGCCCCAGACCTTGGCCTGACACATCGTCACCCGGAGCAAGGTGGGACAGGGCAAACCCCACGCGCAAGGCTAGTCCTTCGTCCAAGGGCACCTCACCGGCCTGCTCTCGCAGCTCGTTCAGGGCGCCCTTCCAGACCTCCGGGTCACGGCTGAGGGAACCATGGCCTCCGGGATCGTGGCCAAGGTCCAGGACGATCGCCCGCCACCAGGCCTGCAGTCCCAGGTCACGCTCTCCGCGCTCGATCTCCAGGTCGCCCAGCGCCCACCATGCGGCCATGGACTGGTGTGTTCCGGGCCAGCGCCGGGCCACCTGGGACAGGCCCGAGACTTCTCCATCGGAGAGGGCCTGCTGTAGCGCACGATCCGCTCGGGCCCCGTGCCGCCGTTGGTACAGCTCGCGCGCGGACTCGGGTAGCCCAAGGAGGGTGCGCGCGGACCAGCTGGCGGCCCCTTCGTGAACCGCGTGCAGGGACTCCCGCCAGGGCTCACCGGGGAAGGTGTGGCGCTGTGCTCCCAAGGCCTCGCCACCGTGCTCATTGAGCAGCAGGTCCAGTCCGGTCAGGGCCTCGGCCCAGCGCTGCGCAGCCATGTGATCGCGCACGTCCTGCACCAGGGCCGCCGCTGCCTGGGTGTCGTAGATCTGGAAGGCGAGCTGTGCACCTTCCGCCTCGTCTTCATCCTGCTCCTGGCCCAGGGCTCCCGGGGACAGAACCAGCGCGCACAAGAGCCCGGCCCAGCACCACTACAGGCGTGTTCGGGCCGCTGGGTTGGGGTAGGAGGCAGAGGACATGGGGTTGCACCGGATCGGTGGGGAGGGGGCTCCCCGAGACGATCCGCCGAAGTCAGTTTAGATCAGTTCGTGGCGCTTTCGCAGGATCCATTCCACACAGAGAACACCTAGGGCCAGCAGCAGGGTTCCCCAGTGGTCCCAGGCGTCGCGCAGCTCCGAGGAGATCGGTTCGCGTCGCTCCTCGTTCCCCGGGAAAGCCTCTGCCAGGCCCGTGGTGTCCGTGGCGCTCAGGGCCAGGCCCCCGGTTATGCGTGCCAGGGTCTGGAGGGCCACCGGATCGGGGCTCGGGTCGGCATTCTCCCGGGAGGGGAGCACCACCTCGAATTCTGCACCGGCGATGCGCTCGCCGTTGAGTTCCATCCAGGCCTGGAAGCGTCCTGGCTGGTCCGGCCGAAGGTCGGCCCGGAAGCGACCTGGGCGGCCCGGCACGGCCACGAGCTCAAGATCCTCCGGCGATCCCTCAGGCCCCTGGAGGCGCGCCTTCTGGGACGGTGCGCTGCTGGGTTGAAAGTCCTCATCCAGCACGCGGGCTTCCAGCACAACGCGTTCGTCCAGGTCGAATCGGGAGCGGAGAGGTTCGAGCGCGTAGCGCCGGTCGCCCTCTCGCAAACGGCCCAGGGCAAGCCAGCGGATGGCGTTGCGCCAGAATCGTTCGTGGTAGCGGTGCACGTAGCGGTAGCGCCAACGCCAGGTGGAGTCGTCCGTGGCCAGGAACAGGGTTCGGCCTGAGGGGTGGTAGCCGATCACCAGCAGCGGGTCGCGCTCCGGACTTCCGGTCAGGGGCTGCTGGGGGTGGCGCAGGAGGACCTGGGCACCGGGCTTGGCGCCGGCCACCGGGAAGTACCAGTAGTAGCCGCGCAGCCCCGTGGGCTCCTCCCAGAGCTCGCGGTTCATCTCCAGGTCCGGGTGCAAGCGCACCACCTCGTGCGGATTGCCCGGCGACTCCAGGGTCGGTCGATGCTCGTTGACCGTGGCTCCTTCGAAGCCCACGCCGCTCGTGGGGTCGAGCTTCACCGGCAACAGGCGCGCGAACTCCGTACCCGCCAAGGCGCGTGGGTTCTCGTACTCACCCGCGATGACGCCCAGGCCACCACCACGCTCGACGAACTCGAACAGGGACTTCACGAACTCCTCGCCTTCCGCCGGATCCGGGGAGATCGAGTAGGGATTGACGTCCCCGAGAAGAACCACGTCGTAGTTGTCGAGGAGCTCGCGGCGCTCCGTGGGGACGCGCACCAGGCGGGGCAGTCCGGGTGAGGCTTCTTGGGGGAATCCCGGGGTGGCGGAGGCCAGGTAGATCTGCGCCTCGATGCGTTCGTCCGCGCGGATGAGCAGATCCTTGAGGAAGCGGTACTCGTAGCGTGGGTGGGCTTCCACATACAGCACCCGGATCTTCTCGCGCGCCACGTGGACGCGCGCGATCAGGGTGTTGTCATCGAGGATGCGCTCCTCGGGTAGGGGCGGCACACTTACCCGGAATCGGCGCTGGCTCGCATCGCCCTGGCCTGAGCCCGCAGGGGCCACGAGCACGATGCGCTCGCCGGTGTGCTCAAGGTCGATCGTCTCGCTGGCCAGGGTGCGGGCGCTGTCGTCGATGCCGAGCTCCTCAAGCAGGACGGTGGCGCTGCCGACGCCCACCCCGCGTCCGTGCACGCGCACCGCGATCACAACCTCGTCTCCCTCAAGCACAGAGGAGGGCGTCTCCACCAACTCCACCACCAGGTTGCGTTCTGGGCGCGTGTCGCCCACGACGATGGTGTGTACCGGTGCCCCTGCCGCGCGCGCAATGAGAGCGGCCTCCTCGATCAGGGGCCCGCCGTTGGAGCGTCCGTCGGAGACGACGATCACATCCGTCACGTGCCGGCCGCGATGGGCATTCAGGGCCTGGCCCAAGGCCTCTCCCACGTGCGTGCCGCGCCCGCGTCCGGACAAGCTGTCCAGCTGAGTCACCGGAGAGAGCTCCTCATGGAAGGCGTAGAGGCGTGGCTCGTAGCCACCCGCATCCAAATGTCCCAGGACATTCGTTTCCAGACTGGAACGCGCCACATCCAGTCGGGTGGCCTGCTTGGGATCGGTGCCCACCAGCTCGCGAATGGTGTTTGCGATCTCGCGCTCTCCCTCATAGGCGTCCCGGTTGCGCATGCTGGCTGAGTCGTCCATCAAGATCAGAACCTCCGGTGCCTGCACGTTCTCCTGGCTGCGAACCTGGACGGGTCGGAACAGGACGAGTAGGAGCAGGCATAGCGATGCCGTGCGCAGCCCGATCAGGAGCGCGCGGACTCCACCCGGCAGGGACTCGGAGCGGTAGGCGTACCAGGAGACCAGCGCCACCAGGGGCGCGATCACCAGCACGATGACCCAGGGCGCGGGGGCTTCGAGCAACCGCCAGCTCTCCTGGAGCGTCTGGTCTTGGGGCAAGAGGGCAAGGGGCAAGCGCAGTGCGGCACTCATGCGGTCACCCTCCTGCGACGTCCCAGTCGGGCGCCCCAGATGGACTCCGCCACCAGGAACGTCAGCGCGGCCAGAGCCAGCCAGCGCCAGAGCTCGCCGCGTCTGGGTGCCAGCGGCGTGTCTCCGACCGAGTCTCCACCTGCTTCAGCAAGGGCCAGGGCGGGGTGCAGTCCGCTGAGCGCTGCCGGCGAAATGCGCTCAAGCTTGCTCTCACGTGGATCGATGGCGATGGCCAGAGGCTCCGCTGACGCACCCTCCAGCTGCACCTTGTACAAGCCGGGCAGGGCCGTATCGGCGGGAGTCAGTGTGGCCAGGCGCCAGCGGCCATCCGCTTGTTGCAGGGGCTCTTCTGCCAGGGGGCGGCCCGTTCCGTCGGGGCGTACCAACTGCGGTGAGCGCGGAAAGCTGCGCAGGACAAGGCCCAAGGACTCGGCCGGCCGTGCTTCACGGGGGCCTTCGTCCCGACCGCCCGCGTGCACGATCCACTCGTGCACGAGAGGCACGAGGGTGTTGGGGGAGGCTGCAATGTCCGTCCACTCGCGCTGGAAACTCGTGGTCCAGAGGTACACACGACCCTGGTCGAAGGCGCGTTCGATCAGCAGGGGCGAGTGGCCCTCGTCGTCCAGGCGGGCCAGTACTCGGGCATCCTCCAGAGGGCGCGATTCCACGAAGGAGTAGATGGGCACCTCGGTGAGCAGGGGCATCCAGCGCTCCTCGGCGAAGAACTGCAGCACCGGGTGGGCCTCCTCGAACTGCGCCACGCGCCAGTAGCGGCCGCGCCGGGAAGTGCTCCGCTTCTGTACCAGCTCCGCCGGAAGGAGACCGGAGCCGTCAGCGCGGAACAGGCGCGCATTGGTGCCCTCCAGGTCCGCGAGGCGTGAACCCATGGCGAAGATCAGCGAGGCCCCGCTGGCGACCCGATCGGTCAGGGCTTGCACTGCGACCTCCGGCAGGCTGGAAACCCCGGCCATGACGATGACGTCGTAGTCTCGCAGGTCCAGGCTGGAGGCCAGCAGGTCTGCCGGAGCGATCTCGCTGGCGGCGAACGGAGCACTGAGGGTGTTGCCCGGTCCGTCTCCTCCCCGCAGGGGTTCGAGGGCCATGAGCAGGTAGCCGACCTCATCCTTCTCCAGGTCCGTTGAAGGTGCGCCGTTGACCACCAGTACGGAGATGGCCGGCGGCACCACGATGACCGCTGCGCGACGGTCATCCACCGAGAGACGGTCTCCCTCCAGCTGAGCCATGAGGGCTTGGGCTCCGGGTGTTTCTGCCTGGAACGAGAAGAGCGCTTCGGCTTGTCCGCGCGGGGGGAGATCCACCTGCGCAACGGGCAGCTTGTTGCCGTTCACGCTCAGGGAGACACGCTCGGCGGGGCGCGGAGACGTACCGTGGTTGGCCACCTGTACCGCCACCTGAACCCTGGCCTTCTCGCCGATGGGCTGATTCAGGGTGCGTACCGATTGAATGGAGAGGTTGGCCGGGTGGGTCGGGGCGGGCCCGTGGTCCTCCACGAGCACGCGCACTCCCAACTCCTGGAGCTTGTCCAGGTGTTGCCGTGCCAGGGGTTCACTCCCGGGCCCCTCGGTTTCCTGCCCGTCCCCGAGGTCGATGCTGGAGTCCTCTGTGGGCAGCGTGCCGCGCAGGCCCGCGAAGAGGTCCCGCTGCAGGTCGCAGAGGATTCGGACCTGGACGTGGGAGCTGCCCGTTCCGGAGGCATCTTCCTCACAGATGGCCAGGACCTTGCCGAGGGTGCTCGCGAGGTCGGCGCGTTCAGCACTGGGCGAGAGCGTGGGGACCAGGGTCAGGGCCTTGCTCGGGTCCCCCCAGCCCAGGGCGCGCGGGGTGTCGCCCATGACGAGGAGCTGCACCCGATCGCCGCGCGGGCCATCCAGCTCTTCCAAGAAGGCCGTGGCGCGGCGCAGGCTGCGCTCAAAGACGGTCTCTACATCTTCGCGATAGCCCATCGAAGCTGAAGCGTCCACGACCAGCACCACATCCTGGCGTGCTTCGGTCAAGGGTCCCAGAGCCCCATCGCTACCGACAAAGGGCCGTGCCACACACAGGGCAAGCAGGGCCACAACGCCCATGCGCAGGAGCAGCAGCAGGAGGTTCTCGAGTTGCACCCTGCGTCGGGTCTTGCGATAGGCGGCGATCACAAAGCGCATGGCGCCCCAGGCGAGAGGCCGGTGGCGCTGTCGGTTGAGTAGGTGGATCAACAGGGGAACGGCCGCCAGCGAGGTGCCGATCACCAGTCCGGGATTTACGAAGCCCTCGAACATCTAGCGTCCACCTCCCCGTGCCCGCGCACTACGACGGGTCAAGTAGGCGGAGAGCACAGCGTCCAGAGGTTTGTCGGTCGTGGTCTGGATCAAGTCCACCGACAGGGCGCGCGCCCCTCGGGCCAGCTCCTTGTTGTGGCTCTCCACTTCCTCCAGGTAGGCCTCGCGGATGGCCTTCGGGTCGATCTTGACGGAGCCGGCCCCCTCAAGCCCTTCCAACTTGAGCAGAGCATCCAACTCGAAGCTCGCTTCCAACGGATCGAGGACCTGCACCAGAATGGGCTCGTGTCCCTGGTGCACCAGTCGTCGGACTCCTGCCAGGACGGTCGGTACCTCGTCGAAGAAGTCGCTGAAGATCATGGTGATGCCCCGGCGCCTGAGGCGTGGGGCCAGGGTGTGCAGCACCTCGCCGATGGCCGTGGGGCCTCCGGGCGCGCTGTCTTCCAAGGTCTTCAAGATGGCCACCTCCTGGGCCATCCCGTTGCCTGGGGGCACCTTGCTGCGATGACCCTCGTCGAATACCACCAGCCCCGCAGTGTCCCGGGCACCGATCACCAGGTGGCTGAGCGCGGCCACAGCCCAGCGGGCGTAGTCGAACTTGCTCCAGTCGAGGGAACGGAAAGCCATGGACTCGGAGGCATCCAACAGGAGATTGCAGGCGAGGTTCGTCTCCTCCACATACTCCTTGACCACCAGCCGCTCGGACCGGGCGTACACCTTCCAGTCGATGCGGCGTACCTCGTCGCCGGGTGCATAGGCACGGTGTTGGGCGAACTCCACCGAGCTCCCGCGGTGAGGGGAGCGGTGGGTTCCGGCCAGCGTGCCCTCCACGACCTTGCGCGCCACCAGGCTCAAGCTGGAGAGGCGGTCGAGGATTGCCGGATCGAGTCCTGCGAAGTGGAGAGCCATCGAAGGCAGCGTCTCAGCCAGCGGCCTCGCTTAGTCCGGGCAGTCCCTTGCCCACGTCTGCCCCCGGTTGGATATGTTCCAACAGGCGATCGATGATGGCATCGGAGTCCACTCCCTCGGCCTGCGCCGTGAAGTTGACGAGAATGCGGTGGCGCAGCACAGGATGGGCTAGCGCACGCACGTCTTCGGTGGAGACGTGGTTGCGACCCTGCAGGGCGGCGTGGGCCTTCGCCCCCAGGATCAGGTATTGGCTGGCGCGGGGACCGGCGCCCCACGTGACGTATTGATCGATGAAGTCCAGGGAGACGTCGCCTCCCACACGCGAGCTGCGCGTCAGGGCCAGGGCATAGTCGTAGACGGCGTCCGCGACGGGCACCTCGCGCACGGCTTCCTGCAATTCATGTAGCGCCTCACCATCAAGGACGCCCTGGATCTGTTCGCCCGCTCCACCCGTCGTGCGTCTCAGGATCTCGCGCTCCTCGTCCGCATCGGGGTAGTCCACCTTCACCATGAACATAAAGCGGTCCAGCTGGGCCTCGGGCAGCGGATACGTGCCCTCCTGTTCGATGGGGTTCTGGGTGGCCAGGACGAAGAACGGGTCAGGCAGCGGGTGTGTCGTGCCGCCCGAAGTGACCTGGCGCTCCACCATTGCCTCCAGGAGGGCCGCTTGGGTCTTGGGGGGCGTGCGGTTGATCTCGTCCGCGAGCAATACGTTGCAGAACAGAGGGCCCGGTGCGAATCGGAACGAACGGTCACCACCCTCCTGATCGATGTGCAGGAGCTCCGTGCCCGTGATGTCCGAGGGCATCAGGTCGGGCGTGAACTGGATGCGGTTGAACGCCAGCTTCATGGTCTGGGCGAGACTTGAGATCATCAGGGTCTTGGCCAGCCCCGGGACACCTACCAGCAGGCAGTGCCCGCGAGTCAAGATGGCCAAGAGGAGCTGATCGACGACCTCGTCCTGGCCGACGATCACACGCTGCAGTTCGGATTTCATTAGCGCGTGGGTCTCGCGCAGTCGCTCAAGGGAGGCTTCAGACATGGGGTGTTCGAGAGGGGGGTGAGAGTGGTTCTTCCGGCTCGTGCTCGGGTCCTACCTTAGTCCATAGACACCCTGTAGGTCGCGGTCCCTTTCTGGTCCCGTCTTTCATTTGCTCGTCAGGTTTGAGTCAAATCCTCCCTTGCCCCGCTCTAGGCCTTTGGCCCGGAAATGGCGGACCCCGGGCTGAGGCCCCGCACAATTCTCTCCGGGGCCGTGGTACTGCCGATTCCCGAAGGAGGGCAGCCTGGCGGTGCGCCTGACTGTAGAAAACGGCTCCCGCCGTGCGATCTCCGAGTCAGGGGCCTGGTATTCTGCGCTTGGGCCCCATTGGCGCGGCACTACGAGAGGATCGGCCGGCGAACCGGGCTTGGCTGCAAGGTCTCCCGGGAGAATACACCGCGTGTTTTGGGGCGGTTAGAATCTCTCTCGCTCGCCGCGGCCGGCTCGGTTGCCAAACAAAGCAAAGGAGAGATCATATGGACCTTGTTTCCGAGAGTATTCAGCCGGAGTCCCGTATCCCCGCCGAGTTCGCGTTCTGTGATTTTGACGAGGGGGCACACGTGGCGCTTGCGGGAAACAGGAATCCCCACCTCGCCTGGTCGGACATTCCCGAAGGGACGAAGTCGTTTGCCCTTGTTTGTCACGATCCTGACGTTCCGAGCCAGGGCGATGATGTAAACCAGGAAGGCCGAGAGGTTCCCGCCGACCTGCCGCGCGTGGACTTCTTCCACTGGACCCTGGTGGACATCGCAGCCTCCTGCAGGTCGATCGAGGCCGGGGCGTACTCCGATGGGGTTACCCCACGTGGGAAGGAGGGACCCGCTGGACCTGACGGCACGCGCCAGGGGCTCAACGACTACACGGGTTGGTTTGCTGGTGACGCTGACATGAGCGGCGACTACTTCGGGTACGACGGACCCTGCCCCCCCTGGAACGACAGCATCGTGCACCACTACCACTACACCCTCTATGCGCTCGACGTCGAGACGTGCGCGGTTGAGGGATCGTTCTCCGGCGCGGACGTCTTGGAGGCGCTCAAGGGGCACATCCTGGCCGAGGTCTCCATCGTCGGCACCTACACACTCAACCCGCAGATTGCGTAGAGGTAGAGTCGAGCGGGGCACATAGAAGAGGTTCGGTTGCTTCCCTCTCCGGTCAGTGCGCGCGAAAAACCCAAAGGGTGTCCCTGCCCGTTACGGCGACGATTCCGCCTCGTGCCACGACGCGACCGCCAGCACCCGCTCCCAGGGTCTCCATGCGACCGACTGTCATCAGGTAGCACTCCCGTGTGCGATCAAACAGGTAGAGCCCGCGGCCTGATGTGACCAGGACACGCTCTCTTGACGTCAGAGCGGGCCCCTCGAATTGCTCTCCTGCGCCCAGGTACAAGGAGGAGCGCAGACCATTCTCGGGATCCAGGGTGCGCAGGGCCTGATGGCGACCGTCGCGACCCAGGAAGAGCCATCCCCCTTGTGCGTCTCCTGCCGCCAGATCGACCAGTGTGCCCTTGCCCTGGGGAGCACTTGGAAAGAGTGGGGAGTCCGGCCCGGGCCGTAGAGACAAGGCGTAGGCATGGGTTGAATCAAAGGGCGCGACCAACACGGCCCCAGTCCCATCGGCCGACTCCGCGGCCAGGGGGCGGCGCGATCCCGGCCAGCCTGCTTCGTCCACCTCACGCCGCTGGGTGCGCAAGCTCCAGAGGTGGCGACCATCCAGTGCCTCGAATGCGCACACCAGCCCCACATTGGTTCCTGCCACCAGGACGCCTTCGGCCAGGCCCAGGGGCATGCCGGTGGTGGGCACTGATCCCAGGGAGGTCCCCGATCGGCGCAGGTCGGCCGGGTGTGTGAGGGGTCTGGACCAGATCAGGCCACCGGTCTCCAGGTCCAAGGCGAAGAGCATCACATCGGCGCTCTTCAAGGCGCCGCTTTCATCCGGGTGGGGGAGCCCCCTGGCCTGGACGTACACGCGGCCCGTCCCGGTGACGGGTCCGGGCTGAAACTCAAAGCGCCCCGGCGTCCCCATGGCCATGTTCCACGGCAGGGTGGCCAGGCCCGGACGCACAAGGCCTTCCTGGGAGAGCCGCCAACGCAACCGCAACTGCCCGCCCGGGCCCAGGGTCAAGCAGACCAGATGATTCCCGCTGGCGGAGAGAGGTATGTTGCCCACCGTGCGTCCGGGGCGGCCGCGATCCACGACCAGTACGGCGTGCATGCCCTCGGTGGTTGGCAAGAGGGGCCAGCCGCCGGAAGAGGGCAGGGCGAAGGGGCGCACGGGAGCTACGTCGAGCAGATCCTCATAGCGGTGACGGCGCGTTCGGATTCCCCCTGTGCCGCCGAGCACGTCCGGCCGGAAGAGGGCCAGGCCCCGGGGGCTCTGGACGATCAGCGAACCGTCTTCAAAGAAGGCCGCTCCCGGGGCAACCCTGCGGCCCAGGGGCACCGGTCGGGCATCGGGGGACATCGCATGGATGCTCTCGAGGCGCACAGCGAGGGTGGCCTCCAGCTCGGTCGCCTGCTTCCAGGGTTCCGAGTCCTCATTCCGCTCCAGTGCCAGGGCCGCCAAGAGGGCTTCGCGCTGACCCAGGCCCGCTTCCAGGTCATCGTCGGGGGAGCGGCCCTGGGGGTGGGCGTCAGCATGCCTGCGAGCACGCCGTAGCCAGGTGCGGACATCCTCCAGGCGCCCTCCCTCCAGGCTGAAGTCCGCCAGGCGCAGGGCGGCCAGGGCGGCGGCCCGGGTCAGGGGCATGTTCCGTTCGATGCGGGCCAGGTGAGCCGGGTCGTAGGGCCTCGCTTCCAGCAGAGCCCCGGCCTCGGGTTCGAGTCGCTCCTGCCACAGGGCGAGCTCCTCTGGAGGGATGGAGAGCAGTCGGCGTAGCACCGCCTCGCTCACCCCTTCCGATCGTCGGGCGTGGGTGGAGTGAGGGTCCGGCCATGGCCCATGGACGTCCGATCCCGGCGGAGCCAGAAGCACCGAGTCGCCGGTGGAGGAATCCACGAGCGCTGCGCGCCAGCCTTCAAAGGCCTGCGTGCGATCCAGGTTCCGTTGGGCGCCGCCCTCGATCGTCCGCACCCATGCACGATCGCCCCTCTCAAGAGCGGCCTGGGCAGATGGTGAGCGGAACAGGTGGGTATCGTTGCGCAGGGGGCCCTCGCCCAGTGGCCCCGCGCCGGAAAGGGTCTCTTGAGCCGCAGCGGCTCCGGCAATGGGCGTGGCCAGGGCGGAGGTCAGGAGAGCGGCTACGCGCAGGCAGCGCAGCGCGGAAATCATGACGGCTAGCGGCCCTGGTTCAGGGCCCGCTGGAAGCGGGCGATGTACATCGGGTCTTTCCAGGCCTGCTCCAGCATCTGCAAGGCGTCGTGCTCTGTGCGAGTGGCCTGATAGCGCTCACCCACTTGGGGCGCGAGTGCATCCAGTGCACTGCGCCTCACCAGGGCAGGCCACAGCCCCAGCATCAGAATCTGAACCAGGAGCAGTGCTGGAATCCACACCGGTGCCCAGTGCAGGGCCGAACGCCACACGCCTTGCACGGCCTCGGGGGCCGCAGGGTTCGTTGACGATGTGGAAGGAGCCTGGGTCATGGCCTAGCTGGCGGTGGGCAGGTTACGCGAGCCGTATCGGGCGCTCACTCCCAGCTCCTCGTGGATGCGCAGGAGGCGGTTGTACTTGGCCACCCGATCGCTGCGGCAGGGGGCACCGGTCTTGATCTGGCCCGTGGCCGTCGCCACGGCCAGGTCGGCGATGGTAGTGTCCTCGGTTTCTCCGGAGCGGTGACTCATGACGCAGTTCAGGCCCTGGCGGTGGGCCAGGGCGATGGTCTCCAGGGTCTCGGTCAGGGTGCCGATCTGGTTGACCTTGATCAGGATGGCGTTGGCGGCTTGCTTGTCGATTCCCTCGCGCAGGCGCTCGACGTTGGTGACGAAGAGGTCATCGCCCACGATCTGGACCTGATCGCCGATCGCAGCCGTCACGGTCTGCCAGCCAGCCCAGTCGTCCTGGTCGTGGGTGTCCTCGATAGAGAAGATCGGGTACTTCTCGCACAGTCCGGCGTAGTAGTTGGACAATTCCTGTGACGAGTGAGCCTTGCCGTCGAGGGTATACACACCGTCCTTGTAGAACTCGCTGCTGGCGGCGTCGATGGCGATGCGGATGTCCTGGCCCGGGAGGAGCCCGGTCTTCTCGACCGCCTCCAGAATCAAGGTGATCGCCTCCTCATTGGAGGCCAGGTTCGGGGCGAACCCGCCTTCGTCCCCTACAGCGGTGTTGAGCCCGCGGGCGCGACAGACCGACTTGAGGGCGTGGAAGACCTCTACTCCCATGCGCAGGCCTTCGGGCAGGGAGGTCGCTCCGAAGGGCATGATCATGAACTCCTGCAGGTCCACGTTGTTGTCCGCGTGCTCGCCTCCGTTCAGGATATTCATCATGGGTACCGGCAGGACGTGGGCTGCCGAGCCGCCCACGTAGCGGTAGAGGGGCAAGCCACACTCATCCGCCGCAGCCTTGGCCGCGGCCAGGCTGACCCCGAGGATCGCGTTGGCTCCCAGGCGCGACTTGTTGGGCGTCCCATCGAGGGCGATCATCCGCCGGTCGAGATCCCCCTGATCGAGGGCCTCGACGCCGCCCAGCTCGTGGGCGATGTCCGCGTTGACCGAGCGCACGGCCTTGAGCACACCCTTGCCGCCGTAGCGACCCTCGCCATCGCGCAACTCGTGCGCTTCATGGATGCCTGTAGAGGCACCGGAGGGCACAGCTGCCCGGCCCATGGCTCCGCTGGCCAGCTCGACGTCGACCTCGATGGTCGGGTTCCCGCGGGAGTCCAAGATCTCCCGCCCGTGGATGTGGACGATTTCACTCATGAGGGGAGGGATGGTACCGCACCCGTGGCGCGCCGTACCAGTCTCACCCTCTATCCACCCACCAATACCTCAGCGCTTGAACGCCGGATGGCTCTCGTCACCGTTGGAGGCGACATAGGCTAGCAGGTCGAGGATCTCCTCATGGTTCAAGGTGACCAAGAGGCCCGTTGGCATGGGGGAGGTGTCGAGGGGGGAACTGGTGACGATCTCCTCGAGATCGAAGGTCACGACCACGTCGGGCTCCAGAAGAGACTCGGTAATGGTCAAGGAGTCGTTGTCGCGTTCAACGATCTGGCCGTGGTACTCGCTACCGTCGCTCAACTCGAAGTAGTGCAGTCGATGCTCTTCCTTGATGACGGCCGAGGGCTCGAGGATCTGGCGCAGGAGTCTGGACCCCGGGAACTGGCTGCCCGCCAGGGATAGATCCGCGCCGACCTTTCCGCCCCTGCCTTCCATGTTGTGGCAGGTCGAGCAGGTTGCCACCTCGAACATCTCTCGACCGCGTTCAAAGTTGCGGCCCTTCAGCGGTTCCTCCAGAGCCACCTCAAAATCCGTCATCTCCCAGAACTTGACGAAGGGACGCGTGACAATCGCTTCACCCCCTTGGAGTTCATCGGGCGAGTAGAACCCGACCTTGCCTTGGGTGGTGACGCGCACCTGCTCGACCCTCTCCGCGGTGATGGGCGCGGCCTGATTGCCGAAGGAGTTGCGCACGTAGGTGAGCACGGCCGCGATGTCCTCGTTGTTCAGCATGTCACCGAAGGGCGTCATGGGTACGAGACCCGGGTAGGACCTACCCATGACCTCCATCGGCCCGAGCAGACCATTGAGGGTCAGCTTGATCATCCGCTCTTCATCTTCGATGACCCAGGGCGAGTGGGCCAGCGGCGGGAACCCTGCCGCTGGCAGGCCCAGGCCATCAGGTTGGTGGCAGGTCGAGCAGTGCCCGTCGAGCGAGTAGATCTCCGCGCCGCGCAGGTACTGTTCGTGGCTGCTGGCGGCCAGGTGCTCGGGGATTTGCACGACGACCTCTTCCTTGAGGGTCTGTCCGGACAGGTGGGCCTTGGCCGTCCTGAAGGGTGCGCTCAACCACGGGTCGCCCAGGGGGCCGGCGTCTTCCGTGATGCTCACCTCAAGAGTCGCTACCGACGCGTCCTTCTTGAAGAACTCGAACTGCGCCCCGTTGAAACGGGATTCAAAACCCGGCCGATTCCAGATCGTGATGGCGTCAATGGCAACGGGCGGGTCCATGTGAACCTCGATCCACGGGTTCGTCTGGAAGGCCGTGTGGCTGAAGTTCGAGCGCTCGCCGTCCACCAGATTCGAAATGGGGTAGGTCCCACCGTTGTATTCAGAGGACTGGGTGAGCGATGCCTTACCCGCGACGTTCGCGCCTCCCGAGGTGATCTCCATCTCCGCCAGGTTGATGACGCGGTTGTTGCCGGGGACCGTCATGCGGAACGAGTTGACCAGGCCGGCGGTCAGGGTCGGGTGGTTGATCCGGATCTGCCTGCCACTGTTCTTGATGGTGACGTGCTGCGTGGCCGGAGGCTCAGGCTTGGGGGGGAAGGAGGCTTCTGCGGCTGCGATGACGTGCAGACCCTCTTCGCGCACGAGCCAGGAGCCCGCTGTGATGGCCTCCATCTTGACGCGTCCGTGGGTGTCGCCGGCCGCTTGCGCCAAGAGGTTGGCCTGATCCGGCACGCGATGGCCGTTGTAGCGCAGGACGCGCACGGCCGCCGCGCGAGCGCGGTGGTCCTCGGCGCTCAGAAGTGTGCGCAAGAGGCCGTCGTCGACCTGGTCGCAGCCCCAGGTCACCCACAGGGCCTCGAGCAGATGGTGCTCGTACTGCGCGTCGGCGGGGTCGAGTCCTGCCACCCACGTGTCGACGGCGTCCAGAACTTCAGCGGTGTCCCGTCCACGCAGCTCGCGGCGGGTGCGGTAGCGCGTGCGATACTCATGTAGTTTCAGATTCTCAAGCAGCGTCTCGACGGGGGCATCATGGACGAGGGCTGGCTCGACCAGGGGGCGGCTCGGGTAGGTGATGCGGTAGATCCGTCCGTGGTCGTGGTCGCGGTGCGGGTCGCGAATGTTGTGCTGCATGTGCCCGATCAAGGGGTTATGCCAGTCGACGAGGTAGAGGGATCCGTCCGGTGCGACTTCAACGTCCACCGGCCTGTAGTTGCCGTCCGTGGATTTCGTCAGGTCTTGGCGCCAGGTCGTCTCGAAGCCCGCGCCATCCTCGGTCACCTTGTGCTGCTTGGTGCCCAGGAACCCGATGGTGTTGTTCAGGAGCATGTCCCCCTGCACGTCGTCGGGGAAGTGACGGCTGGAGAGGAACTCGATGCCCGAGGTGGGGCGCACCCGGTGGTCGGGTTCGATCAGGTTCTTGCTCCCCGGCGTGGCGATGCCGTAGCGGGGCTTGACGGACCCGGGCAGCATCCACTCCGTGGTAGGGCCGGACGTGTGCAGGAAGAAGTGCTGGCCCCAGTCATCGAAGGCCACGCCCCAGGGGTTGGGGATCGAGAGCTGAGCATGGCGCTCGAGGTGGCGACGCTGAGGTGCGAAGCGGTAGAAGCCGCCATTGGTTCCCCGGACCACCCCGTAGGGGGTCTCGACGTTTGTGCGCAGGAATGTGCCCTCGCACATCATGATCGCCCCGGAGGGATCCGCGCAGTACGCACCGATGGCGTGGTGGGTGTCGTGGTCGTCGAAGCCGCTGAAGATGATCTCCCGCTTGTCCGCGTGGTCGTCGCCATCGGTGTCCGACAGGAGCACGAGGTTGACGCCCTGGGAGAGGTAGACGCCCTCGGGCGCGAACTCGAATCCCATGGGCAGGTGCAAGCCGTCGGCCCAGACGGTCTGCTTGTCCGCCTTGCCGTCGCCGTCGGTGTCCTCGAGGATCAGGAGCTTGTCGTCAGGCCTGGGGTCGCCGGGTCGGTAGTGCGGATAGCTGGGCATGGTCGCAATCCAAAGCCGCCCCTGGTTGTCGAAGGACATCTGGACAGGGTTGGCCAGATCGGGGAACTCGACCTCGGTGGCCCACTGCTCGATCTTGTAGCCCTCGGGAACCTCGATGGAGGCCAGGGCCTTGCCGCCCTCCAAGAACTCAAGGGGTCCATTCTTGCCACCCGGCTTGTAGTTCGTCTCGACGGGAGGCAGCTCGGCGGTTGCCCTGTCATGGGCAGCCAGATCCAGGATGTCGCCCTGGGTCGCTGCCCAGATCGCGCCGTCACGGATGACCGTCATCTCACGGATCTTCTCGATCTCGAAAGGGTAGTTGGCTGGGCCGAAGGGGTTGTAGCGCCGTCCAAAGACGTGCACGCCGTTGGGGACCTTGAAGTCGTTGGTCCAAAACCAGTTCTTCTCCAGGACGGCGGCGTGGATGAGTTCGGTGTTGCTGGCGGCCAGCATGGCGATCTCAAGTGGCGCGCCGAACAGATTGTTGAGCAGGTGTTCAGCCAGCCTTGAGTAGCCCGCCTCGTTGAGAAGCGCGCCATCACTGGTCAATGGGCGTCGAGATTCTTCGTACCAACCGAGCGATGCGTTGAAGCAGTTGACGAAGAGCACATCGTTCTGCGTCGCCACCGACTCCATCACGGAGGTGTAGGCCGCCAGGTTGGCGTTCTCGCGCTTGCCATCGGGAACTCCCATGGAGCCGGATCGATCTTCGAAGGCCGTGGGGGAGACGAGCGCCAGCTGGGGAGGCGTCTCGGTGCCGTAGGCTTGAGCCTTGGTGTGCTTCAGGAAGGCGTCGAGCTCGGCGCTGAAGTTGGTGAGCCCCTCAAGCCCCCCGAAGGACTCTGCGAATCCGAAGAAGCAGACCAGCACATCGGGCTTGAGGTGCCCGAGCCACTCCTCGTCCGTCCAGAAGTGGCCGACCCCATTGGCTGTGTTGCCATCCGAGTACGGAGCGTGGAAGTCCCCGGCCCCCGGGAAGCCGAGCTGGTTGGCACGTCCGGAGTGCGGTCGGAAGCTGGGCGTGTTGCCCTCATCGCACATGTTGCGCACGATCAGCTGGTGCGCGGGATAGCGCACGTGCAGTCCTGTCTCGAAGGGGCCGTAGTGCTGCATCCGCGACCCGAGGCCGCCGCCCATGAGGACGACTCTTGAGTTGGGTTCAAGCCGCAAGAGTCCTCGCTGCTGAGCCGGAGCCTGGGCGGAGAGGGATGGGAGGAGGAGGAGGACCAGGGCCGAATGCTTCAGGATCATGATTGGACGTTTTGATTGCAGGTGGGGGAACCGCGCCGCCTACCGTACACTCCTCCCACCTTTTCCATGAAGCACGTCTCTGTACTACCCAACATTCTGACCCTGGCCAATGCGGGCTGTGGCCTCTTGGCGATCTCCAAGGCGATTGACGCCCTGGCCTCCGGGGACCCCACCCGTTTTGCCAGCCTGCTCGAGATGAGCTGTTGGCTGGTGTTGATCGCCACCGTCCTGGATGGCCTGGATGGACGCATCGCGCGCATGACGGACAGCTTCAGTGACTTCGGCGCCCAGCTGGACTCATTTGCCGATGCCATCACCTTCGGGGTGGCACCGGCCATGGTGGCCAAGGTCCTGCTGGAACGGCACGCCTTGGTACACCCACGCGTGCACTTCCTGGCGGCAGCCGCCTTCGCTCTCATGGCCGTTCTGAGGCTGGCGCGCTTCAATCTGGAATCCGATCACGACGAAGAGTCCCACCGGGGTTTCCGCGGGCTGCCTTCCCCGGCTGCCGCGGGCACGATCGTGGCCATGATCCTCATGTACCTGTCGTTGGGTGGTGGTATCGAGGTGGCGTCGGGCGAGGTGACTCCCGTTGGAAAAGGTGTCCAGTATCTGCCGGGGTGGTTGCGGGATGGCCTGACGGACTCGCTCTTGCCCGCCATCCTGCTGGCGCTGCCCGCCATCGGCCTGCTCATGGTCAGTCGTATTCCCTACCGTCACATGGCCACGTACTTCGGAGGCCCGCGCACGCGCTTCCAGGTGCTGGTCAAGGTCGTGTTCATCTCGGGCGGGTTGTATCTCGCTCCCGTCCCAGTCCTGCTCGGCACCGGTGTGCTCTACATCGCCAGCGGCCTGGTCACGCACACACGCAAGAGCAGCGAGTCCAAGAGCTGAGGCCCACCCCCATGAGCCAGAAGCGAGTGACCGCCGCCATCGCCCTCGGCTCCAACATGGGGGATCGGGAGAAGTACCTGCGTGGTGCCCTGACGCGCCTCGAACGCACCCCCGGGGTCGTGGTCCTGCGCCGCTCCACCTGGCACGAGACCCAGCCCGTGGGAGGCCCTCCAGGGCAGGGGCTCTACCTGAATGGCGCGGCTCTGTTGGAGACGACACTGGACGCCCACGCCCTGCTCGCAGTGCTGCAGGCCATCGAGCTCAAGGCCGGCCGCGAGCGCGGCGTGCAAGACGCTGCCCGCACCCTGGATCTCGACCTGCTCTGGTTTGGAGCGGAGTCGCGGAACACACCTGAACTCACCCTGCCGCACCCTCGTCTGCACGAGCGGGCATTTGTTCTGGCCCCCCTGGCCGAGTTGGTCCCGGACCATCCTCTGGCCTGTGGGCAGACCGTGGCCCAGCAATTGGAGACGCTGACCGGGGCTCCCTCCTGAGGGCGGGCGAGAGTCAATCCCATGGAACTCCTCCACGATCCTGCAGCGGCCCAGGCCTGGTGCGAAGACGCCCGCAGTCGGGGCCATGAGGTCGGCCTCGTGCCTACCATGGGCGCTCTGCACCCGGGACACCTCTCTCTGATACGCCGCTCGGCCGAGGAGAACGCGCGCACGGTGGTCAGCGTGTTCGTCAATCCCTTGCAGTTCGACGAGGCCGGGGACTTTGAGTCCTACCCCCAAGACCTCGACGAAGACGCGAGATTGGCGGGCGAGGCCGGAGCCGACCTCGTCTTCAGCGGGCGGCTCGAACATTTCTTCGAGGGCGAGTTGGACGCCGCGGGTGAGCTGCCCGCCGAGCACCTGCGTGATCCCGGTCCCGCCGCGCTCGGTCTGGAGGGAGATCACCGCGCGGGGCACTTTGCTGGAGTTGCCACTATCGTTGCGCGCCTCTATCGCTTCGTCACTCCAACCCGGTCCTACTTCGGAGCCAAGGACTATCAGCAGAGTCTTGTCGTACGCAGTTGCTGCGACGACCAGGGGCGACCCGAGGTGATCATCTGCCCTACCCTTCGGGAGAGTTCAGGCCTCGCGATGTCCTCTCGCAACCAGAGGCTGCAGGGGGCCGAGCGCGAACACGCGTTGCACCTGGTCGTCGCCCTGCGCGCCGCCCACGGGGCCTGGGAAGCCGGCGCGCGGGACGCTGCCGAGCTGGAAGGTGTCCTCGCCGCAAGCTTGGCGCCCGGCGTCGATGCGGGAGAGGTCGACGTGGAGTACGCGGCCGTTCGCGATCCCGAGCATTGGAGCGCCACCCGACCTGAGGGGCCTCTCACCTCCGCTGTGGCGCTTCTGGCCGCGCGCGTGGGCGCGGTACGCCTGATCGACAACGCCCGCCTGGATCAGGCACCCTTCGGTGGGGGAGGCATCCGGTGAGTGCTGCTCGCAATTCCCACACCGCTCTGGCGCCGGCCAAGGTCAATCTGACCCTGGAGGTGCTGGGTCGTCGCCCGGATGGGTTCCACGAACTGCGCACGGTTCTCCTGGCTTTGGACCTGTGCGATCGGGTGCACGTGCGCTGCGACTCGCGGCAGGAGTCGCCCCTGCAGCTTTGTGTAACGGGGCCCGCAGCCAGCGAGGACATTCCCACCGACGAGCGCAACCTCGTTCATCGGGCTGCGCAGCTGGCCCTGACCCGTCTCGCTGACATGGGTACCGCACCTCTGCCACCTCTGTGTATTGAATTGGAGAAGCATGTCCCCAGCCAGGCCGGTCTCGGTGGGGGCAGCTCCGATGCGGCCGCCACTCTGCGCTCGGTGCAGGCCATCGCCGGCCGCGACCTGGGCCGCGAGTGGCGCCAGGAGACCCTGGCCGAGCTGGGCTCGGACTGCGTCTTCTTCGACGCGGGTGCGGTGGTCGCCCTGTGCGAAGGTCGGGGCGAGAGGGTGCGCGCCCTTCCAGCCCCACACCAATGGAACGTGGCTCTCGTCGTGCCCGAGGTCACCTGCAGCACGGCGGAGGTGTTTGGCCATGTGCCGTCGGCCCCCGTTCCATCGAGCGCTGCCAGATCACATACGGATCTCCTGGCCCAGGATCCTGCCGCCGCCCGCGACTCGCTGTTCAACGACCTCGAATCCGCCGCGCGCGAGGTGGAGCCATTGCTAGGGGCCTGGACCGACCTTCTGAGCGAGGCCGGCTTGGACCACTACCGTCTGACCGGCAGCGGTTCGAGTCTCTTCGGCCTCTACGCCGACCCGGAGGAGGCCCAGTGGGATCTGGCTGCCGTATCCCACCTCGCCACGGAACGAGGCCTTGGAGTGCGGCTGGCCTGCTGCGTGCCGTGCTGGAGCGGGAAGGATGAGGCGCCCAGCTCCTGAGGGCTGCGTCCCAACGACTTCCTACGGTTGACCAAGATGACTTCAGACCGCATCCCCGACGAGGAGAACCTGCGGGCGCGTCTGCTTGGGCTCATGCGTTCGGGGATCGAGACCGGGGAGCCCAACAACGGTTTCCATCGCGGGTTGGGGCGTTCAAGCCTGTTCGATGGATCCTATGACTGGCACTCGTGCGTGATGGCCCACTGGTGTCTGTGCGTCGCGGCGCGCACGAGGGGTGACGATGCCTTGCAGGGCTGGCTCATGGAGCGACTCGACTCCGACGGTCTGGCGCGGGAAGTGCAGCTCATCATGGATCGTGATGTTCGCGAGTCGCGCACCTATCCATACGACGAGGCCTGGTTCCTGCGGCTGCTCGCCGAGCGGTCCGATCACCCCGACCCCCCTGATGCGCTCGACGGGTGGCGGACCGAGCTCGAAGGCCGTCTCCTCGATTGGCTCGAGGCGAGTCCGTTCCCGGAGGATGGCGAGCACGGTTTCACGGGCGCCTACGGCTCCTGGCTCTTTGCCTACCTCCAGCTGCTCTGGTCCCGGCCCATTCGCCCTGACGCACCCGATCGGTTGCGCGCGATTGCAGAGGGCCACCTCGCTCCCCAGCGCGACAGGCTTGCGGCTCTTTCACAGGCGCAGGGCTACGACTTTCTCTGGCTACCTGCCGTGCTGGCGCTGATCGACCGGACGCGTATCGGAGAGCCCACCCCGTACGATCCAGGCCCACCCCAGGAGCTGCCCGACGGCGTCGTCGTGGCAACCGTCCATCCCCTCGGAGTAGCGATCTGCCGCTCGTGGCCGGACGCATGGGATGCCGGCCGAGGTGACGAGCGCACTCGCGCCCGATACGAGGAACACCTGGCCCACTTCCTCGCCCGCGAGGACCTCTGGGCGGGCGATTTCGACTCCTCCTCGCACTGGCTGCCCCAGTACTTGTGGATCGGTCTGTGGCTGGCGGACGGCAGCCCCTGAAGATCCCTGACCCGATCCGCTCCTGGCTCCTCAACCCAACGCGCTGGACTCGGGACGCTCAGCCACTCATATTTCACCCATGAAGACGCGAACCATCCCCGCCATGCTCATCGCGTTCTGCTCTGTGCTGAACGCTGCTGACCAGGAAGACGACCCGCTGCGCTTTGCCAAGATCCTCGGCGACAATATGGTGCTGCAGCAGCAGAAACCCATCACTCTCTGGGGTTGGGCCAGGCCGGGCGCCGCGGTGAACGTCACCTTGACTCAGGACGCCGCCCTCGGGCAGGCAGCCACGGACGAGCTCGGCAGCCCCCCCGATGCCAACAAAGACAACGGCGAATACTCGGTGGCGATGCGCTATGTGGAAAGGAACCCGCCCAAGCTGGAGACCCAGGTGCTCAAGACCAGAGCCGACAACGAGGGCCGCTGGTCGGTGAAATTCCCGCCCGCCAGAGCCAGCTTTCAACCTACCTGGATCCTCGCGGAATCAGGCGAACAATTGGTGGTTGCGCAGAACGTACTCATCGGCGAAATCTGGATCTGCGCCGGCCAGAGCAACATGGGTTGGGGCAACTTCAACCGCAAGGATCGCGAGGCCGCCTCGGCGGACTTTCCGGGTCTGCGCTACGTCGCGTGGGAGGATTCCTGGTACAAGCCGCTCACGGATGTTCGCAAGAACATCAGCTGGCAGGAATGCTCACCGCAGACCGCGCAGCGCTTCTCCGCCGTGCCCTATCTCTACGGCACTTTTCTGCATCGCTACCTGAAGGTGCCCGTGGGCATCATCAACGTGGCCCGCGGCGGCACACTGGGCCAGACATGGTGCCTGCGTGAGGAACTCGACAGCATCGACAACACGCTGATGAACACCGTGCTGGCGGAGCACGATGCCGAGACCGCTGTCTGGGATGACTCCCTGCAGGTGGCTGGCCTGATGGCCGAATGGGAACAGTCCTGCGATGTTGCGCGCGCCGAGCACGCCAAGAAAGTCGCCGCAGCCCAGACCGACGGTAAAGAGGAGCCGCGTCTGCGCCTGCCCAAGAAACCCGACGACGCCCGCGCCGGCTGGAGCCCGCCCGCCGGCCTGTTCAACGCTACCGTGATGCCCATCCGCCGCCTGGCGCTGCGCGGCGTGCTCTACTATCAGGGCGAGAACAACAACTTCATGCGCTGGACGCGTTATGAATCCACCTTCCCCAAGGTGGCCGTTTCCTTCCGCAAGGCTTTCGGAGACGAATCGCTTCCCTTTGGCTGCATCAGCCAACCCGGATGGGGCACTTTTGGGATCGATCCTGAGGTGGCCACCATCGCGGAAGGCTATGCCATCATTCGCGACATCCAGAGGCGGGCACTCAAGGACGATCCGAACGCCGACATGATCGCCACCTATCCCACCGGCAATTCGTACATACATCCCGGGGAGAAACTACCCGTGGCCGAATACGCTTCGCTCTGGGCGCTGGCCAAGGTCTATGGGAAAGAGGTTGTGCACCGTGGCAACGAGTTCACGGAAATGAAAAAGACCGACGGCAAGCTGCACCTCTTCTTTGATCAGGATCCCGTCGTGCACGAGCGCTGGAAGCACATCGAAAACAATGCCGCGTGGCAGGTGCTCCCGATGCCTCGTGAGGGCAAGGCGCCGATTGAGGGCTTCATCATCGCCGGCGCTGACCGTCGTTGGTATCCCGCCGATGTCCGTCAAACCAAGGTCGACGACAAGTGGTGCATCGAGTTGAGCAGTGATCTGGTGCCGGAGCCGGTGGCCGCGCGCTACGGCTGGGCCAACTGGCCCACGGGCAATCTGGTCGGCCGCGAACGCATTCCCGTGCCGACCTTCCGCACCGACAACTGGCCGATTCCCGAGGGCATGAACTATTCGCCGGAAGCCAAGAAGATCAGCGAGGACAAGATCAAGGCCTTGCGTGAAACCGCCCAACGCCAGGCACTGGATCGCAAGATCCGCCAGATGCAGATGGATCTCCCCGCCCTGGAACGCGACCTGAATCAGGGCAACGCGCGGGCCCAGATCGAGAGCAAGCTCAGGCGCATCGAGGCCGTGCTGAATGAATTCGAAACCGACCCGTGGCTCTCGCGCCAGCTGGCTGGATATGACGCGGAGTTTTCAGGGAAACTCAAGGCGTTGCGGGAAAGGGTCGCTGAGCTGAAGAACAACTGAGAGCCCTTGCATCTCATGCGGCGAGTCCGACGCCTCTTCGCACTGGCTGCCCCAGTACCTGTGGACCGGCCTCTGGCTGGTGGACGGCCGTCCCTGAGTTCCGGGGCTCGGGCGTCTACTTGCCGCGTCTGCCCCCGCGGTTCTCGAAGAAGCCGTTGTACTCCTCGTATTGCGCCGGAGAGAGGACTCCTTGGAGATCCGCCTGGTGTTCTTCGTTGTTGGAGCGCTTGAGCTCGCCGGCGGCCTGACCGTCGAGCTCTCCCTCCCTCCACATGCGAGCCAGTTCATTGTCCCTGTCGTTATTGGCGATCCAGACGTCGCGCAGCTCTGCCTCCTGAGTCACGGAGAGGCCCAACTGCGGGCTGAGCCTGGCCATCGTTCCAGTGATCCACTCTTCACGCTTTTGCTCCTGGACCTGCTGCTCGGCAGCGGCTTCCTCCTGGCGGATGTTGGCCAGAACATCCTCGACCTTGGTCTGCAGGCCGACGGGCGCGGGAGCTCCATCCTTCTTGAACGACGCCATCCACTCCCGGACCTCCTGTTCGAAGCCAGGATCGGAGACGGCTCCTGCGGGAATACGTTGAGTTGCCACCGGGCGCATCTCAAGCGCGTTGACCCGTTGTCTCAGGAGGGCATTCTCTTCGCGCAGGGCCTTCAACCGTGCATCGAGGTTCACATCCGGTTGCACCTGAGTCTCCGCAGGGGGTGGTGCCGATGTGTGCAGCAACAAGCTGGTCAATGTGGCCACCCCACCGCTCAGAACGAGGATCGTGACCAGGAGACCGAATGAGAAGTTCTTCATGGCGACTGCCAGCCCACCGGAAACGGGCGCTTCAGATTTGTGGAGGGTTGTCGTGCGAACGGGCGTCCGTGACGCACACGATTCCCCATGGTACGCGGAGTGGGCTGCAAAAAGCACGAGTCCATTCAAGACCCCTGCCCCATGCGCTTCTCCCGGGGGCACCCATTCAGTCGATCAGCACCACGCTCGCCTTGACGGCGTCGTGATCGGAGGGGAACAGACCCTCCACCCGGCCGCCCAGAATGGCGGCGCTCTCCGCCTGCAGTGCCCCGCGCAGGAGTACGAAGTCGATGCGTCGGCCCCGGCCCCCGCCCGTCTCGTCCCGAAATCCGTTGAAGGTCCCGCGCGTCTCGTCGGGGAGGGTCGTTTCCACGGCCGAGCTGAAGTCGGCATCCCAATAGGCTCGCAAAGGAGGATTCTCGGCCTTCGCGTTCAGGTCGCCCATCACGATCACCCGCTCAAGACCCTCCGCGTGGGCCACGATCATCTCCGAGGCGCGCCTGCGCGCCTCGGGCCCGCGGTGATCGTAGTGGGTGCCGTAGATCCGGATGCCGCGGTTGCTGGCGTCGAAACCCAGATCCACCCAGGCCGTCATGCGCGGCAGGCTGCTGTCCCAGCTCTTGCTGCCCGGGACTTCAGGAGACTCCGAGAACCAGAACTCGCCCTGGTCCACGACCCGCAGGTTGTTCCGAACGAACAGGCCGGAGAACTCACCACCCTGCCCCCCTTCGCGGTGCTGTCCGATCTTGGTGTAACCGGCCAGCACATCGGCCAGGTCGACGAGTTGGAAGGCGAAGGCCTCCTGGAGCGCCAACACATCCGGATCGGTAGTCCTGATCCGTTCGGCTACCAGGTCCCGACGGGCGGGCCAGTTGTGTTCGCCATCCCGTGCCATGCCGTTGCGTATGTTGAATGTCATGACGCGCAGCCTCTCGGGGCCCGGGGGGAGAGTGTTGCCTTCAGGCGTCTGGGCGCAGGAGGCCAGACCGGCCAGGACCAGGAGCAGTGCGAGGGTGTTGCGCATGCCGACAGCCTATGGAAAGCGCTCTCATACGCCACCCACCACGCTCTGGCCGCGGGATGGGGGCTCTCCGGCGAGGAGTAGGGTGCGGTACTTTCGGGGCGTGAATCCTGCGCTCGACAGCGTATGGTTGGCCGGTATGTCCACCTCCCTGACCAAGCTCGCCGTGCTCGGCTCCGGGGCCATGGCCCGTGCCCTGGCCCATGCTCTGCAGGAGGCTCCCTGTGAGGTGTTGCTTTGGGCTCGGGATTCCAGCGTCTTGGGATCAGGCGCCTGCGCCTCTCTGGGGGACGTGGCCGGTGCCGACTTGGCGCTGATGGCGATCAGCGACTCGGGCATCGATGATCTCGCCGGGCGGTTGGTGGAAGAGGGTTGCCTGCCCGCAGTCGTCCTGCACACCAGCGGGTTCCACGGGGCGCTGCCCCTCAAGGCTCTGGCGGACGCGGGCTGTGCGGTGGGGGGACTACATCCTCTTGTCAGCGTTCCCGCCGGGGGGGCCGAGGCTGCCGCGCGACACCTGCGGGGGGCCACGGTGAGTGTGTTCGGAGACCCCGCGGCACTCGATGCCGCCAGACTGGTAGCCGAGCTCCTGGGCGCACGGCCCATCGAGGTGCTGGAAGATCAACGCCCCCTGTACCACGCCGCCGCAGCCCTGGCGGCCAACGGACTGGTTGCCCTGTTCGAGCTGGCGCTCGCCAACGGGGCTGATGCCCTGGCTCCGGGCAGCACGGCCGAGGACCTGGGCCGTGGGCTCGCCCACCTGGGACAGGGCGTGTTGGCGAATGTGGCCGCGCTTGGTTCGGAGGCGGCCCTGACGGGTCCCGTTGCCCGCGGGGATGCCGAGGTCCTTGCCGGACACCTGTCCGCCCTCGACCCCGAGGCTCGCAAGGCCTACCGCGCCCTGCTCACGCCCCTGCTGGAGCTGGCGCGCAAGCAGGGCGCGACCGATGCGGCACTCGCTCCCATCCGGGCCCTCTCGGAGGAGTAGTCCGAGCCCACAAGCACCATGGTCCACGTCGTCTCCATTCTTGCCCCGACCCTCGAGGGCCTGCGCGCCGAGGCCGAGCGTCAGGCACCCCTCGCCGATCTGGTCGAGCTGCGCCTCGACGCCGTGCCCGATGCGGATGAGGAGGCGCTGGCTGAGCTCTTCAAGGCCGTTGGCAAGCCCGTGGTCGTAGCGCTCCATGGCCCCGAGGCCTTCGGGTCCTTTGCGGGCAGCGTGGAGGAGCGCCTTGAGATCCTGCAGCGGGCCGCCCGGGCTGGCGCACGCTTCGTGGACGTCGACTGGACCCTCTCCTTGGACCTGGGCGAGGTGCCCCCGCCCTGCCACCGCATCGTCTCGCGCCACGACACGGAGGGCACCCCCGAAGACCTGGCGGCCTTCGATGAAGAGGTGCGCGCTGTGCTGTACGAGGGCGACGTGATCAAGCTCGTCACCCACGCCGCGAACACCGAGGACGGCCTGCGCATGCTGCGTCACCTGCGGCACGCACGCGGGGGACTTATCGCCTTCTGCTCCGGGGAGGCCGGCTCTTTCACGCGCGTGCTCGCGCCGATCTTCGGTTCGCCCTTCACCTACAGCGCGCCCGCTCTTCTGCCGGGTAGTGCCGCACTCGGCGCCACCGCCCCGGGCCAGCTGCGATTGGACGAGTTGCTCGGCATCCTGCCGCCCGGCGGGGTGGGGCCTGCGACCGGAGTGCTGGGCGTGGTGGGGCGTCCCATCGGCCACTCACTCTCCCCGCGCGTGCAGGGCATGGCCTTCAAGCGCGCGGGTTTCGACGCGGTCTATCTGGCCTTCGAGCCGGACGACTTCGATGTCTTCCTCGATCTGGCCGACGACCCGGTCTTCCGCGGCTTCTCGGTGACGGCGCCCTTCAAGGAGCGAGCCCTGGCGCGCGCGGAGGCGGCGGACAGTGAGGCGCGCGAGGCTGGTGCGGCGAACACGCTCGTGCGCGAGGGAACCGGATGGCGCGCCACGAACTCCGATGCTCCCGCGGTGCAGGCCACCTTGGAGGCGGCCCTGCCACTCTTGGACGAACCCCCTCGAGAGGGTCTGGTCCTGGGAGCTGGAGGAGCCGCGCGGGCGGCGCTGCGCGCACTGCAGGCCATGGGCCTCGAAGCCCTCGTCGCGGCTCGCCGTCCCGAGGCCGCTCAGGCGCTGGCCAAGGAGTTTGGCTGCCGCGCCGTGGACTGGGACGCCATCGGGCGGACACCCCATGACGTGCTCGTGCACTGCACCCCCGTGGGCACCGGATGTGGGGATCCGGAGGCCACCGACCCCGAACAGATTCCCGTCCCCGCCGATTGGATCCGTCCCGGCACCCTCGTCCTGGATGCCGTCTACCGCCCGCTGCGCACCCCGCTCATGGTCCAGGCCGCGGCACGGGGTGCCTTTCCCATCCCCGGCGCGGAGTGGTTCCTGCGGCAGGCTCTCGCCCAGTACAAGACCTTCACGAGCGCCGCGCCCGATGAGCCCCTGATGCGCGCGGCATTGGAAGGGGCTCTTGGTCTGGCTTCGGATGAGGCCGCGACTTCATGAGCCCCGACGCGCCTTCGACCCTGTGCCTCGTGGGCCTGCGTTGCGTGGGTAAGACGACACTCGGGCGCCGCCTGGCGGAGCATCTCTCTCTGCCCTTCGTGGATCTCGACGATGAGCTCGAGCCGGATCGCGCGGGCCCAGCGCGTAGCGCCGGCGAATGCCTGCAGGACCTGGGCGAGGAGGGCTTCCGTGATCTGGAGTCCGCCGCCTTGGGGCGTGTCTTGAAGGAAGAGGGAGCGCGTGTCGTCGCCACCGGAGGAGGCGTTGTGTTGCGTGCCGCCAACAGGGAGCTCCTGCGCACGCGAGCTCGTTGCCTGTGGCTCCATGCCCCCGCCGAACAACTGGTTCTGCGCGCGGCGTCCGATGCCACTGTGCGCCCAGCCTTGAGCACAGACCCTCCACTTGAGGAATGGCGGGCGATGGAAGAGGAGCGCGGGGAGTTCTATGCCGAGGTGAGCGCGGCGCGGATCGACGCGAGCGGTGATCAGGACGAAGTTCTGGCGCTCCTGCTCGCAGGGATCTGAGCGTTCATACCTCGCTTGGGCCGTTTCGTAAGGGTGCTGCCCTGGGTACACAAACTGTCCGAATCCCCAAGTTGGTGTGCTACACCCGGTGCGCTCGTCCGTAAGATGGTGCTTGGGAGCCTGTATAGAAACGAACTTGTATTGCTGCATGAGGATGTGGACGCCCCGTGGTGGGGGCTGGACACGGAGCCTGGTCTCCGGGTGGGTGGTATGGACCCTGCTCATGGCCTCTGCGCCCCTCACGGCGAGCCCTCAAACGGCTTCCATTGGGGAAGTCCAGGTGGCGCTGGCGGCTCGGCAGGAGCAGATTCCTGGTGATCCCGACCCCACGGGTGCCACCATTGAGGCCGCCCTGCGACGCTCGGAGCTCGCCCGCCAGCGCGCGGGTGAGGTGCACGCCCTGCTGGAGGGTCTAGAAGGTCAGGCCATGCGCGACCAGGCCGATCAGGCCTTTGCCAGCACGCCCGACAGCACCGCCCGGGTCATGCTCCTGCGCGCGGGCCGCTCGACTCCACCGGGCCTTGCGGGTGCGCGCTCGGACCGGCGCGGGGACCGACGGCTGGAGGCGCGCGCCTGGGTACAGGCGGGCTTCGACCAGGAGCCTGAATTGTGGCTTGGACTGCTGCGCGGAGTGCTGGAGCCCGAAGGGGCCGACACCGACAATGAGGTTCTGTCGGCCACCCTGCGCGTCGTCGGCGAGCTGGGCTGGTTCGAGTTCGGCCCGGCCATGGCCAAGAGCCTGGGTGCGGAGGATGCGCGAACGGTCGAAGCCGCCCGCCGCGGTCTCTTCAACCTCTTCGGCCGCTGGTTTGATACGAACGCAGAGTTTCTCGAGGCCTGGCCTGCCCTGGAAGGTCGCGACACGGCCTGCCTCTCCGTTGGGGAGCTGGCGGCGCTTGAGGCCCGCGTGGATGAGCTGACGCTCGGCATGCTCGAGTTGAAGTTGCCCGCCCAGAATGGACCGGGCCCCGCCGCGCCCGATGGGGAGGACTCTCCGGAGGCCCAGGCTCTGGCGGCAGCCCAGGCCGAGGCTCAGGTCGCAGAAGCCCAGCGCCGCCTGGCCCTGGTGCAGGAGCTGTTTGCCCAGGGTCATCCAGGCGTGCGCGCCCAGCTGGCGGGCATGGTGCGTGAGGCGGTCGGCCGTCGTGCTTTGGGAGCCGACGGTGCCATCGACCTGCTGATCGGACGCGTGACCAAGGAGACGAACCCGGCTGCCTTCCATGCTGTTCTTGTGGCACTGCTTGAGCTGGTCGAGGGCATGTCCGCCGAAGCCGAGAAGATCGATCGCCTGCGTGCTGCACTCCTCGATCCCGCCGTGACCGTGCGCTTGGAGTTGGGGGACACGGTGGTCACAGCCCTCTCCCGTCTGCCGTGGACGGCTACTGGTCCCAACGATTTCAGTGCGGGCATCGGACCCAGCGCTCAGCTCTTGGCGCGGCTGTCAGCCTCTGACCGCCCTGTGGATTACGATCGGTTGCACATTGCTCTGGCGGCCCACGCGGGTCTTTGTCAGAACGCGTTGCAGGCGCGTGCCGGTGAATCCCAGGAGCCGGTCTTGAGCTTGTGGCAGGTGCGCGGCTTGCATCGCGCACCGGAGGGTTCGGAGGATCCGGCAGTTGACCCGGTACCTGACCCGGGCCTGACCCTGACTGCCCTGCTGACGGATGCGACCCTGCCCCTTGAGGTCCGCCTGGATCTTGTGGCCGCGAGCCCTTACTTCCTTGAGATCCTGCCTCTGTTCGGAGCCCTGGAGGGCGAACACGAGCGTGCCCAGTCCCTACGGCTTGAGCTGGCCCTTCTCGACGCCCTTGAGGTGGCTCTCGTCCATGGCCACTTCCCCGGCGAACCGTTCCTGACCCCATTCGGCGAGTATCTGGATCAGGTCATGGGGGGCACCTCGAACGAGTTGATCCAGAGGATCGTCGCTCTTCTTGGAAATGCCGATCTGGATGCTGTCCTGGAGGAGGTCGGCGAAGACGCGACCGCGCCTCCGCGTCGCTTGCGCCGTGCGCTGCTCGTCGCGGTGGAGTCGCGCCTTCTGCCAGGCTTGGCTGCTGCGGAGCCGGTCATGCAGTTGCGCTATCTCGAGCTGCTGCCCCTGTTGCCTCCAGCATCGCGCTGGGTCGAGGGCTTGAGTGCTTCACCGGTCTTCGACGCGTTGCTCGACAGCAATCAAGGCCGTCCCTCTGCGACCCTGGCTGCGTTGATCCACCATCTCGGTGCGCCGTCAGCGGACGCCGCCTGGGTTGCGAACGCCGAGGCGACGTTGAGTCGCCTGACGACGGTGCCCCCCGGGGATGAGCCCACCCCGCCCGGGAACCCTGAAGAGCCGGTTCGGGCTCCGCTGCCGGAGCACCGCCTGCGCCTGGTGGTTGGCTGGATCTCCAATTGGCCGTCCGATGCGTTGACTGCCTTGACGGCCGCGACCCGCGCTCAGACCGTCGACTGGTTCCTGACAAGTCTCATGCAGTCCGATGGGGGGCTGGCGGCGGCTGGTTCGCGTTCGACGGCGCTTCAATTCATTTGGGAGCAGGCGATGGCCGGGTCCAGCGCGGAGCTCACCGAACGGGTGGTGGCGGTCTTCGCTCCCCTCCCGGCTCTGACTGCCGAGGAGAGCTATCCCATTCCGGCAGAGGATGCCTGGCGCCACTTCGGAGGCCTGATTGACAACCTCGAGGCCCACACGGTTTGGCTCACCCGCCGCGACGAGCTCCAGGCCCTGCTGACTCCCGAGCCTCCACCTGTTGCCACGGAAGATCCGCCGGTGGTCGACCCGGTCGTGGGCGAGGGTGACGAAGGCGATGGTGAAGCGGATGAGACCGAGGGCGACTCAGACGAAGCTGACGAGGGTGCCGGAGATGACGGCGGGACCGACAGCGAAGGCGAGGTCACCGATGGGGACTCGGGCACGGCTGATGGTGGGTACTCCCCGACCATCCAGACCCGGCCCTGACCTCTTCAGGGCCCGATGGCCGGGATCCCAAGCGTTCCCTTGACTCCTTCCCACTCCACCCTAGAATTCCCGCACAAGTGTCGCGGGGTGGAGCAGTCAGGCAGCTCGTCGGGCTCATAACCCGGAGGTCGCAGGTTCGAATCCTGCCCCCGCTACCATCTAACACCAAGAGAGGCCGCAATTTGCGGCCTCTCTTGCGTTTGGGAACACGCAGGGGTGTGCCAAGGAGTGTGACACGTGGCACGTATCTACCTGCGCGGCCACTCCTTCGCCTTCGATATCGTCGGCTAATCGATCGACCGCATGACGGACGTCCAACTTGGTACCATCGCCTTCGCCCCGGGGAGTGGGCAATCGCAGCCTAGGTTGCCCGACCCGCACCCGAGCACTCTTGGAAGGACGGACACGATGAAGCACGACGACCTGCGGGGGATCACCCTTGGCCTCTGCGCCCTACTGGGCGGCACCCTTGTGGCGCGGGCGGGCGAGGAGCTCGAGTCGCATTCGATGCCCGATGGGGTGGGCCACCCCGCCTTCCTGTCTCCCCATGCCGGTCCGATTGCCGTGCGCGACGGCCGCGTGTTCGTGGTCAACACGCCCGCGGATACGCTCGATGTCATCGACGCCACTTCGGGGGACGTCGCTGCGCGCGTGGCCGTTGGGATCGACCCGGTAGGCGTGGCCGTGCGTCCAGACGGGAAGGAGGTTTGGGTCTCGAACCACGTGTCGGACTCGGTCAGCGTGGTCGACGTCGACGCGGCGAGCGAAACCTACCTGACCGTGATCGCCACGGTGCAGGACCTCGACCGGCGTACGCGGGCGACGCGCTTCGACGAGCCCGTGGGCATCGCCTTCGCGTCGAACGAGAAGGTCTACGTCGCGCTCTCGTCTGAGAACCAGGTCGCGATCGTCGACGTGCACTCGCGTGAGGTGACGGGGCACCTCGACATTCCCGCCCAGGACCCGCGGGCGCTCGTCGTCCGTGGAGAACGCCTCTACGTCATCCCCTTCGAGTCCGGCAACCAGACGCAGCTCTCCGGCGGGACCCCGCCCCTCGACGGGGACCTCGTGACCTTCGACGCGTGGGAGCACAGCGTCGCCAACAACAACGTCCTCTCGCTTGGGCACGTCGTCGACCTGATCCTGCACCCGCGCGTCCCTGACCGCGACCTGTTCGTCTTCGACACGACCACCGACCAGCGCGTCCGGACGGTGTCGACGCTAGGGACCCTGCTCTACGGGCTCGCCGTCGACTCCGGCGGCCAGGTGTTCATCGCCCAGGCCGACGCGCGCAACGACGCCAACGGCCGGACAGGGACCGAGGGGCACGGGCTTGCCGAGATGGAGAACCGCGCCTTCCTCAATCAGATCTCCCGAGTCCCGGCGACGGACGGATCTGAGGCGACGCGCATCGACCTCGAGCCCCTGCCCCCCGAGCATCCCGCGCGGGGCGAGGCCCTGGCGACGCCCTTCGCGATCGAGGTGTCGGCGGACGATGCCACGCTCGTCGCCACGGCAGCGGGCTCCGATCGGTTGTTCACGGTAGACGCCAAGAGCGGCGAGGTGCTGGGCTGCGTGGAGACGGGCGCCGTGCCGCGCGGGATCGCCCTCGAGTGCGATGTTGCCGGGGCGCCCGCGCAGGCCTGGGTCCTGAACGCCGTCGCGAACACGGTCTCGCTGGTCGACCTCGCGGACCACGCCCGGCCGAAGGTCGTGGACACGGTGCGGCTCGAGGATCCGACCGACCCCGTCCTCAAACGGGGCCGGATCGCGTTCGAGTCGGCCGAGGCGTCGACGACGGGCACGTTCTCGTGCGCGAGCTGCCACCCGGACGGGCACACCGACCAACTCCTGTGGGTGCTCGATACCCCGGTCGTCACCGGTGGCGACCAGATCATGCCGCGCTCGACGATGCCGGTCCGCGGCCTGCGCGACACCGAGCCGTATCACTGGGACGGGATCCCCGGGGATCCTCACGGCGGGAGTAACAGCGCTAGCGTGTACGCCCACGTCGCGCCGAAGAGCGACGTGTTGGATCCTGTCGGGAGCATCCGACACCTGGTGGACGCGGGTCTGGCCTCGACGATGCGGCACGTGGACGCGGAGAGTGAGCGGGGCGAGTTCTCCGAACGGGAGCGCGACGCTCTGGCGCGCTTTCTCCTGGAGATCAGTTACCCGCCCGCTCCCAGGCGCGCGTACGACGACTCGCTCTCGAAACGCGCGCGGGAGGGTTTCGAGCTCTTCCACGTCTGGGGCGACAACGATCCGAAGCAGGTCGAGCGCAACGTGTGCGGGGACTGCCACCGCATGCCCTTCTTGGTCAGCACGAACACGCCCGGGACCGGCATGGACGCGCCCACCTGGCGCGGCGCGTACGACCGCTGGCTGATCCTGCCGCAGGGCCGGCTGAACATCATCGACTTCGACTTCTACGAGCGCGTGGCCGAGCGGGGCGCGCCGGAGCGGGAGATCTGGCAGTTCTCCTGGGCGGGCCGCCGGCGCTTCGACGCGGTGTGGGACATGGTGCTCGAGGGTAGCACTGGGTATTCCGGGGCGTTCGCGCGGCAGGTGACGCTGAACGCGGACACGGCGAACGCGGCCCAAACGGCGGGTCTGCTCGTCGCCCTGGAGTTGGCTGCCGCCGAGGGCGCGGTCGTGTTGCAGGGGGAGGGGACCTTCCTCGGCGGCGACGAGCCCCGTCGAGTGGCGCTGGCCTTCCGGGGCGGCGATTACGTGGACGGGGAAGAGCGCTACACGCGGGGGGAGCTGGTCACGTTCGCGCAGACGGGGCTCTTCGTTGGCACGTTCACTGCGCGTCACGGCGTGCGCACGGGCCTAAAACACCAGCAGCCGGCGCTGTGGACCGCTGGCCAGATCCAGGCACAGTCGGGCCATCAACGCTTCCCGGTCCTGCACGTGGACGAGGACGTCATGGTTCTCGCCGGCCGCCACCTCAAGCGCGGCGCGCGACTCGTGGTCGACGGCCGCCAGGCGGACGGGAAACTGAAGTGGAATGGCGAGCGCGTCGAGGTGCGCCTGGACGAGCTGCCCGAGGTCGGCGTCCACTTCCTGCAGACCCAGAACCCGGGCGGGCACTTCAGCAACGAGCTGCTCTTCCACGTGGTCCGGGACCGCGCGGCGAAGGAGGCCCTGGAGGAGCGACTCGTCACCGAGCGCGCCGCGCCCGGAACCGCCTTCCGCAGCGCGGTCGAGCGCGGTGAGCTCGGGGTGCTCCGTCGCCTCGTGGAGCGCGGTGTCGACGTGAACGCGCGGGTTGACCCCGACGGCTCGACGCCGCTCAGCCTGGCAGCCTTCCGGGGGCACGCGGGCGTGGTCCAGGTGCTGCTCGAGCTAGGCGCGGACGTCTCCAGCACGAATCGTGACGGGGGCACCGCGCTGCACACCGCCGCGTTCCTGGGCGAGCTCGGGATCGTCGACATCCTGCTCGAGGCGGGCGCCTCGGTCGATGCGCGCAACGCGCGTGGTGAGACGCCCCTCGTCGTCGTGTCCGGCCGCTGGGACGAGGGGCTCGCGGGGATCTATCGATTCCTCGGCAATGCGAGCGGACGGGTGTTCGACCCCGAAGAGCTGCGGAAGGCCCGCGCCCGGATGACGTCGCGGCTGAAGGAGGAGCGGTGAGGCCCCGCCCTCGTCCTCCCAAATTCGAATCGGTGGCGGTAGTCTGGCGAAGTCGTACGGCCTCCGGTACGCACGCCCAGGCGCCCCACCCTTCTTCTTAGGTTTTTTTTAGCATGGTCTCTCTTGCTCTTGTTCTGAGTCTCGCCGTCCTCGTCCCCCAAGATGTTGACGAGAAGTCCAGCCCCTTCGACGGGCTGCGTTGGTCGGGGGACCAGCCTGAGGTCCAGGTGGATGGGACTTGGTACGAGCCCGTCGCGATCGACGGGGTAGACGTCGATGAGATCCTCACCCTCGCTGACACGTGGTCCCCTGGGCGTGAGAAGCGCTTCGCGGAAGACCTCGTCCCCATCCTTATGAGGCTTGAGTGGAAGGGTGACCGAGTGGTCGATCTTGACCTTCGCTCTCTAGAGGACGGCTCAGCTGTTCGGATAGAGGGCGTGGAGATGACGCGGTCGAAGCGTGAGGCCTTGCGTGCATCGAGGAACACGAGGGAGTCAAGCGGTGTTCGTCGTCCCTCACCTCCTACGAACCTCTCCGTAGAAGACGCTCTCGCAGACATCGAGTCCTTCGGTGCGGGGCTCAAGGACCAGTTCGCTTACGTAGGGCTAGGAGAGGTCGACCTGGAACGTGAGTTGAGCCAGATACGTGATGGTTTGACGGGAGACCCGGTCGACATCTTGGAGTTGCGCCTTGAGTTGCATCGACTCCTCATGCGCTTTGGGGACGGGCACGCCCAGGTTCGGTCGAACCTCCCACCGGGTCAGCCCGGCGACAAGTACCTACCCTTCTTACTTGTTGAGTCCAGAGCAGGCGTGGTCGCTGTGCTTCCGGATCGCTCAGCCCTGGTCGAGCCGGACGCGCCGATCGTCCTGGCGATCGACGGCAAGACGATGGACGAGTGGGTTGAGCTGGCGCGACCCTACGTCGCGAACGGCAGCTCGCAGCTTGTCCGCCGTCGCGCCCTCGGCGACATGCGTGAGATCGATTGGGTGCGTCGCGTCCTCGGGGAAGAGACCGGCGCGCCGCTCACAGTGACGTTCTCGACGGTGGATGGGAGCCAGACGGTCGAACGAGAGCTCGAGCTCTCCTCGCGCCGACCCACCTACGGTCCCTGGCCGCGCTCCAAGAGCACGATCCTCGAAGGCGACATCGGCTATCTGCGCATCCTCCAGATGGACGGCGATGTCGACTCCTTGCACGAGGCGATGGAAGAGTTCGCCGACACCAAGGGGCTCATCGTCGACGTGCGCGGCAACGGCGGCGGGACGCGCGAGCTCCTGCTCGCGCTGGGGGGGTACTTGATTGGCCCCAAGGAGCCCGCGGTCGTGGGCAACATCGCGCAGTACCGCCTCTCGTTGCGCTTTGATGAGGATCACTTGGAGGCCCGCTATATGCACCGGGCCGACTGGAGCGGTTGGAATGATCGGCAGCGCGAGGCGATCGAAGCGGCGGCCGTAGCCTTCAAGCCGGAGTGGCAGCCTGTCGGCGAATTCAGCGCCTGGCACTACCTCGTCCTCGAGCGGACCGGGCACGCCGCTGAGTACTTCTACGACCGGCCGGTCGTGGTGCTCTCCGACTCCGGCTGCTTCAGCGCGACGGACATCTTCCTCGGCGCCCTCGAGCTCTTGCCTCGCGTGACGCTGCTCGGCGCCGCGAGCTCAGGAGGCAGCGCGCGCTCGCAGTCCTTCCGGCTACCCAAGACAGGACTTGAGGTGGGCTGCGCCTCGATGGCTTCCTTCCGACCGGACGGTCGGCTCTACGATGGTCGCGGCGTCGAGGTCGACGTCGAGGTACTCCCTGCCCCCGGGGATTTCTTGCACGCTGGTGGGGACGCTCAGCTCAAGGCCGCGCTTGAGCGGTTCTAGGGATGTGCAAGAGCTGGGATTCTGCTCGTCGGGCTCACAATCCGGAGGTCGCAGGTTCGAATCCTGCCCCCGCGACACCTGGGTGTCTCACCGGACCCGGTCGTACTCCACGTTCACGGCCTTCTTCTTCCAGCGCTTGAGTGCTGCCTTCAGCGCCTCGTCCGACTCGGGGAAGCGACCCAGGTCGTTCGTCTCGACGATCCAGCGGTCGAGCAGCGTGCGCATCTCACCAAGGGCCTGGGCGTGGCGGGGGGAGTGGACGAGGTTCACGGTCTCGTGCGGGTCGGCCTCGAGGTCGTAAAGCTCCTCGGCCGGGCGGTCCGGGCTCGCGAAGGCGGCTTGCACCTCGTTCAACTGGCCGTCGGCGTAGAGCTGGCGATAGGTCTCGAGTGCCGGCCGGCCGTCGCGGTACTGGGGCTGCAGGTACGGGCGGTCGGTCATGAAATTGCGCAGGTACTTGTAGCGCTTCGTCACGACGGCCCGGATGCGGTCGATGGTGTAGTCGCAGCGGTCGCGCGCCGCGACGAAGTGGTCGCGCGTGTAGCCAGGCGAGAAGATGTCGCGCCCCTGCATGTGCGTTGGGAGGTTGACCCCGGCCAGCGCGAGGGTCGTGGCGGAGAGATCGATCCCGCTGACGATGTCGTCGCGCACCTCGCTCTCGGGGATCCCCGGCCCGGCGATGATGCAGGGGACACGGATGCCGCCTTCATACAGGAACTGCTTGTGTCGCATGAGCGACATCCCATGGTCCGAGAAGAAGACGATGACCGTGTTCTCGTACAGCCCGGCATCCTTCAGGGCCTCGACGATGCGTCCCACCTCCGCGTCGAGGTTCAGGATCGTGTCGTAGTGGTTCGCGATCGCCTCGCGGATATCGGGGTGGTCGGGGTAGTAGGGCGGGACCGGGACGACCGCGCGGTCGACCACCTTCTTCGCGCGCGCCTTGCCGCCGGCGAGCTGGATCTGACCGAAGAACGGCCGCTCGTCGGTTCGCGAGTTCCAGTAGCGCCCTTCGGGCGCGTCGCGGAACCCCATCTTGCCCTGGTGATGGTCGTAGAGCTGGTCGATGTCGTAGACGAAGTTGTAGTGCAGCTTCCCCTCGTTGAACGTGTGGTACCTCGCAAGCCGCAGGATCTCGGGGATCGTTCGTACACCGAGGTAGTTGGGATCCCACTCGTCCATCTCGATGCCGCGCCAGACCTCGAACGAGCTGTAGTGCTGGTGTGCACCGATGCTCGTCTGGTGCATCCCGGTGATGATGGCGGAGCGCGTCGGGCTGCAGACTCCGGCTGGCATGTAGGCCCGCGTGAAGCGTGTCCCGCGCGCAGCGAGCGCGTCGATGTTCGGCGTCTCGACAACCTCGTCGCCGTAGCAGGACATCCAGTCGTTGGTGTCCTCGACGTAGATCCACAGCACGTTGCGGCGCGAGGTGTCGGTGGGGAGCGAATCGGCAGGAAGTTGCGCGGCTGCGGGTGCCGTGAGGGCGATGAGCAAGAGCAGGGCATGGGCGTACATTCCCCGACTCTAGACGCAAGCCCCGATCAAGCAAGCAGCAAGTCCTGGGAGGTCGGTGCGGCACCCGGCGCAGGGCTACCTTGCCCGAGCTAAAGAGGTCGCCGTGCTGGCGCTGTCCTGCCTGTTGGGGGGCTATTCTTCCCCAGCCGAGCCATGCCGCCCCGCTACCACTTGCCAGAGAGGACCGCGCCCATCGCGGCTCTGTCTCCTTCCTTGTTGGGTGGCATGGGATCCGCCGTCCCTTCCTTCTCCCCAGCGGGTGGACCGTGCGGCAGATCGGGCAGATCCAGTACCTGTCCCTGGGCCAGCAGTCGCTTGCGCAGCTTCGGATACGGGAGGTCCTGCACCGCCACGTTCTCTTCGGCCGCCAGTGCGGCGGCGATGCCGGCGCTTTGGCCAAGGATCATCCAGGTCGGTTCCACACGGATGGAGCAGATCACGACATGCGTGCTCGAGAGAGCGACCGGGACGAGCAGGTTCTCGCACTCGCCGGACTTGGGCAGGATCGCGCGATACGGAACGTGATAGGGGTAACCGTGGCGGCGCCCCTGCATCCGCACGGGGAAGATCGTGCCCTCGTTGATGACACCTCCGCCCTTCAGCGCGACACGCTGGCAGTCGTGCGAGTCGATCGGGAACGACGAGACCACGATGGCGTCGTCCTTCTCCGGATTCTCCAGGATGTCCTTCTGGCTGAGGACGTAGGTGCCTCGCATGCGTCGACCTTGGCGCACGTAGAGCGCGGGTGAGAAGTGCTCGGAGTCCGGGAACTCGTCCTTGCACAGGCCAAGCGCGGCGTACTTCCCCCGCGTTCCCTCGGGCACGGCGGAGTCCGTCGTGAGAAAGCGGTAGAGTTCCAGCGTGTACTGCCGGTGCGCCTCCCAGATCGCGGCGCGCCCCGCTTCATCCGCTTCGCTCCAGCCGTTGCCGCCGCCGACCAGGCCCAGGGAGAATTGTCCGCCGATGGAGTTGTTGCCGTCGAATTTTCCGCCGGGAAGCGGATAGAGGTCCCACCCCAGCCTTGCGCCCTCCGACTTCGCATAGCGGCGCATGACCTCAAAGCGAGCCGGGTCGTAGTCCGCGGGTTCGGGGAAGGGCACGCGCTTTTCGGGGTTCGAGGTCAAGCAGAGCCGAAAGCTGTAGACCATCACCTTGTCGTCGCCTGCTTCCTCGGGTCCCGCATCCGTGGTGGTGATCAGTGGCAGCGCTTCGCCGCCAGCGGCGAAGCCGTCGATGCCCATCTTCTTCTTCGGGTAGCGCTTGCCGGCCAGGGACTCGTCGAATTCTGAGCGGCTTTCTCGACCGATAGTCCAGCGGACACCCGCCGCGGCCAGCAGGTCACCCTCATAGGTCGCGTCGATGAAGACCTTGGCGGTAAACGTGCCCTCGCTGGTGACGAGGGTGGTGATGCGCGTCCCCTCTCTCGTCACGGACCGCAGCGATTGCTGGCACAGGACCTGGACCTTGGCTTCGTCCAGCATCCGACCCGTCACGCGGGCGGCCACATGCGGTTCGTAGGTCCACTGGGCATGATCCTTGACGCTCACCTTGTAGGGCAGCTCGACTCCGCGGGATGCGTAGTCCTTCTCGATACGGGTGTGCCACTCATCGAACAGACCCATCATTGTGCTGCGGACGGTCTGGTTCGAGTCGCTGAAGCTGAGGCCGCCGGTGGCCACGCCACCGACGTGACTCGTCGGCTCCAGCAGGATGACCGAGGCCCCTTCCCGCGCCGCCGCAATCGCGGCACAGAAGCCGGCGGGTGTGGCTCCGTAGACGACGACGTCTGGGTCGGTGGCCTCCCGTTCCCCAGGCTCATAGGCGCACAGTGTGGTGGGGAGAACGACCAGGAGACCGACGATCCAGGCCCGGCTCACGAGCTCTCCAGCAATTGCAGCATGCCTCGGCCGAGAAGATCCAAGTAAGAATCCCATGCTCAACTCCGAGTGACGTAAGCGAAGTAAGCCCCACGGGTCTTTCCGTTCGGCAGGGTGAACCAGGTCTGCAGAGTGGTCGGGCCCGCCTTCAGGTCCACGGTAAAGGTCACTTGGGTGTCCGTCACCAGCACCTCGCAAGCCTCTTCGATCCCCGCGATCGCGATCTTCGCCTCGACCGCCTCAAGCCCCTGGTCGAGGTGTCGGGGCCAACGCCGCAGCTCGATCTCATAACGCCCGGCCTGGCAGACGTTCACGAACCAGAGTCCCTGGCCCATGTGGCCGCTGCGCACATGACTTTGATTCCACGAGGACTTGTTCTGGCTGGTGACCTGCCAATCGTGGGGGTGCAGCTGAGTGACCGGCTCGGCCTCTGCACCCAAACCGATTCGAATCTTGCGATCGAACACCACGCTGAGACTCTTCCACCAGGCCTCGTAGTCTGTCCTGAGGCGTGCCACCACGTCGGAGTGCTGTGCGGAGATGTCCTTGCTCTGCCCGGGCTCCGCCTGGACGTCGAAGAGCTCCTTGCCGTTGACCAGACGCCAGCGCTCCGTCATCACGCTGCACTTGCGCCACATCTCCGGGTCGGGAATCCGCTGCGAGTGCACGAACAGGGTGCGCTCCGGCATGCGGGTCCCGGCTTCGCGCAAGAGGGCGCTCAGATCAAGTCCGTCGATCAGCGGGCCGTCTGGCCTTGCGAGTCCGCACAGCCCGACCAGAGTCGGCAGCACGTCAATATGGGCCGACAGATAGTCCTCGGCCCGCGCCTTGCCCTTGCCCGTCGAGCCACCGACGCCTCCCGCCGGCCAGCGGATGAAGAAGGGCACGCGGTGCCCGCCTTCGTACTCCGAGCCTTTGTTGCCGCGCATGCCCGCGTTGAACCCGCCCCACTTGCCCTCGCTCACACGCTTTGCGTCGACTCGCCCTGCAGCGGTGCCGTTGTCCGTCATGAAGATCACGATCGTGTTCTCCGCGATGCCGAGCCGATCCAACTGGGCCAGCAGCTGGCCCAGGTTCCAGTCGATGTTCTCGATCATCCCGTAGAACTTGGCCTGGTTGGCCGCGACGCCCTTCTCCACGTAGGGGTCACTCCACTTCGGGTCCACGAGAAGCGGGCCATGCGGCGCGTTGGTAGAGAGGTAGCAGAAGAAGGGACGATCCTCCTGGCCCTTGTCCTCGATAAAAGTCATCGCCTCACGGAACCATATGTCGGTGCAGTAGCCCTCGAACTTCTCGGGCACCCCGTTCCGCCAGTAGGTGTCGTCGAAGTAGTTGTTGCCCCAGTAGTCGGGCCCTTGTCCCACGCCGCCACCCCCGTGGCGCACCACGGTATCGAAGCCCTGGTCCTCCGGTCGGAGAGGAAAGTTCTCGCCGAGGTGCCACTTGCCGAACATGCCGGTCCTGTAGTCATTGGCTGCAAAGACCTCGGCCACGGTCAGCTCGTCGGCGCTCATGAGCGAGCGCCCCATGATGGTGTGCCAGACTCCGGTGCGAGTCGAGTAGCGCCCCGACATCAGGGCCGCGCGCGTCGGTGAGCAGGTCGGGTCCACGTGAAAATCCGTGAGCCGCACACTCTGCTGCGCCAGGGAATCCATGTTCGGGGTCTGGATCATCCCATTGCCGTGGTATGCCACGTCACCATAGCCCTGGTCGTCGGTGATCAGCAGAACGACGTTGGGCCGGCGGGCCTGGCTGGCTTCAACCTGGGCTCGAGCAGATGCTGGCAGGACGAACAACAAGAGGAGCGGAAGGCTGAGTGTGCGCATAGGCGCATCATTCCACAGCCCGTCTTGTTCAGGAATCATATCGTGGCCTATTCCCCGCTCACTGGCTCTCCAGCAATTTCAGCATGCCCCGGCCGAGCACCTCGCCGACCATCAGGTAGGTCTCTGCGTTGCCGTTGTAGTGGAAGCCCTGGTTTCGGGGAGAGATCGAAGCGTCCTTCCAGAAGTCCCGGATCTCGGCGGTCAGGACGTTCCCGGCAAACTCTGGATACTTGCCCGTCTCTCCGCTCACGGCGAGCTGAGCGTTGGCGACCGTCAGATGAGGACCGGCCATCTCCCACCCCCCGAACCCGATCGTGCCGATCACGAAGGGTGCGTTCGCGGCGTCGAACTCGGCTCGCAGGCTCTGGATCAGCTTCACGAGGTTGAACTCATAGCGGCTGGCGTGCGCGGCGTTGCCGTCCTTGTGCCCCTGCCACCAGACAAAGCCCGCGATCTCGTAGCCCTGCTCCCCGTACTGGGGGAAGTGCTCGGCGAAGTTGTTCAACACCTCGTGTACGGCCTCGAAGCACTGGTCGTACTGCAGACCGGCATACCAGTCGACCTCCTTGCCTGGGTCGTCTGGGGTCCAGGAGGGGATCTTGTCCCCGGAGCCTGCATAGGTCCGACCCTCGTAAGTGAACCGCGCGCTGTCGGGCGGCAAGAAGTCCCAGCCCAGGCTGCGGTTGCCCTGGGAGGTCTTGATGACGATGACCGGTTCATCGTGGTGCTCGCCCAGCACGTGGCCGAACTGGAGCTCCGGTCCGATGGAGTTCGCGTTGGCGCCGCAACCGATCGTCAACCACTTGTTCGCGGTTGCGGTGACGAGGCCCTTGTACCAGACGTCATCACGCACCGCCCACCGGCCCTCGGCGTCCAGGAGATGAGGGAACTTGCCGTCCGTCTTCACGACCGTCGAGAGGGTGCCGGGCAAATCTGTTCGATAGATCCAGCCGAGTCCGTCCGCCGCTTTGGTGAAGAACGTGATCTTGAAGGGGTGTCTCTCACCCTCCTTGAACTGGAAAGCGGTCCGTGTCGCCTCTTCGCCGGGCTCTTTCCGATAGACCTCAACGCCCGCCACCTCCATGACGTTGTAGGTCGAGTTGGAGTAGCCGGGGTTGAACTCGTAGGCGCCGTCGTCGGCGAGTTCGATGAACCCCCTGACGACCTGGGTGCCGCCACCGGGGAAGCGTGTGGGCTCGACTCCGCCGTAGACAGGGAGCTTCTTGGTCGTGGTCGGGGTCATTGAGTCGTAGTCCGCCTCGGCGGAGTACGGGCCTGCATAGACGGAGACGACCGGGTCGATGATCTGCTTGCCCCAGCGCGTGCTCCCTCCGCTGACCTGTCCGATGCCCACCATGTTGGACTGGCCCGACAGGATGTAGACCTTCACGGGCTTGTCGGTGGCGGGCGGCGTGCTGAGCCCCTCGGGCGATTCACTCGCTCCCTGCGCCCCGGCGAGCGCGTGACGGACGGCGAAGTCCGTCAACTCCTCCGACTGGAACCAGCCGCTCCACATGTCGTGCCCGCGGCCCTCGATCACGGAGATCTTGGCCGGGCCACCGAGTGCAGCGTAGCGGGCCCCGAGCGCGCCCGAGTTGGCGTCCAAGGGGACCGTTCCGTCGCGGTCACCGTGGATGTGGAGGATCGGAACGCGCGCCTCGGCGAGAGACGCGAGACGATCGACGGGGTTGTGCGTGCTGAGACTTGCCAGGAGCTCTTCCGCGCTCATCCCGTAAGCGGGCGCCGCCTTCGCAAGGCCGGGGTAGCTCGCGAGGTCACAGACCGGGTAGATGCCCGCGACGCCGCCGACCTTGCTGGGGTGCTCGACCGCCCAGTTGTAGAGCATCAGCCCTCCGCGACTCCGGGCGAGCAGTACCGGTCGTGGGGCGTACCCGCGCGTCGTCGTGAGGCGCTCGTACAGCGCCTGGTAGTGCTTCGTCCCGTCGGGGCTGCCGTACGACTCGCCCACGTCGATCCCGGCGATCGCGATCCCCGCGGCGAGGAAGCGGTCGAACATCCAGGTCTCCGCTTGGCTCGGCAGGCCCTTGAGCGTCGGTGCGTACCAGATCCAGGGCTGCGGTCCGTCGCGGTGTACCGCCGCCGACGGTTCGATCACAAAGGCGGTGCGTCCGTCGATGCGGAAGACCTCACCCGGTCGCGGGAGGTCCTTGTCCTGGGCGGACGCGATCTGGGCACATGCGAGGACGGTGGAGAAGATGACGAGCGGCAGATTCTTCATGACGACGAGGATAGACCTTGGAGTCCGTTGTGTGCGCTCTCGTTTCGGCGGATGGCGATCCTCCGTTACCACCGAACATGGTGAGGAGCCCACATTCAGAGACCCTCATTCCTTTGGAGGGGAGTGGGGGGGCAGGTCAAGAACCACAGGCGGCCCGCCCATGGAGCCACCGCGCCGACTCCGCATCCGGTACCCTCGTTGAAGAGCGCCAGCTGTGGGTGTCGACCCGAGACCTCACGCGGCGCTTGGGCCCGGAGCGGAACTCCACCCAGGGCGACTGGTGATAGGCACGTGACAGGGGTTGTGGTTCAGGGTCTGAAGTGGACTCGGTGCCAAGACGGTCCCGTTCACCAACCACTGACCGGCACAAACACCCTCTCCGGTTCCTGGTCACCCGACCCCTGATGTGACCCCGCCGTTACAATCTGGTCCGTGGTGTCCCGCAGCGATTCGCTGGGGCACGGCCTCCAACTCCCGCTCGCTTCCATCTTGAGGTCCATCGACATGTCCCTGAAGAATCCACTCATCGCCTGCTTCTTGATCACCTGCGCATCTGTTCACTCAACACGCGGTGCGTTGAGTGGACGGAACGAAGATCGGTATCCGACGCGATAAGAACGAACCAGAAGTAGAAGACGACCTTGAAGGAGAGAATCATGAACAGCGAAGGACAAGACGGAGAGAGCAAGAGCCCCATCGATAACCTGGAACGAGTCGGCATGTCGCGGCGGGGACTCCTGCAGGGGGTGGGCGGTGCGAGCGCCTTTCTCGGCATGGCCGGATTGGCTGGTCCGGCCGGAGCTCAGGATGCGCCGAAAGATGCCGACGGAAAGGTGATCCCCGGTTTCGAAGAGGGTCAGGGTGATCCGAATGCTGCGAAGGGCTGGCAGCCTGTTTCTGATCGCAAGATTCGGGTAGGCATCGCGGGATATGGCCTCTGCAGATTCGGCGCGTCGTTCTTCTACCAGAACCACCCGAACGTCGAGGTGGTGGCCGCCACGGATCTCGACGCCCAGCGCTGTGCCGGTCTGGCCGAGGCGGTGGGGGCGAAGAAGACCTACCCGTCCTGTGAAGAGATGATCAAGGACAAGAGCATCGAGGCGGTCTACATCGCGACCGATGCGCCGAGTCACGCTCGCTTGGCCATCATGGCGCTCGAGCACGGCAAGCATGTTTGCTCTGCGGTGCCCGCCGTCTTTGGGTTTGAAGCCGAGGACGAGGCCGAGAGACTTTTCAATGCCGTCAAGGCAAGCGGCATGAAGTACATGATGAACGAGACCTCGACCTTTCATGCAGCGCTCTACGCCAAGAGGCTGCAATACCAGGCCGGGGCACTGGGCAAGGTCATCTACTCCGAAGGGGAGTATTACCATGACACCGCCGGAATGCTCGGAAGCTACAACCCCAAGAATGGAGCAATCGACGGGTTCGGATGGCGACGGGCTCTCCCTCCCATGTGGTATCCGACCCATGCGACGGCCTACTATGTTTCAGTCACGGGTGGCCGGTTGACAGAAGCGTCCGGATTGGGAATGACCAGCCTCTACTCTGTATACAAGGATGGCGAGAACGCTCACAGGAACGCATTTGGTACGGAAGTCGCCATGTTCAAGACAAGTGAAGGCGGCATGTCACGCATGGCGGTCAGCTGGGATATGAAGAATGCCCACGGTGAACAGGGCCGCGTCTACGGGCAAAAGCCACACGACAAGACCGTCAAGGGAGATCGTCCAGCGCTACCGCCAGGCGTAGGGGCCGGTGGCCATGGCGGCTCTCATGGGCAATTGACGAGTAACTTCATCGAGTCGATCCTGCTGGACAAGAAACCCATCGTCGATGTGAGCGAGGCCCTGAACATGACAATGGCCGGAGTGATCGCGCACAAGTCGGCGCTCAAAGATGGCGAGTGGCTGAAGATCCCTCAGTATGAAGTCTAGATCCATCTACGGGACACCCATCAAGGCCGTCGCACCCAAGCTGCAGGGCTGGAGATCGCAGCTGCCCGTCTTGGCCATGTAACTGTCTTGAGCGAGAGCGACGGCCTCAACAAACCTAGAATGCAACGATTCCCGTATCGCAACATGAAAAACATACGCTTCGTTCCTTTCCTCGTGCTGTCCATGGCGCTCAGCGCGTCAGCTGCCGATCAGCAACTGGAACTGGCGGTACCGTTTACGGACAACATGATCCTGCAACGGGAATCCGAGGTTCCCATTTGGGGCTTTGATAAGCCTGGAAACCAAGTGACCGTCGAGTTTGCAGGGCAAGCGAAGACCGCCGTGGCGGACAAGAATGGTGATTGGATGGTGAGGCTCGATCCCTTGATGGTCTCTCGGGAAGAACGGGGTCTTGAGGTAAAGAACAACCTGCGCGAATCGATCTCACTTGGAGGCGTCCTGGTCGGCGAAGTCTGGTTCTCCTCAGGCCAATCCAACATGGTGTGGACGGCCGGAAAGAGCATGTGCAACCAAGTGGCTCAGGAGATTGCCACATCCGAAGAGGACGTACCCATCAGGGAAATCAACGTCAACACCGTGTCCGCCCTCTATCCACAGAGGAAGGCCACCTCTGATGGTGGATGGAAGAAAGCCAGTGGAGCGAGTGGTTTCTCAGCCCTTTCTCTCTCTTTCGCCTACGAGCTGTACAAGGAACTGCAAATGCCGATCGGCATCTTGCTCAGCGCCCACAGCAATACCCGCATCGAAGCATTCACCCAACGCGAGGCGATTGAAGAGCATCCGAAACTCACCGGAGACGCCGATCTCATCCACGATGCGGATCCGCTCACCGATCAAGGCCGCAACGCCTATGAGCGGTACTACTCGGAGCTGAAGGCATGGCAGGTAGAGGCCGGCAAGAACGCAGAGGCCGGCGGCAAGATTCCGACGCGACCGAACCTCCCTGGAATCGCCGGGATGTGGCGTGGGCCGTCTCAGTTCTTCAATGGAAAGATTGCTCCTGTCATTCCCTACGCGATTCGCGGTGCCATCTGGTGCCAGGGGACCAGCAACGGTAATGACGGCAGGATCTACGCGGCCAGGATGGAAGCCCTGGTCAAGGGTTGGAGAGATGCCTGGGGCATGCCCGAGATGCCCTTCTATTTCACGCAGATGCAGTGCTACGGGGCGCCTGACCCGGACTCCATCGGCTTTGCCGACATTCGGCAGGTTCAGCACCTGTTCTTCAAAGACAACCGTGACAACGTGGGGATGGTGGTCCAGTCCGACCTCAACTCGGCCCGGCCCGGTGGAATCCACTACTACAACAAGCTTCATCCGGGGATGAGGATGGCGCGCTGGGCGCTCGCCAAACAGTATGGCAAGGACATCGCCTGCACCGGCCCGATCAACTGACTTCCGCCGCCGCCCACAACCTTCTGGCCAGTAGCCTTGATCCTGATTCTAGGCGAACTGGGCACCCTGGGCCGCGGGTGCGAGAGGACAGGGTGTGCCCGCGCAGTGGGATCGGTCGTTCACTCTCGCCTCGCCTCCAGAACCAGCACCCAATTCTGTGGTGACGGGACATCTTCTCTATGAACTCGACGGGCTTCGCAGATCCGTCGTTGGCGTCGGCGCTGAGATCGATCGTGCCCTGATCGAAGATCCGACCGGTCGCGGGAGCGTTCGTGCCTAGCGCGAATGGGGCTTGGCTCTTTACCGGATCACGACCTGGACCTCGAAGGAGCCCTACACCTTCGGGTCCATAGCCCCGTCCAGCACACGGCCTCCGCGGCGGATGTGACCATTCTCGCTCCAGAAGAAGGCAATCGACTGCGTCTCGTACATGTCCGTTCGCCGGAAGACCTGGAATGGCAGCTTGGCTTGTTGGATGGAATCACACACCTCGTGGAACATTCCGGGCGGTATCCATAGCTCCTTCCCGTTACGCGCGCCTCCGCGCCCCGCAGGCAGGAACTGGTAGAGATGCCAGGCGTGAACATTCTCGGCCACCGAATGGTAGGCCTCCAGGTATCGGCTCAGTTCCGCGAGTCCGACCACGTTGACAGCCGTGAGCACGGTCGACACCGTGACGCTCTTGGACTCCTGCTGCAGTTCTTCGAGTCGTTCGAGCACGGTGCGGTGGTGCCCCTCCTTTGCATGGCGCATCGCATCATGGACTTCGGATTCCACCGACTCCAAGGGGAGGATCCAGCGGTCGACGCAGTCCAGCTTGGCGAACCCCTCGGGTAGGTCGAGCCCGTTCGTACCCACCTGAACGATCATGTCCCGGGCCTTTGCCTCACGCGCCAGAGCGATCGGGTCACCAGGCCAGGAGAAGGGCTCGCCGCCGCCGAGGATCACGTTCCGGATCCCGATGTCCTGCAGGTGATCAAGCAGCTCCACCGCCTCCTCGAACTCGATCCGATCGACTTCATTCTCAGTGATGCAGAACGAGCAGGTCATGTTGCACTGCGGTTGCAGAAACACGACGGCAATCGTTGCTTGCTGGTTGGTGGGAGGATGCACTAGGGGAGTATAGGTCGGGAGTCTCCGCTTCCCGCCTCGAACCTGGCGTATTCTCTGGGGATGAGTCACTTCCAGGGGCCGGTGCATGTCCCGAATCCAGGCCCCGTGTTTCTGCGCGTAAGCGCGGGGCTTGCACGGTAACGTGTCGCCGTTGCGCCCGAGGCGATCGCGCCATGCGTCTTGACCGTGGGAGACTCAGCGCCCTTCGATGACCCGCGGGCTCTTCAGCCCATAGGCGTTGACCCCCAGGTGCGTGCGAGACTCGCCTGTCACGGCTTGGCTCGGGGACTTGTGCACGAACCAGTTCCCGTCGACCCAGACCCGCTCCTCAGGCTCGCCGCGCACCTTGACCGCCGTCCGGGCGCAGAAGAAGGCGTTGTGAGTCACCTTCATCCAGGTGCCTGCGGTGTTGGTACCGTCCTTTCGGTCGCGTCCGCCGTGCATGTCAAACAGGTGACTCAGCGACTCGCCGCGCTCAACGTTGTGGCGCGCCTCGTAGCCCGAATCCGGCCGTCCGGTGGCGGCGATGGAATGACGATTCCAGTCGAACAGGTTGCGTTCGATCAGGGCCTCCGCGATGTCCAGGCAGACCCCGTAGCCCAGGCCCTGGCGCTGGTTGTGGTGCAGGAAGCTGTGGTCCACACGGTGCCCCGTGCCACGGCGCAGGTAGATGGCGGCGTGGCTCCAGCCGGCCAGCTCGCAGTTGTCCACCCGCAGGCGATCGAAGGAGCACTCGATCCCGTCGGAGGTGGGCAGTTGGTAATAGAGGCCTCGGTCCTTGGCCACCACCAGCGTTCGCCGGTGATGGTCCAGACGACGCTCGGGGTCGGGTCCGCGAAGCCGCAGGCCGCTGACCCGCGCGTCCTCGCCGCCGATGCGCAGCAGGGGCCGGGTCTTGAGCTCGTCGGAGAACAGCAGGGCTCCCGGCGAGCCTTTCACTCCCCGGTCGCTGGCCAGGGTGACACCACCGGGAAGCTCGAGGACCAGACCCTCGACCAGCACCCGGGCGGTGCAGTCGATGACCGTGTCGCCGGGAAGGAAGATCGTCTGGCCCGTCCGTGCCACCTCAAGGGCCTTGATCAGATCGTCGAGGTTTGTGACTACGTGCTCGCGCCCATCGGGTCGATCCAGGTAGCCCTCGCCACCTCCGATGGGGCCGTGCTCGTCCGCCTCGGCGCCGAAGGGCTTGCCTTCGGCTCGGACCGCAGTGATCTCGGGCGAGTGGGTCGAGCTGCCGTAGAGGCCGTCACCCGAACTGGTCAGGAGTGCGCAGATCGCGATAGAACAGAGCATCCAGGCACCCTAGCGCAGCCACGGTTTCCTGCAAGCCCGGTCCTCTCGTAACGACTCCTAATGCTGATGTTACAATCAACTGCATGAAGAGGTTCACTTGCGTCCTGGTGTGTACCCTCGTTACTTCTTGTCGAACAGGTGAGGGAGTCGAGCCGAACGTCACGGTCTCGACGCTGCCCGCACCCACAGATCCTCGCGGAGGAGGTGATGACCAGCAGCGGCGTCACTTGCGCGAGCGCTGGGTCGAAGAGATGCATCGCGCGGCACCCGGCACGGATTGGCGCGCGATCGAGGCCGGGAACTGGGAGCGCGAGCGCCTGCGCCGTAATCGCCTCGCGGCTGCGGGTGTCTCGGGAGGCAAGGCCTACGCAACGGCGGACTCCTGGGAAGAGGTGGGCAGTCGCAATCAGGCGGGACACACGCGCTGCGCCACCCTGGGCCCCGCTCGTTCGGGCTTCCGCTACCTCTATGTGGGCTCGGCCAACGGAGGCCTGTGGCGCGGACCCACGGATGGCAGTGACTGGAGCCCCATGTCCGATGGCCTCTTCGGCGGCATCGACGAGGTGTTGGCTCTCGAGCCCTGGAACCTGGCCAACGAGGACATCGTGGTCATGCGCCGCGGAGCGAGCGCCTATCGCTCAGACGACGGTGGTGCCACCTGGACCGCCCCGGCCGGTCTGGATGCAGTCGATACCATCCGCCGCATGCTGTTGCTGCCCGATGGGCTGCAGACCGTGTTGCTCATGACGCAGGCTACCGTCGGGGGAGTGGGCAGCCGCACGGTCCTGTACGCGTCCACGGACCTGGGCCAGAGCTTTCAAGTGCGCTGGCAGAGTCCTCTGAGTTGGCCTGGAGACGTATGGGTACCTCGCTACGGTCCGGGAGCGGGTTCGGACGTCTACATCCTGCAAAAGGGCAAGGTGCGCAAGTCCACCGATGGGGGCTTCAGCTTCAGCCTGTGGGGTAAGGCCAATGCGCTGGCTACCGAGGGCAGCCTGCAGGGGTCCGAGGCGGGCGCGCCGCATCTGTACGCAGCGCTCAAGGTATCCGGGGTCTGGGAGCTGTACCGCTCCAGCGATGGCGGTCACAACTTCACCCTCCAGAAGTCACTGCCGGGCTACTGGGGTGCGGTCAGCTCGCTCGCGACCTTCTCCACCAATCCGGACGCCGTCTTCTACGGGGGCGTGGAGGGTTTCCGCTCCCAGAACGGGGGCGCCACCTTCCAGGAGGTGAACGACTGGACGGACTACTACGGGGACCCGGCCAACAAGCTCCACGCCGACCTGCGTGGGCTCTCGCCCATGCCGGACCCGGACCAGTTGGGGCTTGTCGATCTGCTCTACGTCAACACGGACGGCGGCACCTACCTGACCACGGACCAGGGCTTCACGGTCTCCAACCTGTGCCTTGAGGGGCTCGGCGTGGGGCAGTTCTACACCACGCACACCTCGGTACGGGATCCGGCCCTGATCGTCGGTGGCACCCAGGATCAGGGCTACCAGCGCGGCTTTCGGATGGCGAACCTCGGTGACGGGCCGTCGACCCCTTTCAATCAGCTGATCAGCGGTGACTACGGGCACCTGACCTCCTCTGACGGGGACCACGATTATCTCTATTCGACCTATCCGGGCTTCATTCTCGTTCAGGTCGATGAGTGGGCCCCCTCGCTTTACCTGGAGGACTTTCCGGTGGGAGCCTCCAACCTGTGGTTGCCCCCGGTGGTCGCCGACCCCCTGAACGAGTCGAGCTTCTTCTTTCTCGCCGACCACCTGTGGCGCTACGACAAGGGCAGCGACAACAGCTGGACCCCAACCCAGCACGCACCGCGCGACTTCGGTGCTGGCGCGAGCCACAACTACCTCTCTGCGCTGGACTTCTCGCCCGTCGACCCCCAGAGCGCCTACGCCGTTACCGACGGTGGCCGGATCTTCTACAGCACCACCCACGGGACAAGCTGGATAGAGGCCACCAATGGCGGGGCCAGTTCCCACTACTTCTACGGTAGCGCCCTGGACGCGCATCCCACGGATCCGCTGCGGGCCGTGCTGGGCGGGTCGGGCTACTCCTCCGTCGGCGTGCACCACACCATCGATGGGGGGCAGTCCTGGCAGGCCCTCGACAGCGGCCTGCCGAGCACGCTCGTCTTCGACATCGTCTGGGCCCCCGATGGGACAGATGACATCTACGCCGCCACCGATGCCGGTGCGTACCGCTTCGACTCGGCTGCGGGAACCTGGGTCAACCTGATGGGGGTGGAGGCGCCCAGCACCACCTATTGGAGCGTGGAGTCCGTTCCAGACGAGGCCATCATCCGCTTCGGGACCTACGGCCGTGGTGTCTGGGACTACCGTTACGACGTGCCCACCAACAGCCTGCTCTTCCTCGACGGCTTCGAGACCGGCGACTACGGGGGTGGTGGCTGGTTGACCAAGAACAAGAAGGCCAAACTCAAGAGCGGAGCCGCTCGCGGGGGCGAGTGGGGCGCGCGCCTCAAGCGTGTCACCAACATCGAGCGATCTATCGACACCTCGGGCTACAGCACGATCCGCGTGGAATACTCCCGCAGGACGGCCAACTACGTGGCGGGTGAGGTCCTGCGTGCGCAGTGGTGGAACGGCAACAACTGGGTTCTGATCGAGTCCACTGCGGACAAGGACTGGGCGGATGTGAGCTTCACGCTGCCCATCGCCGCGGGCAACAATCCCGCCTTCAAGTTGCGCTTCCGTACCAACAGCCACGTGGCCAAAGGCCGAGCGGACCTGGACGACGTACGCGTCTACGGGACGCTCTGAGAGCCCACCCTCTTTAGCGACTCATGAGCTGGCTTTCGCGCCGTCCGAGCCTTTTTCCACTGCTCGGCACTCCTTTGCACGTCTAGTGGTGGACCTTCGTTCTCTGCGGGAACATCAGGCTAGCTGGCCTGCGTCTGCAATGAGAGTTGCTCCGGTCACGATTGCCGCTGCATCTGAGAGCAGGTACAGAATGGACTCCGCGACCTCGTCGGGTTGAGCGATGCGGCCGAGGCAGGCGCTCTGGGCGGCACGCTGTACCACCTCGTCGCCAGCCGCACGTGCCATGGGCGTATCCACCATGCCCGGTGCGATGCAGTTCACACGCACGCCCTTGGGTCCCAGCTCACGGGCGGCTACGCGCATCAGGTTGATCAGTGCAGCTTTCGAGGCACCGTAGGCGGCTTGGCCAAACTTGCCACGCAGGCCGTTGATGGAGGCCACGGCCACCACCTGCCCGCGGCCCGCGCTGCGTAGAATCGGGGCGGATGCCTTGAGCGCTCGAAAGGCGGAGCTGACGTTGACACTGAGTACTTTCTCCCAGGTTGCTTCATCCAGATTCCAGAGAGCGCGATCGCCCGTGATACCGGCTACCAGGATCAGGTGATCCAATCGACCTGCATCCTCGGCGATCTGACGGATGAGCCCCTGCAGGCGCTCGCCGTCCTCCAGGTCGATTGTGTGGTGCGTGTACCGATCCTCGCAGAGATCCGGTGCGGCTTCACTCTGGTCCAGGCCATGCACACGGGCTCCCGCCTCTACCAGGGCCTGGGCCGTGGCCAGCCCGATTCCCGAGGAGCTGCCCGTCACGACAGCTACCTCATCCTGGAATTGCCAGACCGCTGTGCCCATCTAAGAGATCGCCTCCTGCTGGACTCCCGTGTTCAGCTTGTTGTGACGCCAGGCTCCCCAGATGGCAGCTCCTATGGCCCCGGCGTAGACCGAGTCCGGATGTGTGTGGAATTCCATCCCGATCTCCTGCTCGGCCGCCAGTTCTTCAAGCGCAGCTACCAACCCGATGTCGGCAGCCAGTCCACCGGTCAGGTGCACGACGGACTCAGCCTTGGCCCCACGTAGCAACTTGAGGAAACGACCGGCCATGGACAGGTGAATGCCCTTGAGGATGTCCGGCACTTCGATGCCACGGCTGACCATGTTGATCACGTCCGTCTCGGCCAGTACGGCACAGATGCTGGAGCAGGTCTCAGGGTCCTTTGATTCCATGGAGAGCTTGCCCACCTCTTCGCGGGTGACGCCCAGATAGCGCGCGATGTTGGTCAGGAACTGTCCCGAGCCCGACGCGCATTGACTGGTCATGCGATAGCCCAGCACCTTGCCGCGCTCGTCCATGCGGATCACGCGTCCGTGCAACGCACCCATGTCGAGGGCCGTTTGTGCTCGCGGGTTCATGAAGAGTGCCCCTCGGGCATGCGTCGTCATGGTGTAGAAGTGGCCCGTTCGAAATGTGACCTCATCGGCATCCCCGGTGGTGGCGATGTAGTCCATGTCATCCTGGGTCAGTCCCGCAAGGCCCAGGGCGCGCTGAACACTGGATTGGATGACCTCGTTCAGGTCGCTGCCATGCAGACGGACGACAGCCTTGCCCAGGAGTTCGTGGCCTTCATGGCCATCCTGCAGAACCACCGTTTTTATGGCGCTCGATCCGACGTCGATACCTGCGCAAAGAGTCATACCAAGGTCTCCTCGTTGGTTTTCATTAGCTGTGGCGTCTTCAGTCCATGGTCCTCGCGCCAGGCAAAGAGCGCCCCGCCCAGGGCTCCCGTGTAGATGGAATCAGGCGAGATGTTGATCTCTTCAATCCCGTAGTTCTCCTTGACCAGGGTGCGTAGCACGCCCACTGCAGCGGTGTTGTTGGCGACTCCACCCGTAAACGTGAACTCGTTGAAGACCCCTCCCGACCGAGCCAGCAGTCCAGTGGCGCGCAGCACGATTGCACGGTGCAGGCCCGCCAAGATGTCCTCGTGGCTCTGTCCCATGGCGAGCCTGTCACGCAACTCGGCGCCCGCAAAGACTGTGCAGGTCGAGTTGATCTGCACGGGCCGATCCGACTTGAGTGCCAGCGGACCCAACTCATGTAGGCCCAGGTTCATCTCGTCGGCGATGTACCCCAGATAGCGGCCACAGCCCGCAGCGCAGCGATCGTTCATCTGGAACGAGGTGACCACCCCATGTTCGTCGACCTGGATGGCCTTCGTATCCTGGCCTCCGATGTCCAGCACGGTTCGCGTGCCGGGGAAGGAGGCGTGGGCTCCCAGCCCGTGGCAGAGTATCTCCGAGCGGATGGCCTCCTCGGGGAAGGGCAGGCGCGCGCGGCCATAGCCCGTACCCACGGCCCCGGTCTGCTCGAACTCCACGTCGCAGACTTCCTGGATGGCCTCTCGCAGGAGCCGCTCCTCCTGGTCGGTCGTGACCGCTCCCACCAGGGACCGATCCAGGGCGGCCGTGAGCACGCGCTCCGTGGAGCCCAGGTTCTGCAGGGCTTCCACCAACAGAATGGCCTTGTCGAACAGTCCGCTGTACGTGTCCACGCCGGCCGCGTCCACGTCCGGCAGGGCGCGGGCGCACTCGACCCAATCCGCACCGGCTACGTCTCTGAAGAACTCCGAGCGCGGCTGGACACCCTGCTCGTGACGTTCCAGAGAAAGAGTTCGCATGCCCCTCTCGATGGCGTCCAGGGCACTGGATTGGTTGCACCCCAGTCCGGGCCCCTCCTCCCGGGCTATGCGCATCAGGGCGTCCAGGTGATCGAGGTGCTGCTCGAGTTGGGTGGCGCGGATCAGTTCGCTCAGGATACCAGTGACGGACCCGGAGAAGGCGTCGCCCTCACTGATCCGTGTGGCAAAGAGGTTGCGTCGCGCATCCAGATAGGCCTCCCGCCGCGCGACCTCGCAGGCAGCGTCGTAGTTGGAGCGCGAGTTCGTGATGCCGCGCCCCAGGATGGCGCCCTGCTCATCGAGTACCACGGCCTTGGTCGTCGTGGATCCCAGGTCGATTCCAATCCAGGTTTTCATGAGGGTGCTACCTTCTCTGATGGTGTGGCCTGTTTCGTTCCCGTCTGCACGGAGCGACGTTGTTCGAGCATCTGGAAGTAGGACTCGATGCGGTTCTTCACGTTCGAGGCAGAGAAGTAGCGGGGGTCCACGAGGTCGGTCTCGATGAATGCGCCGGGCTGTCCACAGCGCTCCTCTACTTCGCGCAACATGACCAGTTGACCGGCCGAGAAGGAGTTGCAGCTCTTGACTGAGTTGATCAGGAAGCCATCTGCCTCGTAGTCGCGCACGTAGTCGCTTATCATGTCCACACGCGCTGGCAGAGAGAGGTTGGTGTAGCAGCCAAGGCAGTACTCGGCCAGCGTCTGCAGGGGGCGCGAGGGGTCGTGTCGGAAGCCGCGTTCATAGAGTCCGCCGACCTTCGTGTAGGTGCTCGCCACAACGACTGCGCCCTGCTCGTGGAACATGCTCCAGAACTGGTGGAAGTGGGTCCAATTGGGTGGGCCCTCAACTACCAGGCGGAAGCGTTCTTCCTGCATGGTGCCCACCGGAGTGATGGGACCCAGCCCGCGGGCGATGCGTTCTTCAGTCTCGCGTCGTAGCTGGGCGTAGTACTCGACTGCGTCCTGGGTGCCGCGAAAGGCCGTGAACAGCGGACCGATGTAGTAGACCCCGCCAAAGTAGGAGTCGATGGGGGAGGGCTTGTTCTTGGCGGATTCGAGTACCGCCACCAGATCATCCTCGGCCTGGGCCGACAGGCCAAGCAGCTCGCGCACCCGATCCTCGTCGTACTTGCGCCCCGTGATCTCCTCCAGCTTGGGGATGACCTCGGTCTGGATCTGCTCCACCACGTACTCCACCATCCCCGGTTCAATCTCACCCTGGGACTGATACGGCACGTGCAGCATGGCAACGGGGCAGTTGTACCGTTCGCGCAGGAGCTCGAACCACTTGAGAAACGTGAAGCAGCCGGTGTAGGAGAGCAGCAACAGGTCTGGCTCCGGCAGGGGTTCGCCCGTAGGGCCAACGTTGCCCTCAAGGAGCATGCCGATGTCGCACTTGACGTAGGTGCACACGTCCTCGGAGTGCCCCTGGCGCTCGGCTTCCGCGATGTACTTGGCCGAGCGCTTGCGCATGCCCGACTGCAGAGCGTTGATCTCGGGGAGCACCGGCAGGACGTCGAAGGCCAGCAGCAGCTCGGTCAGGTTGCCGGGCACGAACGTATAGACCACCTTCTGGCCGCTCTCCTTGGCCTGGGCCAGACGTTCGTAGTGACCCTGGGTCATCTCCTTCTGGCGCAGCATGGAAGGCTCGCGTACCGAGCCGGTCTCTTGTTTGTCTTCAGCGGTCATTCGTCACTCCATAGCTTGATCGAGTCGGCAAACGTGCCCGTCTGTTCCCGGATGGGCTGCATCTGCCCGGAGTTCTCTGCGTACTGGAAAGAGGTCGAGTTGATACCGGCCGCCTCGCAGGCGTCGACCAGCATGGGTCGGTCGAGCAGGGCTGGATCGCAAAAGCTCGGGGCGGCAAACACCACGCCGTCCGCTCCGGACTCCTGCACGGTCTTCACGAAGCCCGCGCCCTTGCAGGTTCCATCGGGCACGAAGCGGCTGGCGGACTCGGAGATGTCCAGGCACCAGGCCTGGGCCAGGGCGTCGATGGGATCCTCGCCACCCTCCAGGTCCGTGGGCAGCCAGCGCAGGAGCTGCATGGAGTCGTCGTCCACGATGGCGCACCCCGAGCGTTCGATGGTGCGCAGCATTCCCAGCGGTGGCTGCTCGCAGAACACGCCGCACAGACTGACCCGGGCGTGGTCCTGGGGCTTGCGGCCGGCGTCCTGGGCGGCCTGCAGGTAGTCCCGAACCAGCTGCGTGTGATCTTCCACGGGCAGGACCATGGCTGCGCGCAGTACCAGATAGGCCTCGCTACCGGGGACGGTCCAGGGGCTCGTCTTCCGTAGAGCGTTCAGCTCCTCGATCACACGGCGATTCTCCGCGTAGAGTCGAATCGAACCAGAGATGTCACACTCCTCCGGCTTGCGCCCCGTGAGCTTGCACAGGTCTCGGAAGAGGTCGCTGATGACCTGGCGGAAGAACTGCTGACCCACGCGCGGGTCCGTGGTCTGCGGTACATCCAGGTAGCGGGTGAGCTTCTCGGGGAACATGATCTGCCAGATGCCCGAGAGGTTGCGGATCACGTCACACGTGGAGGGAAACACCATCCCGTCGAGCACGTCGAGGCGACCCGAAGCGCCGAGCTCCACCACCGAGCGTGGCAGGTGGCAGATGTAGGACTGGAAGCAGGCATCACCGCGTACGATCTCCAGTTGTTCACCTGCCCCAAGGACTCCCACAGGCAGGACGCCAGCGGCGTGGAAGACCTCGCGTGGGACGTAGACGGGCAGGTAGCCCACTGCTGCGCCCGTGGGGTGCTTGCGTTTCCATTCGGCCACGGCCTCGTGGTCATAATCAAAGTACAGGCCCTCGCAACGGGAGAGGATGTCGTCGAGGGGTGCGTGACCGCTGGACTGCATGCCCCGAGCAGGGGCGGCCAGGGCTTCGGGACCGGAACATCCGCCGCAGGGGTTGAGCGGCGCGCCGCCGTTGGCCGGGTCGTGGGAGTCGGGGCTCATGCGTCTCTCCAAGTGGGTTTCCTGCGCTCGAGGAACGCGGTGATGCCCTCAAGCGCGTCGGCCGTTTGCTGGAGTGGGCCGAGGTACACCTCTTCCAGCTCCGCCAGGGTTGAGAGAGCCTGGGCGCGCCAGCTGTGGCGAGCGGCTGACACCGCATGGCGTAGCCCCTCGGCGGACTTGGGCGCCAGGTGCTCTTCACACCAGGCGATGGCGGCCTGGGTGGGGTCGTCGGCCAACTCCTGAACGAGGCCCTGAGTCAGGGCTTGTTCACCACTCAGCGTGCGTCCACTGGTCAGTAGATCGGTGGCCAGCGGGGGCCCGACCCTGTGGGGTAGGAGAGCCGAAGCCAGGGGCGCGAACACGCCCAGGCTGACTTCGGGTTGGCCCAGACAGGCGGAGGGCGTGGCGACGATGCGGTCCGCCAGCAGGGCCAGCTCCAGTCCGCCTCCCAGGCAGCGCCCTTGAATGGCCGCCACGAGGAAGGTGTTCAGGTCGAGGACCTCGCGTGCCAGGTTGTGCAGGGCCGGGAGCATCTGATCCACTTGCCCCGGGGCGTGCTCTTCCACGCTCGCTCCAAAGGAGAAGTCCTTGCCAGCAGCATCGAGGATTACGGCGCACAGTGGCTTCTCCATGCTCAGGCCTTGGAAGACCTCGCGTAGGGAGGCGATGCAGGCCCCGTCGATGATGTTGCCCTTGCCCAGGTCCAGAGTGACGTGAGCGATGCGGCCTCCGCTCAGGTGCTGCACTGCAACACCTGTGTGCGATTCGGCTCTGGGAGGCGTACTCACTGCGCGCTCCCGTTCGTGTCGGATCTCCGTATCAGTGAGTCGATGAACTCAGGTGTCCAGCGCTCCCCCGCGGCGAGGCGTTGGCGCATGCGGACGAAGTCCACCTCCCGGGTGTCTCGGCCCCCTTCGTTGAAAGCGCGGAAACCCGCCGCCGCCTCCGTCATCATGTTCAGTCCCAGCCAGGAGCGGTTGGACTCCCGGTTGCGGTCCCAGTACTGCAGCTTGTGCTTGCGCATGGACTCGATGGTCTTGCGCGTGCAGTTGGGGAAGGTCTCGAGCAGCTTGGCGGCCAGCCGTTCCACAGCTTCGTCCAGGGGCGTGAGGTCGATCTCGCCGCTGGCCAGGCGCTCCTTACCCTCCTGTCGCGCCTCGCCCACCTTGAACTCTCCGAAGACGATGCGTCCCGAGGCATCCAGCCAGGTGTCGGTGTTGACCAGTGGGTTGGGCACGAAGGTCTCACCCACGCGCAGGACGGGGAAGCACTCGCTGATCAACCCGAAGCGCTGGGCCTGGTGGGCGCTCCAGGACTCACACAGAGTGGCGGAATTCATGCCACGCTCCATGCCAACGAATAGAGGCAGGAAATCGGTCGACCCTCCATCGGGGGCGGATCCGTGTCGTGGTCCAGCCTGACCGAACACGGCCAGATCGCTTGAGAGTGTAAAGTCGCAGGCCATGCCGATTTCCTGACCGCCCGCGATACGCATACCGTTGACCCGACAGATGACGGGCTTGTCGCAATGCAGGATGGCGCTCACCATGTCGTTGAACAGGCGCATGTAGGCCAGGTACTCATCGGGGGCACCCGAGTAGTGCTCGGCGTACTCGGCCGTGTTGCCGCCCGTGCAGAAGGCGCGCGTGCCCGTGCCCGTGAAGACCACAGCCACCACGTCGGGCTGATTGGACGCGTGCCGGAACGCGAGGATCACACGCTTGACCATCTCGGTCGTGTAGGAGTTGTACTGCTTGGGATTGTTGAGCGTGATCCAGACCACATAGAGGTCCTCGGCTACTTTTCCTGAGCGGTCCTTGGCCGGCTTGCGTTCGTAGAGGACTCCTTCAAAGGAGTCATCCCAGGGAACGAGGTCGTGGTTCTTGTGGGGGCAGTCGGCGACGTGCGTAGTCATGGGGAGTCTCTGGGAAGTGACAGGGGATGCGTCTCAAGGCGATCCCTTGGGGGTGTGATTCAAGTGAGGGAGAGTTCGGAGGTGTTTCGCTTAGGGGATGAGGACCGCCCGCTTGCTGAGGTCATGGGCTTGCAGGCGCTCAAGTACCTGCTGCACTTCAGTCAGGGGGAAGCGTTGGATGAAGGGCTCTACCCGCACGGCTCCACTCAGGACCGTCTCCAGGGCGGCCGGGTAGAGTTCGGGTAGGCAACCCCAGTTTCCTGCGGCCTTTGCGTCGAAGGCCATCAGGTTGGAGAGACGCAACTCGATCTTGTCGAGCGTGTAGCCCACAACCGAGAGGTAGGCTGCCGGGCCCAGGAGCCCATAGGCCAGCTCCTGCCCGCCCTTCGTGCCCGAGCACTCAAAGATCTTCCATCCGAACTCCCTCTCGCCATGCTCGCTTGCGATGGCGCGCACTTGCGAGCGCAGCTCACGAGGGGAGGCGGTGCTTGGATTGAAGCCGTGAGACACTCCGAACTCGCTCATCTGTTCCAGGCGTTCGGTGTTGGGATCGAAACCGATCACCCGTGCCCCCCGAGCGGCGGCGATCTGTGCCGCGAAGCCTCCTACGCCCCCCAGGCCTACAACGCAGACCAGATCACCTTCTTTGACCCTTGCCCGCTGAAGGGCTTGATAGGGTGTGGTCACGGCATCGGCGACCACGGAGAGTGCTGCCAGATCCACATCGGAATTCCCGAGCAGAGCGTCGGGCTGTGCAGGGTCAAACCCGGGAACAGGGCAGAGTCCGTGAGCGGGAACGATCACGTGGCTGGCGAATCCCCCGTTGGTGTCATTGCCCGGCATGATCTGCTGCTTGCACACGGTTCCGTATCCGGATTCACACGCATTGCACTTTCCGCAGGGGAGGACCGCTGGCACCACCAGTGCCTGCCCGGGTTCCCATCCTGATTCGGGTCCGGCCGCCACCACCACGCCGCTGATCTCGTGTCCGAGTGCGAGGGGAAGGGCATGTCTGGTGCGCACGCCTCCGTAGAGGAAGCCCAGGTCCGTGTGGCATACCCCACATCCGGCTACCTGAACCAGAACCTCCCCTGCATCGGGCGTCGGCAGATCAAATGGTGTCCGCTCAAGTGGCTTGTCGGGTGCGGTCATCAGCCAGCGGTGGGCCGGGTTCTGGTTTGGGTCGTTCATCATCTGAAATGGCGAGGGACGGGCTCCTACATCCAGGAGAATGGCGTAACCTGGCCCAGGAGCCTATACGGACTGGGCAGAATCATGCCTTGTCCTTGGTGAGTAGGGAACTATAATGCTCACATCTATGGGCGTCCCAGGGGGGGTGGAGGGTGACATTCCAAGGGCTGATGGACGTGAATCAACCCTGGGGGAGCTGCGCGCAGCGGAGTAGCCCAAGGACCCGATGCAAAGGGTCTGAGCAGTTTGGTAGTGCTAGGGGATGGGATCCTCCAATCGCTTCCTCATTGTGCTTGGGCAGGGACGCGAGCTGGGTCTGGCCCACCACTTGCTCTCCGTCGTCCTCGACACCCTCTCCTCCCTGGACGTGGAGTACCGTGTCCACGATCTACTCGGTGACGGTTTTGATCCGGTCCTCCGCTTGCAGAACGGACAGCACAGCGCCGAGGCCGTTGAGTCGTCGTCCGAACCCCTGGTCGCCCGCTACCAGGCAGACGTCTTGTGGGCAACCAGGCTGGTCTTCATTCATCCGGTCTGGTGGTTTGCCCCACCCGCGATCCTGAAGGGTTGGATCGACCGCGTGCTTGCTGGTGGAGTGGCCCTGGATCACGGGGTCGAGCCTCCCCTGGGCTTGCTACAGGATCGTCGGGCTCTCGTACTGCAGACGTTCAAGGCTACCAAGGCCGTTGAGCGTTGGGCGATGGGGGGGATCAGCCGCAAGTTCTGGACACGGGCGGTTTTTCCCTCGGTGGGTATCCAGAACTTCACCGTCCTCGGCTTGCACGGTGCCCAGGCACCCTGGGGAAAGCGGCTGACAACTTTTGAGCGGCGCGTTCACGAGGCCCTCGTCTCGCTCGAAGCGAGCACGAACTAGAGCCTCTGTTCTCCGTGGCAGCTAGGGGATCGGCCGGGGTTCGAAGTGGGCGCCGAAGTGGCGCAGAACCGCGGGGGCATTCTGGATACTCACACCCCGGATATGTTCTCTGCGTTCCCAGACCTTACTGATGATCTCAATCACATAGTCCATGTGGGATTGCGTGTAGGTTCGGCGTGGAACGGCCAGCCGCACCAGCTCCTGGGCTGCCGGTATTTCTTCGCCGGTGTCGGGGTCCAGCTGGCCCAGCATGACGCTTCCGATCTCGCAGGAACGGATGCCCCCTTCCGCATAGAGTTCGATGGCAAGGGCCTGACCCGGATAGTGATCTCGGGGCAGGTGGGGAAGGAATCGCGCCGCGTCCAGGAAGACGGCGTGCCCTCCGTAGGGGCGCACCACAGGAACCCCGCGGGCATCCAGCCTCTCACAGACGTAGCGAATGCTCGCGACCCGATAGTCGAGATAGTCCTCGTCGATGACTTCCTGGAGGCCCCTGGCCACGGCCTCCAAGTCGCGGCCAGCGAGGCCACCGTAGGTTGGAAAGCCCTCGGTCACCACCATGGCCCTCCTGGCGGATTCCGCCAGATCTGGATCACGCACGGCGAGGAAGCCACCGATGTTCGCCAGCCCATCCTTCTTCGCACTCATGGTGCAGCCGTCGGCCAGAGCAAATGTCTCATGGACCAATTCGGCCACCGATCGGCCTGCCAGGTCTGGGTCGCGCAGACGTTGCAGCCCGGCGTTCTCCGCAAATCGACAGGCATCGATATAGAAGGGCACAGAGTGCTTTTTGCACAGGGACTGCACTGCACGCAGATTCTCCAAGCTGGCCGGTTGTCCACCGCCTGCGTTGTTGGTGAGGGTCATCATCACCAGTGGCACGCGCAGGCTCTTGTCTTCCAGTGTGGCTTGCAGCGCTTCAAGATCCATGTCGCCCTTGAAGGGTGCATCGGACATGGTGTCGGCAAGCGCTTCGCAGGGATGGTCCAATGCGATGGCTCCCCTACATTCCACGTTGGCGCGCGTCGTGTCAAAGTGAGTGTTGTTCGGAACCACGTCCCCCGGCTGCAGTAGGAGTCCGAACAGAAGGCTCTCCGCCGCGCGTCCCTGATGTGTGGGGATCACGTGCGGTATGCCCATGACCTCGCGTACCGCCGCCTCGAAACGCTGGTAGCTCTTGGCTCCCGCGTAGGATTCATCACCTCGCATGAGCGCGGCCCATTGCTCACTGCTCATGGCTCCCGTCCCGCTGTCGGTCAACAGATCAACCAAGACGGCGCTGGCCGGCAGCAGGAACAGGTTTCCATGACACTGCTCCAAGAACCCGATCCTCTCCGGGCGGGTGGTCTGGTGAATGGGCTCCACACTCTTGATGCGGAATGGCTCGATAATGGGGAGGTCCGAGCCATCGCGTGGTTCGGAGTCCGAGAGTGAGGACCCTCCCCAGGACGGCAATCCAGTGTCAGGGCCTCCGCCCGCTCGGGGGGACTGCTGGTTGTTGCCTTGATGCACGGTCTATCGGCCAAGAGGCGACTGCTGCGGATCAGACCCGGAGCACGCAGGGGAACAGGACGTTGTTTTCCAGATGGATATGCTGCATCAGCGCCTCCTTCAACTCCTTCAGACCCAGATAGAGGGCCTGCCACGTGGCGCAGGCTTCGGGAGGTGCCTCGAATTCGTGCGCAAGCTCACACAATCGTGCGAGGTTCTTGCCGTGTTCATCGTGCTCCTGCTCCATGACCCGAATGGGCATGCTGGCCATCGCGGTCTGACCAGAGCGGATCATGGGAAAGAGAATCTCCTCCTCCTTGAGCATGTGCTCTTCCAACGCAACGTGCATGTGTTCTAGATGAGCACTCAGGCCGGTCGGGCAGGTGGGCTTGTCCCCGTGAACATCTTCGACCTTGCGTGCCATCTTGACCAGATGTGGCACTTCCAATCGGTGCGCCTGGTGGAACTTATCGAGGATGTGATCAATCAGTTCATTGGGGGAGAGTTCGTCCACTCTGATGAATGCGCCTTCCTGGGCTTGCTGCCCATTCACGATATCAGAGATAACCGTCTGGGCTTGCAGTCCTGCCGTATCACATGCGCTCTGCAATGTGGTTTGACCTCCACAACAGAAGTCCAGACCGTAGTGGTGGAAGACGCGGGCTGCACCGGCCTGGGAAGTGACAAGATTGGCCAAGGTCCGTTCGGGGGTGATGGTCTCAGTAGGTTGCATGGTGATTGGCGTGGTGAGTGTCCACGTCCTGGAAAGGAGAGGGGTGTGTCGATTGATTGCGGAATGAAGATGCAGCATTAACCCGAGAGGCGCGGTGCGTACAAGTTCGAAACAGTGCAGGATCGTGTACTAGCACCTACCCGATGGACAACGTCAATGCCAAGGCGGCTATGCGCACCCGGGTTGGTTCTTGGGACAGGGGGGCCGTGATCGTCTGGCTGAGGCGATCCCTCGGCTCGGCCCGCGTGCCTGCGGGCATCTCTGGGCGATATCAAGCCCATGGAAGGAGAGGGTCGCGGCGCGGAATAGCCTCCTCCCGCTGCGCCAAGCCCCCCCGCCACCACCCGCGCGCCGAGGGAACGCTTCATCGGGCGATGTGTGCGCATGGGGGGTGGCCGGTACTTGGGGAGGCACCAAGTGGGCGGCAAGTCTGCATCAGTTTGTCTCGGACGAGGGGAGCATGGACTACGGCGAGGAGACAGACCTCCTTGTCAGCCGAGCGCCCGACTGTGGCCCCACGGCCGGAATCAAGTACGCCGACCACTCCGAGGACGGATTCAGCGATGACGCCAGCAAGGTCTGGATCTGGCTGGCCTACTCGTTCTGAGACGATTCGGGGGGAGAAGGCGTACTAGGCCCCGGTTGTTCGCAATCGGGAGAGCAGGGAGCAGGCCATTGGTCAGGCGATTCTCGGGCCGTGGCCTGATCGGGGCACTCCCGGGCTGAGGAGAAAGAAGGGCTGCGCCCAAACGTAAAATGCTGACGTGAGGTAGAAGGTGGTTCCGAAAGCCTTGCCTGAAGGGGGTGAGCAGTCGAGAATGGAGCACTCACTTTGCCCGAGCCCAGGCCGTGAAAGACCCTCTTCGTCACGTCTCCGTCCGATACAAGCTGCCGCTGATGTTCATCAGCGTGTGCTTGCTTGCGTTCGGCGCTGGTGGCTACCTGGTTTCCGGATCGGCCCGCCGGGCGCTGGAGGAGGAGATCCTCTCGCGGCTCGATTTTCAGTCACGTGTCTACGCGACGGCGCTGGAAGGACGAATCCAGACCCTGGCGCGGCGAACGGAGGACTTCGCCTCTGACGGGTATATCCGCGAATTGACCAGGGAATTGGTCCGTGAGGAGGGCACACCGGCCGAGCTCCAGATGAAGGAGGAGCTGAGGGCACACCTTGTAGGCAACAAGTTGCCCCTTGAGCCGTCCTTCGCGGACCTCTACATCGTGAAGCCAAGTGGCGAGGTGCTGCTCGCGGCCAATGAGTCCTCTCCAACGTCGGCTCCTGGCGCAGTAGATTCGGATTCGCCTGACAGTCCGACCTACTTCAGTGACTTGATCCCATCTGAGGGGGCCCCCAGGTTCTTTATCTCCACGCCGCTCTACAGTCCCAAAGGTGGTCGCTGTCTGGGGCGTCTGGTCTGCTGGGTGCGCTCCAGGGTCTGGATTGTCAGTGCGCTGAGTGGTGGAGGTCTCGACCTGGACCGTGCTGAAGATTCCGTCCGACTGCAAATCGTGGATGGCAGCCGTCAGCGCTTGATCATCGACTCCGAACTCCCGTTATCCACTTCGGACATGCCGCTCGTGGTTGAAGAGCAAGCAAGAGAGCTGGATGGCTCCCCTCGTCACAGTGGTCTCGTACTGTTCGCCAGGTCCCACCCGATTGAATCGAGTGGTTGGCAACTTCAGGTGGACCTCATTCCTGACAATGCGTTTGCACCCATCGGCGGGCTGCAGAACCGCATCCTCGGTGTTGGCCTGACGCTTGGATTACTGGCGAGTTTGCTCCTCTTCTTTCCGATGCGCTTCTTGGCGCGGCCACTCTTACGGCTGACCGAAGCCGCTAGGAGGCTCCGTGATGGCGATTACTCCAGTAGGGTTTCGATCGAATCTTCCGACGAACTCGGCGAGCTCAGCGAGTCATTCAACTCGATGATGGATGCCGTTCAGGAGCGTACGGAACGCCTGCAGCAGACGACCGCCGATCTTCGTGACCGGCAGAGTGAGTTGAGCTATGAACGAGACCGTATGCGCGCTGTCATCGCGTCGATGCGTGATGGGCTCGTTGTGCTCGATGGTTCCGGAGAACCACTGTTCCATAACGGACCAGCAGCGCCCCTCTTGCGGCAGATTCTCGACGCGAAAAATGAGTTGGTTTCGCACCACATCTGTACCACACGGGAAAGTGAGGAACTGGACTGCCGGGCGTGCTTGTTCGATCCTGCCGGAGTTCCGAGGTCCTGCGTACTCGAGATCGATGGCGGTGTCTACGAGGTCCACACGACCCTGCTAGGTCCCGATAGGACTGGAATGGCGGGGAGGGTGCTGGTTAGCCGCGACCTCTCTGATCGCATCACGCAGGATGAGCAACAGATTCACCAGGAGCGACTTGTCGTGTTGGGGGAAGTGGCTGCTGTAATGGCTCACGAGCTGAACAATCCACTCGCAGCTATCAATATGTACAACCAGATGACGATTGCCGAGGTGGAAACAGAATCGGATATTGCGGAGAACTCGCAGGTGATCGCGCGTAACGTTCAGACGTGCAAGCGCACGATTCGTGAACTTCTTGACTACGCGACGGATGCGACGCCTGAGATAGGTTCGGTCGATATCGGAGCCACCCTTGAGGACGCATCTATCTTCTTGCGACCGATTAGGGAGCGCTCGAGCGTCAAGCTCAGCATGGATGTGCCCGAGGGATTACCTGGGGTCACCGGGGACGAGGTTCAAATTCGGCAGGTGTTCGTCAACCTGATCGTAAATGCGATTCAAGCGTTCGGTCCGGGGGGGGGGACCGTGACCGTCAAGGCTCATGGCGCTGAACGCCACCTCATCATCGACGTCTCCGATGACGGCCCCGGAATCTCCAAGGATGCGCACGAGCAGATCTTCAAGCCGTTCTTCACGACGAAGCCCCGTGGCGACGGAACAGGACTCGGCTTGCCTACTGCTCGGCGAATCACTGAAATGCACGGGGGAGGGCTGGAACTCGTCACCACCGGACCGAGCGGCTCCTGCTTCCGAGTCCGCCTGAGCATTGCCCCAGAACCCGTGACATGATCAGAGAAAACCAATTCGAGGCCGATCTGGCCGACTTGCGCGTCCTTGTTGTCGATGATGAGGAGGATATTCGTCTCGGACTGGGCAAGCTCGTGTCCCGTCTGGGGGCGGACGTATTCGTTGCTGCAGATGGCAAGGAGGCGCTCAAGCACGTGCGGGACTCAGGCGTTGACCTCGTCATGACGGACTTGATGATGCCTCGTATGGGGGGCCAGGAGCTCTTGGTCGCCGTGAAGGAATTGAGTCCGGAGACTCCGGTCGTGATCCTCACCGGCTTCGGGACGATCCAGGCAGCCGTCGCAAGCTTACAGGCGGGGGCTGCCCACTTCATGATCAAGCCTTTCGACAACGAGGAAGTTCAGCTCCTCATCAGTCGACTGGGGCGACAGGTCTTGGCGCGCCGTGCTTCTTCAGCGCGTGCCAGCACCGACGGACCCGATCTGATTGCCGTGGATCCTGTGATGCAGCGTGTGTTGAAGCTCATCGAGAGCGTAGCGCCTAGCCCTGTACCGGTCTTGATCGAAGGTGCGAGCGGAACGGGGAAGGAAGTTATCGCTCGGACCATTCATGCTATGAGCGCTGTGGCCGACAAGCCCTTCATGGCTGTCAACGCAGCGGCCCTGCCCGATACGCTGCTGGAGTCGGAGCTCTTTGGACACAAGCGCGGGGCCTTCACCGGTGCAGATCGTGATCGGAAGGGGATCTTTCGGGAAGCCGAAGGTGGCACTGTCTTCCTTGACGAGGTTGCCTCCATGTCTCCGTCCTTCCAGGGCAAGCTCCTTCGCGTGTTGCAGGAGAAGCGCGTTCGCTCGTTGGGGTCCGGGCGAGACGAGAGCGTTGAATTCCGACTGGTCGCTGCGACCAACCGTAATCTCGAGGCGATGTTCAAGAACGGAGGTTTTCGAGAGGACCTGTTCTATCGTCTCGGCGTCGTTCGCGTGCATTTGCCGCCACTCAAGAATCGAGCTGGCGACATTCTCCCGCTGGCTGTGCGCTTCCTGGATTCAGCGGCGAAGACGTGCCTCTCTCCTGGTGCGCGGACTCCAGAGCTGTCCAGGGCAGCAGTCGATGCACTCCATCAGCATTCTTGGCCTGGCAACGTGCGCGAGCTCGAGAACGCCATACATCGAGCCGTTATCGTGTGCAAGTCGGACAGTATTGAAACGCACCATCTCGGGCTCGCGGAGAACACCTGGGGCGGCGAGCATGAGCCCGATGAAGGCATCGCATACAATGAGGGCAAGCAGATGGCTATCGATCGCTTTCAGCGAGAGTTCATCCAGCGTGCACTCGAAGCTGCCGAAGGCAACGTCTCCCGAGCATCGGAGCGCTGCGGCCTGACACGTGCGGCCTTTCAGCGCATCATGCGTCAGCACGGGATTGAGCGAGAGCAGTTTCGAAAACCGTGACGGCGCTGCCCGCCCCGGTGTTGGTGTTTCGGTGACAGGGTCCCGTCTTTGGTCGTACCCTGACTCTTGATGAAAGGGGGCAGTCCCGGTGAGGCACCACGTCGCCGGGGCCCCGATCCGCATCGTCGAGTGGTGCCGTAGTGTTGCGGTACCATTGACGGTTTGTGAGTGGCCGAGAAAGAAGAGGGCGTTACCGGAGGTGTTCGGCTTAGAGGTCGGGCCGATTCGTCCTCGTCGGATCCCCGGCGAGAAGCAGGATGGCTGGCAGGAGTAGGACAGTGGCGAAGGGTCTCATCGGGCTAACAGGTTGACGGCTCGGACAGTGCGGGTGCGTTCCTCGATGTGAGGCGGAAGGGTGCCTTTGAACCAGGCCTTGGCGCGGTAGGTGAATTCATCACCGGAAGGCAGGAAGCTGAGAGGACGCAGGTGTTGTGCGGTTCGAGGGTGATGTCGAGGGGCGGTGTCGGGTTTTTCGTGACAGCCCACGCACGTCTTGGTTTCGTTGGGCCGCGCATAG
>MPMD02058373.1_pt1 | contig 72196 bp, 60 predicted proteins | sample 1617291 | NCBI WGS metagenome assembly MPMD02 (sample SAMN05944810, study PRJNA350692) | marine metagenome | biome: marine; feature: ODZ; material: water; isolation source: 120 m water sample filtered on 30 um supor filter | place: Pacific Ocean | collected 2012-04-09 | depth 120m m | reverse complement strand
GGGCGGCGGCGGCAAGGGCGGTGGAGGCACGGGCGGCGGCGGCAAGGGCGGCGGCGGCAAGGGCGGCGGCAGCAAGAAGGGCGGCGGCAGCAAGAAGGGCGGCAAGAAGGGCTGATCAGCGTCGGAGGGTCAAGCCCTCTCCGCCCCGTGTCGCCGAGTCCGAGCACGGCGGAGCCGCGCGCAGGCGAACTGGCCGAGGCCGGTTCGTGCTCCGGGCGTTGTCGCCCGGGGAAGGCGACGCTGGCGTCACCACCGCCGCCCCGCCGGGCAGGCCACCGCCCTCCTGCGAGCAGCAGCCGCTGGTGCCCTCGTGAACGCGTCCGGTCCTTGCGAGCACCAACCGCTGGTGACCCTCATGTGCCAGGCCCGCGGAACCCCCTCTGGCCTCGAGGATCCAAAACGTATCCTTGGCAGCCGAGAACCCCGGGGTTCTCGAGGCTCGAGGATACGCTTTGTCTCCTTGGGCCCGGAGATCCCCCCCCAGAGACAACGCTAGCTGTAGAAGGCCTCGATGTCGGAGGCGTACTTCTCGCTCACGATCTTGCGCTTCACCTTCATCGTCGGGGTCAGCTCGCCGGCGTCGATGCTCAGATCGGCAGGCAGGATCTTGATCTTCTTGATCTTCTGGACCCTCGCGAGCTCGACGTTCTTCTCCTCGACCTGCTTCCAGATGAAGCCGTGGACCGCCTCGCACTTGGAGGCGTCCTCCATCGTCTTCGCGGGGCTGCCAGCCGCGGAGAGTGTGGTCTGGAGCTTCTCCTCGTCCAGCGTGATGAGGGCGCTGAGGTGCTTGCGGCGGTCGCCGATGACCACGAACTGCGAGACCGCGCCGATGCTCTTCATCAGCCCTTCGATCATGTTCGGAGCGATGTTCTCGCCGCCGGCGGTGATGATCAGCTCCTTCTTGCGACCGGTGATGTGCAGGAACTTGCCGTCGAGCTTGCCCAGGTCGCCGGAGTGGAGCCAGCCGTCATCGTCGATCGCCTCGGCGGTCGCCTCCGCGTTCTTGTAGTAGCCCTTCATGATGTGGCGGCCGCGCATGCAGATCTCGCCGTCGGAGTCGATCTTGACCTCTGTGCCGGGGAGGACCCAGCCGACGCTGCCGGTCTGGTACGAGGTGGGCAGCGACATGGTCGCCGGTCCGCTGCACTCGCTCATGCCGTAGACCTCCATGATCGGAACGCCAAGGCTGAGGAAGAACTCCAGCGTGTCCTTGCTGATCGGCGCTGCCGAGGTGATCTGCACCCGGCACTGGTCGAGACCCAGGAGCGCACGGACCTTCGAGAAGACCAGCTTGTTCGCCAGGCCGTAGAACATGGGAGGCGCCTCGCCCTTCTGCATCCGGTAGCCGCCTTCGAGGCCGACGCCCTTGGCCCAAACACCGATCTTCTTCTTGAAGTTGGAGTTCTTGGCCGCTCCGGCGACGATCTTGGCCTGGATCTTCTCCCACACCCGCGGCACCGCCAGGAACATGGTCGGGCGGACCTCTCGGAGGTTGTCCCCGAGCTTCTCGATGCTCTCTGCGAAGTAGGTGCAGCCACCGCTGGTCACGGGCGTGTGGAGCGAGATCAGCTGCTCGGCGATGTGCGACAAGGGCAGGTAGCTGATGATCCGCTCCTGCTCGACGTGCTCGTAGCCGTCGATGGTCTGGCGCGCGACCTCTGCGGTCCAGGTGAGGTTGTCGTGGGTCATCATCACGGCCTTCGGGCTCCCGGTGGTGCCCGAGGTGTAGATGAAGGTGCAGGTCTCGTCTGGATCCTGTCCGTCGATGCGCTCCTGGAGCTGATCGTCGGTGACGTTGTCGGACAGGGCCAGGAACTCGGACCAGGAGTAGGCGTAGTCCGCCTCGTCCGAGCTGTCGTCCATCAGGACCAGCGCCGTGCAGCCTGGCAGTTCGTCCCAGATCTTGTGGAACTTGGCAGCCTGCGAGGCGTTCTCGGCGAAGGCGACGACGGTGTCGCTGTGCTCCGCGATGTACTTGCACTGGGGCGGCGAGTTCGTGGTGTAGATGCCCGCCGGGAAGCCGCCGGCGTAGATCGCGCCAAGGTCCGCGATGGCCCACTCGGGGCTGTTGTAGCCGATGATGGAGACGCCGGTCTGCTTCTGCAGGCCGAGATGGATGAGGGCCTTTGCCGCCTTCCGGATGTCCGCGTGGTAGTCGGCCCAGGTCCAGGTCTTCCAGCTGCCATCGTGCTTGACCTTGAGGGCCGGCTTGTTGCCGTGGGTCTTGGCGGTCTGGTCGAGGACCTGCATGACGGTGCGCTTGTCGGACATTCCAGTCTCCATGGGGGGTTTCGAACACCGAGGGCTAACTTGGCGAGGCCTTGACGAACAAGGTGAGGAATTCAGGGCACCTCATGTCTGATGTTGTCACTCCTTCTCATCACGGCCGTCGAGGCCTCTGAAGGTCGCTTCGAGTTCGGCTTCGGCGCTGGCTTCGGGGCCGCGACCCCAGCCCTCGCCTACGACGGCGAGACCACTGCGTTCGCCTTCCTACCGGGCCGTCACTTCAGCCTGCGTGGCGGCGGTGGCGTGCTGCTCGGAGAGCACCTCGAGGTAGGTGGCCAGGGCTTCATCGACTTCCCTGACTACGCGATCGTGTATGCCGATCGCGGCATCTCGAAGGGTCAGTCGGCGGCCTACCAGGTCGCGCCCTTCGCCCGAGCACGCCAGGACTGGAAGCACTTCGGGCTCTACGCGGGCCTGGCCCCGGGAGCGGCGATGTACTCGAACTTCACGGCCGGGCGCGGGGCGGAGGGACGCTGGACCGACACGATCACCTTCGTGCCCGCGCTGACGAGCTCGGCCGGTGTCACGGTCCAGGGTTTCGGGGAATACAGCTTCTTCGTCGAGGGGGCCGGCACCTGGCAGCCGGTCTTCGTCAGCGAGGAGGAGCTCGCTCTCTTCCAGCAGGCGGCTGTCCAGTCTCCGGTGGAAGCTCAGCTGCTCGAGGACCCCCACACGCTGAAGTGGAGGGTGGGGGTGGGGGTCCACATCTACGGTCGCTGAGACCGGGGACGGCTCCGCCGGATACCATCGCACCGTGGACACGGGCGCTGCTCTCGTCGAGCTTCTGAGCGATCCCAGCGACGCCGAGCGCGTCGCGGACGAGGTCGACGCACTCTTTGCGGGACAACAGGACCGGGTCTACGCGATCTGCCTTCGGTTCGTCGGCGACCCCGAGCGGGCACGGGACCTTGCCCAGGACACGATGCTGGTGGCCTGGTCGAAGCTCGACGCCTTCGAGGGGCGCGCCGCCTTCAGCACGTGGCTGTACTCGATCGCGCGCAACCTCTGCTTCAACGCCATGCGAAAGTGAGGGGAGCTCCTGGCGGTGGACGGGGTCCTGGAGGCCCGAGATCCCGCTGTGTCGGTGGTCGGGCGCCTCCGCCGCAGGGAGCGCGAGGAGCTGCTACGACTCGCCTCCGCCACGCTGGACCCGCTCGAGCAGGAGGCGGTCCACCTACGCTACGTCGAGTGTCTGCCGCAGGACCGGATCACCGAGATCCTGGGTCTCGAGAGCGCCAGCGGAGCCAGAGGGCTGCTCCAGCGCTGCCGCCGCCCCTTCGGTGTCCCCTTCTGCCGAGGCCGGGCTCGCCAGCAGCGCCAGGCTGAGAGCCGCAATCACGACCACCTCCTGTGCGGGTCTACCACGGGGGATAGTCCCCGACGGTGTGAGGTCGCGTTGAAGATCTGGTCACAGCTCAAGCGCTGGTCATGGCGTGTGAGCGCCATGTCGCTGTTGGTCTGCGCTGTCGGGCTCGCCCCGGTCTTCGCCTTCGCCGGAGACGCCCTGGCGATGGGCTACTGGTTCTACGCGGGGGAGACCGAGCCCACCACCCCCGAGCTCGTGTTCCCCTGGCTGGGTGTGTTGCCCCTGGTGCTCGGCTCCTTCGCCTGCGTACTGGGAGAGGTGAAGACCGGCCAGCGGTGGTTGCTGTTGCTGGGGGTCTCCCTCGCCGTCATCGCGCTGCTGGTAGAGGCCACCCACATGGTCGGCCTGGTCGCCAGCGCCGCTCCCTGACCGTCGCGATATGCGGAGTGCATGGTTGTCCAGTGCTTCACCGTCGGCGCTTTCGACGTCAACTCCTACCTGATCACCGACCCCGCGACCGGGGCCGGCGCCATCGTCGACACCGGAGAGAGCCGCGAGATCGTGCAGCGGCTCCAGGCCCTCGATCCGGCCCCCGACATCCGCGCCATCCTCTTGACCCATACGCACCTCGACCACGCGGGAGCAGTGGCCTTCCTGCAGGAGGTCTGGGACGTCCCCACATACTGCCCGAAGGCCGACAAGCCCATCTTCGACACCCTGCCGATGCAGGGGACGATGTTCGGTATGCCCCAGCTGAACCGGCCCTGCGGGCGCGTCGACCACTGGATCGAGGGGGGCTTCGAGCTCCAGCTCGGCGAGACCACGCTCAGGTTCCTGTCCACTCCCGGACACACCCCAGGCCAGGGCTGCTGGTACGACGACGAGGACATCCTCGTCGGCGACACGCTCTTCCTCGGCAGCATCGGTCGCACAGACTTCCCCCTGTCCTCTCCGGCGCAGATGGCGGAGTCGCTGCGGCGCCTCACCGAGCTCCCGGGTCACCTGCGAGTCTGGTCGGGTCACGGCCCGATGACGACGATCGAGCGGGAGCTCGGGACCAACCCCTTCCTCGGCTACATTCGTCGCGAGCGTGGGATCCCCGGCCCGCGAGGGTTCTCCTGGGCGCCCGGCACCTGAGCCATGCCCACTCGCCGCCGGTTCCTCGCCTGCTCCGGGCTCGCGCTCGGCGCTGCAGGGCTGGGCTTCGGGGGCCTCCTCCACCGGGGTGAACCTCGCTTCCTGGTCGTCCTCGCCTGCTCCGGCGGCGCCCAGATGATCGACTGCTTCATGCCCATCGATCGCGCGGTCGCCGCCGTTGACCCACGGCGCGGCAGGGTCATCAGCCACGACACGGTCCGTGTCGGCAACATCCGCAGCGTCGACCGGGAGGTCCCCGTCTCCTTCCTGGAGCGCTTCGGGCACCAGAGCGTCGTCCTCGGCACCCAGGCCTCGACCCTGAACCATCGTGCCGCGCGTGCCCGCGGCGACGACGGTGGCGGCGCCAACGGCGGTCTCACCCTCTGCGAGACCGTCGCGGCTGCATACGGGCGTGACATGCCCCGGCCCCGTCTTGTTGGCGAGCTGGGCGCACAGGCCGCGGATGCCCACCGCCTGTTGCAGTCCGGCGACTCCTGCGCGATCACGCTCGATGACGGCGGGCTCGCCTTCGACCGCTCGCACGACGACCACGCCTCGACCCAGGCCGAGAACTGGGATCGGGTGCTCGAGGTCGCAGCAGGCCTCATCACCCGGCTGGAGCAGACCGCCTTGTTGCACCCCGACGGGGAGCCCGACGGCAGCATCTGGGACCGCACGCTCATGGTGTTCTCGACCGAGTTCGGGCGGGACAAGTGGGACAGGGGAGGCCGCTTCGGGACCGGCCATCACCTCAACAACGGGCTCTTGCTGGTGTCGCCCCTGCTCGCTGGCGACCAGAGCCTCGGCGAGCCCGACCCGAACAACGGCATCATCTGCGGCTTCGATGTCGACACGGGTCAGCCGACCCCGATGTCCGAGCTGGGCCCCGGCGAGGACCCGGTCGCCACCGACCCGCGACTACCTCCTTGCGAGGCTCGGGTCTACGGCGGGATCTGCGACGTGCTCGGTATCGCCTTTCACGGGCAGGAGACGCTCCCGGTCTTGAAGGGATAGAGATCAGGCATGTTCCTCCAGGATCCGCCTCAGCCAGTCGACCAATACGCCGCCGACCCGGTGCTCCACGCCGAGCTCCGACGCCGCCTCCCTCCAGAGGTGCTCGCCGCCAACGAGGAGCGCTTCGCAGCCCTGGGTCGAGCCACCGCCACAGAGCTCCACGAGCTCAGCGAGCAGGCCGAAGCCCAGCTGCCCGAGCACATCGCCTTCAACGCCTGGGGCAGGAGGGTCGACGAGATCCGCGTCTCCCCGGCGTGGAAGCGGCTGAAGGCCTTCTCGGCCGAGCACGGGCTCGTCTCCAGCGGCTACGAGGGCGACGGCCACCGGCGGGTCGTCCAGGCCACCCTGCTCCACCTCTTCTCTGCGTCGAGCGCCATCTACAGCTGCCCGCTGGCGATGACCGACGCGGCGGCCCGGGTCCTGATCGAGCAGCAGGTCCCAGGAGCCACCGAGCGGCTCCTGCCGCAGCTGTTGTCGACGGACCCTTCCACCTTCATCACCTCTGGCCAGTGGATGACGGAGACGGCGGGCGGCTCCGATCTGGCCAACACCGGCACGGTGGCCGATCACATCGACGGGCTGCGCTATCGGCTCACCGGGACCAAGTCCTTCACCTCGGCCGTCACCAGCGAGATGGCGCTCACCCTGGCCCGGGTCGGCGACCAGCCCGGCTCCCGGGGACTCTCCTGCTTCTGCGTCGAAGTGGTCCGCGACGAATACGGCGCGATGCAGGACATCGAAGTGAACCGGCTCAAGGACAAGCTCGGCACCCGGGCTCTCCCCACCGCGGAGCTCACGCTCTCCGGTGTGGAGGCCACCCTCGTCGGTGACCTCGGCCGCGGCGTGCCGACGATCGCGACGATGCTGAACGTCACCCGCTTCCACAACGCCGTCAGCTCGGCCTCTTGCATGGCCAAGGCGCTCTACCTGGCCAGGGACTACGCCGGCCGCCGCATGGCCTTCGGCAAGCTGCTGCGGGAGCACCCGCTGCACGCCTGGACGCTGGATCTCATCGAGGCCGACTACGCCGGGGCCCTGGCGCTGTCCATGGAGGTGGCCGCGCGCATGGCGCCGGTCGAGGACGGGGCGGAGGACACCCCCTTGCGTGCCCTGATCCCGCTGGCGAAGCTCACCCTGGGCAAGCAGGCGGCCGCTGTCGGGTCAGAGGCCATCGAGTGCTTCGGGGGCGCCGGCTACATGGAGGGCACGACCCTGGCGCGGCTGGTGCGCGACTCCCAGGTCCTGTCGATCTGGGAGGGCACCACCAACGTGCTGTCCCTGGACCTTCTCCGTGCGGAGACCAAGGAGGGGGCGTGGTCAGCGCTGTTGGCCGAACTCGGAAGGCGGGCTTCCGCGCTGTCGAACACGCCGGTCCACGCGGAGATCCGCACCACCCTCGGGCGCCTGGTCGAGAAGGCAAAGGGGCTCATGGGCGATCGGGGTCGGCTGGAAGCCCACGCCCGCAGACTCGCTCTCACCACCGGCTTCGTCGCAGAGGCCATCCTCCTCGCGGAGCTCGGCGACTCCGGAGCCAGGAGCACCGCCCATCTCGTCGAGCACCGGCTGAGCGCGCCGCTGTCGCTGTAGGTGAAGCCGAGCTTCTTCGCCTCGGACGTAGCTGCACCACTCGCGGTCGGGAGCGCCGTCTACCTCCTCTGGCGGTCATCGGCGCTCCGTGTCTTCGACTGGGTCCGGGCCCTTGGCCTCGGCGGTCCGCTCGGGAGCGCGCGGGAGGCAGTCGAGGGTCTGGTCATTCCCGAGATCGTGCTCTACAGCCTCCCTGATGCGCTGTGGACCTACGCGCTGACAGCGTTCATGGGGCGCCTGTGGCGAGGGCGCGTCTCCTTGGGCTCGGCCCCTTGGCTGGGGATTGGTGTCCTGATCGGCTGCGGGGGAGAGGGGCTCCAGGCCATCGGACTGCTCCCGGGGACCTTCGACGTGCTCGACTTGCTACTCTGTGCCGCCGCTGGCCTCCTGGCCTTTGGTCGCAGCCTTCGCAGAGAACCCCCCTCGAGAGAGACGCAGTGAACAAGCACCTCCTCAGCAGCGCCGCCCTTTGTTCCTTCCTCGTGCTGGCCGCTGGCTCTGACCCGAGCAAGACCGGTGGCACCCAGCTCGGCAACCAGATGGACGCCTACGCCATCGAGTACCTCGACAACAACGGCATGCTCGAGGCGGGCGAGTCCGTGGTGGTCTACTACGACGCCACCATCCAGCTCGACGGCACAGAGGCCGCCTACGTCACGGACCAGCGGGTCTGCTACCACAAGGCCAGCCGCAACAGCTGCATCGATCTGGCGGACATCCAGAGCGTCGAAGCAAGCGACGGCGGGGCCATCGGCGACATCATCGACATCATCTCCGTCCACGGAGATCGCTTGCGGATCGAGGTCGCGCCGCTCAATGGTGGGGATCTGTTCCTCAGCGAGCTCGAGCGGGCCTGGTCCATGGCCCAGTAGGAGGCACCGTGCTGCTCATCGCCCTGTTGGCCTGTACCAGTGGTACCGGCGACGACATCGACCGTCCACGCAAGAACGGAGAGGGCGACGACAGCGGCGGGGTCGACGACAGCGATCCGGGCGGCCCCGACACCGAGCAGGACTGCGGCGACGGCCTCGACGACGACGAGGACGGCAAGACCGACTGCGACGACAGCGACTGCGACGCCTTCGCGGCCTGCAACTTCCCATCGGTCATCGACCACCGCTCGCTCTTCGACTTCAAGGGCCGCAAGGTGACCTGCGAGACCTGGGCCGGGGACTTCGACGAGACCATCGACGACTGCGTCACGGACTTCACCTCGCCCCTGGAGCAGGTCACCGACGGCGACATCTGCACCCAGTGCGACGCCACCTACGAGGGCCCCTTCAGCTACAGCCAGGACACCTGCACGGTGATCTTCGGCGACGGCACGGCGCCGCCTGCGTCTGGGCGCTTCGGCTTCGCCTTCGTCAACGACAACAAGTGGGTGCTCTTCGGAAAGAACGAGACCTCCGGCCAGTGGGAGGAGGGAGTGGACCTGTCCAATGACGGCGGACGCTACACCTGGGCCACCACAGAGGCCGTCAACGTCGACGTCGACGACTGCGACAACAGCCCCTTGTACGTCGGGGACGTCACGGTCACGCTGAGCTTCACGCCGCGGGACTGACCAACCACCCCGACCTCGATCATTCGTCCCCGCCTCGAACGAGGTAGGCGGCGCCAGCCCAGGTCCCGCTCGTCGACTCGCCCGGCGCTCCGATCAGGAGATCGTCGAAGCCGTCGGCGTCGGCGTCGGCGCCGCCCGCCACGTGGCTGGCATAGTCCTCGGCGCTCTCCCCGACGAGGGTCGCGTCGGCGTCCGCCGGCTCGGCGGTCCCCGTGACGGAGCCATAGAACACGTAGACCTCCCCCAGGTCGTCCGCGTAGGACCCCACCGCGATGTCAGCCAGGCCATCCGCGTCGAGGTCGCTCCCAGAGGTGAGTGTGATCCCCACAAAGTCGCCAGCGGAGTCGCCGGAGAGAACCCAGTCCGCCTGTGCCAACGACACCTTGCCTGTCGCCGGGTTTGTGATCAGGTAGGCCGTGCCTTGGCTGTCCTCGTCGCTGCTGTTGTTGTGGGGCGCGCCGACCAGGATGTCCGCGTGCCCGTCCGCGTTTACGTCCCCGGAACAGTCCAAGGACGTGCCGGCGAAGTCCTGGCTCTGCTCCCCCTCGAAGCGAACGGTGGCCGCATCCAGCTGGCCGTCCCCGTCTACCAGCGGCAGGGCACCCGAGAGCGGACCGTGGACGACGTAGACGGCGCCGGAGTCGTTCAACACGGTGCCGTGCTTGCGTCCGGCGCCTGGCGCTCCCAGGGCCACGTCGAGCAGCCCGTCGCCGTCGAGGTCGCCGGCGCAGGCACTCCGTCCCAGGAAGCTGTAGTCGTGCCCGGGGCCCAGGTACAACTCGGCGGACGCGTCGTTCGGGGTTCGGCTGGAGGTGATGGGCCCGAGGAACAGGTAGGCCTGGCCAGTGTAGGGGTAGGTCCCTCCGTCGAATAGGTGGCCGGGTCCTCCGAGCAAGAGGTCGTTCCAGGCGTCGCCGTCCATGTCTCCAGGTGCCGCCATCCCCATCGCGAGGTGTCCGCCGGTCGAACCCGTGAAGTCCAGGTCCGAGTCGTCCAGATCTCTGGGACCCGAGACTGGACCCAGGTGTACGTAGACTGTATTGTAGCTTGAGGCTCCCGCTACCAGGTCGTCGTAGCCGTCGCCGTTGAGGTCTGGGACCACACCCAGTGCGGAGCCGAAGGTGAGTGTGCGGTCCTCGTCTGTAAGCACGGCATCGGCATCCGCGAGATCGGCGTCCGAGTAGGGCCCCTGCGTGAGCAGGTACAGGCGCCCAGCCAGGTCCTTGCCGGTACTGAACTGTCCGGTGGCCAGCACAGCGAGGTCGGTCGTGCCATCGGCGTTGCTGTCCCCGCCGAGCCATGTGATCGTGCCGGCAATCTCCCCGGCGCGATCTCCGAGCAGCTTGGCGGAGGCATCCGCCAGGTCCACCTCACCGACCAGGCGGCAGGCCGGGTCCCCGTCCCCAGCGCAGTCGTTGTCAGCGCGGTCCCCGCAGATCTCCTCCGCCCCCGGGTAGGAGGAAGCGTCGGCATCGTCACAGTCCCCGCCGCGATCGACGTAGCCCTCGGGTGCTTCGCAGGCCTGGACCACCGTCTCGTCGAGGCCCCACAGATCCTGGTCGTCGTCGAGGTACCAGGTCGGAGGATCGACGGGGTCTTCGTCCACGATGCCGTCACAGTCCTCGTCTCGGCCGTCGCAGTGCTCCGCGGCGCCTGGGTGAACCGCGCTGTCATCGTCATCGCAGTCTCCATCGATGGCGGCGCTGGCGACGGGTTGGACGCAGGCCTCGAAGGCGCCCTCCGCGACGCCATAGCCATCGCGGTCCATGTCCGGAAACCAGGTCGGACAGTCTTCCACCTCGGAGTCCACCGGGGAGTCCACCACGACGGAGTCAGGGCTGTCGGTGTCGACCGGCGCCGTGTCGGGACCGTCCCGACAGGCCAATACGGAAAGGAGCGCGGCTGGGATGGGGGAGCCCACGCTCAGTTGGCGAGCTCGGCGAAGACGATGGCGGCGTCGTCTGGATCGACCGTGCCATCGTCGTCGAACCCACCCCCCACGATCTTGCATTCGTCGGCGTCGTCATCCAGGAGCCTGAAGAACATGCCCTCGTGGATGGTGCTGCCGTCCTTGTGCACGATGGCGTGGATGTTCGCGATGCACTTGTCGCTCGGACCGGTGCTGGCGCTGTCCCACACGAAGTCCACTTCGGCTTCGTCGACCCAGTCCGAGCCGTCCCAGTAGATGACCTTCCAGACCTCTGGCGTGGTCGTGTAGTCCTTGAAGTACATCTTGGACTCGCCGCCAGGGAGGGGGATGGTCGAGTTGTCGTGGCCGTCGTCGATGTGGATCACCGGGCAGTCCGGCGAGGCCCCGTCCATCTCGATCGTCCAGTCCCACTGGGAGGTGCCGGTGTCCCACTCTCCGTCCGCCCACCCGATGTCATCGTACCCACCCGAGTCGCTGCAGTCCCCAGAGGAGGGTCGCTCGATCTGGTACATGACCACCGGCTCGTCCGTGCCTGCGTCGACGATGGGATCGTCGACATAGGGCCACATGACGCGGCTGTGGCGAGCCTGGTCCACGAAGTTCGTGTTGCCCGTTCCGTCAGCCTCGATCGCCATGTAGCCGTCGTCGCTGCTCAGGAAGCTGTCGGTGCAGCTGCTGCTGCCGCTGTCGCAGTCCAGGCCGAAGTCGTCCCCGATCTCGTCTTCGGACTCGATCTGGATGAGCTCGTCGTGGTCTCCCGCCTCTCTCTGGCTCTGCACGAAGAGCTGCACCCGCTTGTCCGAGCTGTTCTCGGTCAACATGGCGATTGGGTGGTCGGCGGCAAAGTCGTCGTTCTCGGTGTCCGTCGACCCCTCGGCCACCAGCTCGTCGTCTCCCCACTGCGGGCTGCCGTTGAAGCCTCCGCTCGGCCACCCGTCGAGGTCGTGGAAGACATAGCGGACTTCGCTGGCGTTGCTGTCATCGCCGCTCTTGCTGTAGTACAGCGCCGACTTGCCCGAGTAGCCGCTCTTCCAGCCGTCTGGGTAGAAGAAGACATGCGGCGCGTTGGCCTTGTGTACGTCGACGACGTTGTCACCGACGTAGGTCGATCCCGCTACGCCTACGAGCTCCCACTCCTCGACCGCCGTGGTCGCGTCGTCAGCGTTGTTCGTCGTGCTCTCGGTGCCGGTGTCGCCGTACCACCTGGTGCAAGTGGAGTCCATGCAGGCGAACAGCGCATAAGCGAAGGTCTTGTCGGAGCGGTGGGTGATGTCCGTGGCGCTGGTGGCCGTGGAGTCCACTTCTTTGACCTTCGTCGCGCCGGACGGAGTCGAGGGCGGGGTGGTCCCGTCAGCCCTGTGGATCTGGTAGTGGTCCGTGCCGGTCCAGTCGTCGGCGCCCGCGTTGTCGCAGGCCGCTGGGGCGGTGCCGCTCCAGTCCACCTTGATGGACTTGGACTCCTGGCCGGGCTTCTGGTCGGTGCTGACACCGGGGTCCCAGCCGGCGCAGGCGGCGGCGTGGGCTTCAGAGGCGCCTGGCACCCCCCCCCCACAGCAAAGCGATCGTGGTGGCGATCTGGACGGTGCGACTCGTTGCTGACATGGCCGTTCTCTCCAAGACTGGCTCCGCCAGTGTAGTCGCCTGCAGGCTCACATTGGCGGACTCTCGAAGTGTGCGAGGCGCTCCTGAGGTAGACGGTCCCTCGCGTCGAGACCGGGCGGATGGTGAACCTCTGTTTCCGGCGGATCTCGGGCACGGGCACGGGAGCAGGCCGGAATGAGCCCCTTCGGGACTCCTGCCGGCCCGCTACGCCGGGTGTTCCCCCAGCCAGTCGGCGTCGTAGATGGCGAGCATGCGCGAGAGGTTCGCCGCCCACAGATCCGCCGTGCCGTCCATCGTGCGGCGTAGCCAGAAGGCCACGAAGGTGTCGGCGACGTTGCCGTCCACTCCTCCGTCTCCGTTCTTCGGTCCGCCGGTGCAGTAGTTGGGATCGTGGAAGAAGTACCAGCGGCCGTAGTAGTGCTCCTCTCCCTTGGCGATGGCGGCTTGGTAGCCCTTCAGCTCCTGCTCGGCGCAGCCGGGTTCGGCCTTCAGCTTCACCCAGGTGAGCCAGGCGATGCGGGCCTTCTCTCGCATGGTGGTGTCGTAGATGGTCTGTGTGCGCACAGCGAAGGCCGGGTCCTTCGCGGCAGGGATCAAGGCCTCGCCCGCCCAGCGGACGAAGGCCGGGTCGTAGTGTCCGAACTCCGTCGCGTTGTCCAGGTCCAGCTCGGTCTGGCTGTGTGGGCCCTTCTTCCAGATCCTGGGAGCTCCTCGGCCGAGCTCCTCGTAGGTCATCAGCGCCGCGGCGTGGCAGGCGAAGATGCGCATGCCTCCGGAGGGGAAGTAGTCGTGGTGGTCCTCGCAGGTGTTCGCCGTGTCAGCGATGCCCATCCAGACGCCGCGGGCGTCGAAGCTGGGGTCGGCCTGTTTTGCGGCGAGGGCAAGGGACAGCAGAATCAACATTCCGGACTCCAGTGGGATAGGCGTCGGCGGTGGTCGTTGTAACCGGAGCAACAGGACACCTGGGCAGCAACCTCGTTCCACACCTGTTGGAGCGGGGGCGAGCTCTGCGCTGCCTCGTCCACGGCAACCCGGGCACCCTCGCCGAGCAGGGCGTCGAGGTCGCTCGAGGCGACGTGCGCGATCTCCCCTCGCTGGTGGCTGCCTTCGACGGGGCCGACGTCGTCTACCACCTCGCGGCGAAGATCAGCATCGTCGGCGACCCGGACGGGTCGGTAGAGGCCATCAACGTCCACGGCGCGGAGAACGTCGCCAGGGCCTGCATCTCGGCGGGCGTTCGGCGGCTGGTCCACTGCTCCAGCTGCCACGCCTTCGACATCAACACCCCAGAGCCCGTCGATGAGACCAGGGGCGGAGCAGGGCCGAAACACCCCCGCTACGATCAGTCCAAGTTCCGCGGTGAAGAGCGGGTCCGAGCGCTGGTCGCCGAGGGTCTCGACGCGGTCATCGTGAACCCCTCTGGGGTCATCGGGCCGAACGACCCGGAGCCCTCGCGCATGGGCCACACGCTGCTCGGCTTCGCGCGCCGCACGATGCCGTCGATGATCGACGGGGGCTTCGACTTCGTGGACGTGCGCGATGTCGTCTCTTCGATCGTGGCGGCGAGCGAGCGAGGTCGGACCGGCGAGAACTACCTCCTCGGTGGCTACTGGACCCACGTCCGGGAGCTCGCCAGCTACGTCGAGGAGGTCACGGGAGCGAGGCCGCCCCTGTTCACCTCGCCGATGTGGCTGGCCCAGGTCGGTGCCCCGTTGTTCAGCCTGTGGCACGCGCTGACGGGCATGGAGCCGCTCTACACGGGCGAGGCGCTGCACGCCCTGCGCGCGACGAGGCAGCTGTCCCACGCCAAGGCTGCAGAAGAGCTCGGCCACGCACCAAGGCCGGTCCGGGACAGCGTGCACGACGCTCTGCGGGACTTCGCGGAGCGCGGGCTCATCGAGCTCCCCGGTGGCTGAGCTCGAGGTCCTTCGCGTCGCCTCCTGGGTGGAGATCGGGCTCGCTGCCTTCACCGCGCTGGCCCTGCTGTTCATCTCGGCCCCCTACGGCCGCCACGCGCGCGAAGGCTGGGGTCCCACCATCCCGAGCCGCTTCGGCTGGGTGCTCATGGAGCTCCCGACGGTGCTGGTCTTCGGAGCGATCCACCTCCACGGCGACCACCGCTTCGAGCTCGTGCCGCTGTTGTTGGTGACGCTGTGGCAGGGCCACTACGTCTACCGGACCTTCGTCTACCCCTTCCTCCTCCGCGGCCAGAAGGACAAGACGATGCCCCTGTCCATCGCCCTGATCGCGGTGGCCTTCAACACCCTGAACTCCTACATCAACGCTCGCTGGATCAGTCACTTCGGCGACTACGAGGGCTGGCTCGCGAAGCCCTGGTTCTGGATCGGCCTGTCGGTCTTCGTGCTCGGCTGGGCCATCAACACCTGGGCCGACCACGTCCTGCGAAAGCTCCGGGCGCCCGGGGACAGCGGCTACTCCATCCCTCGCGGCGGTCTCTACGAGTACGTCAGCTGCCCGAACTACCTGGGCGAGATCATCGAGTGGACCGGCTGGGCCATCGCCACCCTCAGCCTCCCGGGCCTCGCCTTCGCGCTCTACACGGCCGCCAACGTCGGCCCCCGCGCCAGGACGAACCACCAGTGGTACCTGCAGAAGTTCCCGGACTACCCGCGCGACAGGAAGAGGCTGATCCCCTTCCTCTGGTAGTCGCTACTCCGAGCTGTGGTTCAGCTCGTTGAAGAAGGCCGTCAGCAGCCGATCCGCGGCCTTTGGAGGCATCGCGTCCAAGAGCCCGTTGATCCCCGCCATGCGGTCGGGCAGCGCCGTGCCAGAGATGCCGGCCATGCCGAGCAGATCGCCGAAGGCCGCCTCGGACATGTTCTCCAGGTCGAAGCTCGCGAGCATGGCCTGGATCTGCTCGATGCCGACCCTGGGCAGGGCTCTGGCGGCCTCCACGCTGGCCTCGAGGTCTACGAGCATCTCCTCCACCCGGCAGGCGGTCGAGCGGTTGATGCTGAGGTGGAAGTTCTCGCGGTAGCGGGTCCCGTCCTCTCGCGACAGGCCCATCTGCGGCTGGATGTACCAGCCCCGCTCCTTCATCTCGTCGACGACGTGGAAGATATCGACGGAGTCAGACGTCACGGCGATCAGCGGCATCAGGGGACGCCCCATCACCTCGAGCCCCTCGATGGACCGGATGCCCTCGACGCAGCGGCTGGTGGCCTCGAGCACGCCGCGAGCGAGCTCCATGTAGCCCTCGTCGCCGAGGAACTGCATCAACACCCAGGCCGCGGCGACCGGTCCGCCGGGCTTCGTCGACTGCACCGTCGGGTTCACGATCGTGTACCCGGTCCACGACGAGCAGCTGAAGATCTGGTGCTTCTTCAGCTCCTTGTCGTTGTAGAGCACCAGCGAGGCGCCCTTGGGGCAGTACGCGTACTTGTGCAGGTCCATGGAGATGGAGGTCACGCCGGGCACGTCCAGCTCGAAGCGCGGCACGTCCAGGCCCAGCCGCCGGTAGTAGGGCAGCAGCCAGCCGCCCATGCAGGCGTCGACGTGGAGCAGCAGGCCCTTGTCCAAGGCGAGCTGTCCCATGCCCTCGATGTCGTCGCAGACCCCGTGGGCGTAGGAGGGAGCGGAGCCGACCAGCAGGATGGTGTCGTCCGTGACCGCCGCCGCCATCGCCTCCGCGCCCGCCTCGAAGCTCGTGGGGTGGACCTCGACGAGGTCGACCTCGATGCAGAGGTAGTGGGCCGCCTTCTGGAAGGCCGCGTGGGCCGTGACCGGGAGCACCATGCGAGGCCGCGTGATCTCCGGCTTGTGGGTGCGGGCCCAGTCCCGGGCCGCCTTCACGGCGCAGATGATCGACTCGGTGCCGCCGCTGGTGAAGGAACCCCAGGTCTCGGCAGGGTAGGCGCCGAGGTGTCGTGCCGCCAACGCGACGAGGTCGTTCTCCATCTTCATGATCGACGGGAACGCCGTCGGGTCCAGGGCGTTCTCGCCGAGGAAGTCCAGGTAGGCCAGCTTCGCGATGTCCTCGGCCTCCGAGCCCGGGTCGTAGACGTAGGCGAAGGTCCGCCCGCTCCTCCAGTCGAGGTCGTTGTCGCGGACACCGGCGAGGCGCTGGAGCACCTCGTCGCGAGAGAGGCCTTTTCTCGGGAGCTTCATTTCTCCATCCTGTCGATGAGGGTGAGGGCTGTCTCGGACAGCTCGAGGAGGTCGTCGTCGCAGTCGCCTTCCAGCCACTCCCGCAGCACCGCCCGGGTCAGCCCGATGAGCGCCCCGGCGTGGAAGCGTGCCTGTCGCGGCGAGCGATCCGACAGCGCCGCGGCGATGGCCTCTTCCCAGCAGCGGTCGAGCTCGACCTCGCGCGCGGTGAGGGTCGGACAGCGGCGGACGATGCGGTGTTGGGCGAGGTGGTAGCGAGGACTCTTGGTGTAGAGGTCGGCCATGCAGAGCAGCGCCGCGCGCACCGTGGGCATGCCTTCGCCGCGGGCCAGGGCGGCTCGGAAGGCCGCCAGGTCCTGGTCCTGTCGATGGAAGACCAGGGAGTCCTTGGTCGGGAAGTAGCGAAACAGCGTCCGACGGGAGACCCCGCCGCCAGCGGCGACGTCCTCGACCGTGACGGCGTCGTAGCCGCGAGCTGTGAACAGGGTGGTGGCTGCGTTGACGAGGGCGTCGCGAGTCTGCACCTTCTTGTTGGCTCGAGTGACCATGACCCTGGTTTATGGCACTCCGTGCCATTTGTCACCCAGTGCCACAAAAAGGATCACCCGTTAGCTTGACCCCATGCTCCTCTTCGTCGCTCATGCGCTCGCCGCGGACCCGGCTGAGATCCACGCCGTCCTCGACGATCCGAGCGGCTGGGATCTGCACGCCTCGGCGAACGACGACGGCGTCACCGTCTACACGAAGTACGTCTTCGACCTTGGCCTGCAGGCCTTCAAGGGCGTGCTGGTGCTGCCTGGAAACGTGGACCCCGCCGCGGTCTACGAGCTCATCGCGGACATCGAGAACCACGACCGCCACAGCGCCCACCTCCACGAGTCGACCCTGATCGAGCGAGAGGGCAACCACGACTGGTTCTACGAGGTGAGCAAGAGCCCGGGCCCGCTCATCGCGGAGCGCTACTGGTTCAACGAGACGGTCACCGAGCTGGACATCGGCGGGGTCGAGGGCCACAACAAGCGGGCGTGGTCGGGCTTCGACGCAGAGGCGAAGTACCCGGAGACCCTCGAGGCGGTGCGCGGCAAGTACCCGGACGCTGTCTACGTCGAGGTCACCTATGGGGCCTGGGAGTGGATCCCGCAGGACGACGGCACGACCTTGATGGTCTACCAGACCGTGAGCCACCCCGGCGGCAAGGTGCCCGGGGGCCTCTACGCGCAGATCTCCGGCAAGACCCTGCCAGAGAACATGATGACCTTCGTGAACGCCGCGAAGCCCTGAGCGTGCAGCACCTCGTCGAGGCCCTCGCGGGTCAGCGCCTGCCGGCGGTCGTCGTGGACCTCGACGCCGTCGAGCGCAACGTCGATCGCATCGCCCGGCGACTCCAGGGCAAGAGCTGTCGTGTTGCCTCGAAGTCGGTGCGCCACGTGGGTCTCTTGCGTCGCATCCTCGAGCGCGGGGGGCCCGAGTTCAGGGGCCTGATGTGCTTCACCTGCGAAGAGGCCGTGTTCCTCGCGGAGCAAGGCTTCGACGACCTGCTGGTGGCCTATCCAACCACTCAGCGAGCCCTGATCAAGGCCCTCGCCGCGGCTTCCGCGAAGACCCACCTCGTGGTCGACAGCGAGGAGCACCTGGAGCTCCTCTGCCCCGGGGTCGGCGCTGTGATCGAGCTCGACGTCAGCTATCGCCGGGCCGGACTGCACCTCGGGACTCGCCGGAGCCCCCTGCGCACACCGGAGCAGGTCGTCGCCTTTGCAAAGAGAGCCCGCGAGCGGGGCGTCGAGGTGACGGGGCTCATGGCCTACGAGGGCCACGTCGCCGGGCTGCCGGACGACAACCCCTTTTCCCGGGCGATGAACCCCGTCCGGAGGGCGCTGAAGTCCTTGTCCATCCCGGAGGTCGCCAGGCTCCGGAGACAGACCGTCGAGGCGCTCCGCGCAGAGGGCTTCGAGCTCGGCCTGGTCAACGGCGGGGGCACCGGCAGCCTCGGCAGCACCCCGACCGAGGACGTCATCACAGAGGTCACGGCGGGCTCGGGATTCCTCTGCTCCCACCTCTTCAGCTGGTACGTCGACCTCGACCTGGAGCCGGCGGCGTTGTTCGCGCTGGAGGTCTGTCGGGTCTCGGACGAAGGCCTCGCGACCTGCCTGGGCGGGGGCTACGTCGCCAGCGGCGAGCCCGGCTGGGACCGCCTGCCGCTGCCCGCCTGGCCCGAGGGGCTCTCCTACCTGCAGATGGAGGGCGCCGGCGAGGTCCAGACCCCGCTGAAGACCGGCGGGGCCCTGAGCCTGGGCGACGTGGTGCTGTTTCGCCACGCAAAGGCCGGTGAGCTGGCCGAGCGCTTCAACGACTACCACCTCGTCCGAGGCTCGCAGATAGTCGCCACCGAGCCGACCTATCGGGGGCAGGGCGGCTGCTTTCTCTGAGCGTTAGGCTGCTCGGATGCTGCTTCTCGCTCTCGCCTGCAACAAGGACCCGGTCCTCGACACCGGCTCCCCAGAGCTCTTCGCCCCCACCTCCGAGGGCACGGGCTCTGGAGCCTTGTCCGCTGGTGCCGCGGCGGTGGACATCACGCCGGTCTGCTTCGAGTCCTGGGTCGACCTCGACGCCGACGCGGAGCTCGATGACGACGAGGAGTACCTCGACTGCGGCTGCGACCGCCTCTGCCCGGACGACGAGGGCTACGTCTCCGCGGACGAGGGCGAGGGCGACGGCGAGTTCCAGGCGGTCTGGATCGCTGGCTTCCAGAACAACCGCCCGGCCAGCGGCGTGCGCGATCCGATCTGGGCTCGCGCGCTGGTGCTGGAGCAGGGCGATCTGCGCATCGGCATCGTCACCCTGGACCTCGTCGGCTGGATGCATCCAGAGGTCGTCTCGGTTCGAGAGGCCGCCGCCGATCTCGACCTGGACCACATCACCGTGATGTCCACCCACACCCACGAAGGCCCGGATGCCCTCGGGCTGTGGGGTCGCACCGAGACGAAGTCGGGCTTCGCCCCGGAGTTCAGGGAGCAGGTCGTCCAGGGCGCCGCCCAGGCGCTCGCCGACGCCGACGCCGAGGTCCGGGCTGTCGGAGAGCTGGTGGTCGGCAGCGTCGATGCCTCCAGCTACGCCGAGATCGGCATCCTCAACATCCTCCAGGACAAGCGGGACCCGAAGGTCGTCGACGTGGAGCTCTCCGCGGCGATCCTGCGTGACACCAGCGGCGGAACCATCGCCACCCTGGCCCACTTCGGCAACCACCCGGAGGCCACCGCCGACGACAACAGCCTGATCTCCTCTGACTACGTTCACGCCCTGCGCGAGGGGCTCGAGGACGGCGTCGAGTACGAGGCCTACAGCCGCGAGGGCTACGGCGGCGTCGCGCTCTTCCTGACAGGAACCGTCGGCGGCATGATGACGCCTCTGGGCATCACCCACACCGACCCCGACGGCGTCGAGCGCCGTGACTACAGCTTCGAGAAGACCGACGCCATCGGCAGGACGAAGGCGGAGATGGCCATGGACGCCATCGACGGCGGCGAGCGCGTCGACTCACCCACGCTCGCCTTCGCCCAGCACCAGTTCGAGCTGCCCGTCGAGAACTGGGGCTTCCAGGCGATGTTCCTCACCGGCATCATCGACCGCGAGATCTACAGCTACGACGACTCCCAGCCCATCGACGAGGACAACGTGCCCTTCGTCAAGACCGAGATCGTCCGCATCGGCGTCGGTCCCATCGAGCTGTTGACCCTGCCTGGCGAGGTCCTCCCCGAGCTCTCCGTGGGCGGCTACGACGGCTCGAATGTCGGCACGACCTACGACGACATCATCGAGGACGACAACGAGAACCCGCCTGACCTCTCGGCGGCGCCGGAGGGTCCCTACTGGAAGGAGCTCCTACCTGGCGACGACGTGTGGGTGCTGAACCTCGCCAACGACGAGATCGGGTACATCATCCCGCCCTACAACTTCAAGCTGCACCCCTCTCAGCCCTGGTTCGAGGAGGCCGACGGCGACCACTACGAGGAGACCCGGAGCCTCGGCAAGGACACGGCGACGCTGCTCGACGCGGAGATCAAGCTGCTGCTCGCCTGGGTGGACGAGCACCAGCGATAGAGGACCGTCTCAGCGACCCCGCCTCCGCCGCCAGGCGATGACGATCAGACCCAGCATCCAGCTGCCTCCGAGCCCGCTCGCACACCAGCAGCGGTTCTGCTTGATCTCGGTGTTCGGGTAGCCGCCCGTGTTGTAGCCCTCGGGCAGGGGCGTGGAGTGGTTGGCGGTGTTCTGGGGGTCGTGGCCGAAGCCCACCCAGTCCACGCAGGCCCCAGCGGGGCTCTGGGTCGTCCAGACGAAGAGCCAGCCACCGCGGGTGCCCGTGACGACGTCGAGCCAGCCGTCCCCGTCGATGTCCCCGACCGCCGGCGAGGCCATGTTCCACTGACCCGTCAGCTTGGGCCAGCCCGCCGCTTCGCTGCCGTCAGCGCTCATCGCGTGGACCAGGTAGCCCCCGGTGCCGACCAGGATCTCGGGCAGCTTGTCGCCGTCGACGTCTGCGATGGCCGGGTTCGCGAAGAACATGAGGTCCTCCATCGGCCTGGGGAAGGCGGGGAGGTACTCGCCGTCAGCCGTCCATGCGTTCAGGGAGTGGGCGTAGTCGACGCGCTTGCCGTCGAAGAGCATGCCAACGGCGTAGTCGGAGCCCGTGCCGCTCGAGACCAGCTCCAGCTCGCCGTCCCCGTCGAGGTCGCCGAAGCTCGGGCTCGTGATGAGCGGGAAGCTCGACCCGTCTTTGAGGTTGGCCTCTGAGCCGTAGCGGTCCAGGGCCTTGTCTGGGATGAGATGTGAGTCGCCGGTGTGGTCGAAGACGTGGTACTCGCCGGCCTGGGTCCAGGCAGCGATCTCCAGGTCTCCGTTGCCGTCGAGGTCCGCGAGCGCCGGGCTCATCGGGACGCCCTCGCCGACGTAGGGGAGCACCTGCGTGTAGGCGCCGAAGACCGCCTGGGGCCACCCCGACACGACGTTGCCGGCGCTATCGAGCACGTAGACGGCGCCGTTGTAGCCGTTGAGGGTCTCGTTCGTGCCGATGACGATCTCGATGTCGCCGTCGCCGTCGAGGTCCCCGAGGGCTGGCGAGCTGATGATGCGCGTGCTCATGTGCTCGTAGCCGGGGTAGGCGATCCGCACGGGGAAGCCGTTCATCGGCGAGCCGCTCTCGTCCCAGGCGTAGACCTTCTGGTCCATGCCGCCGATGACGATGTCGTCGTCGCCGTCGTTGTCGAGGTCCGCCAGGGCCGGGCTCGAGAAGAAGCCCTCGTCCAGCAGCGCCTCGGGCGAGGTCTCGGTCACCGCGTCCTGCTCGACCGGGAAGCCGTCGACGACCGTGCCGTCGTCATGCCAGGCCCACAGCTGGCCCCGGAGGCTGCCGATGACGATCTCGACGTCGCCGTCGCCGTCGAGGTCGCCGACCGCCGGCGTGCCGATGAGAGCGGCGCGCCCACCCTCGAAGGCCGCGAAGTGCGCGGAGCCGAGGTGGTTGTCGGGGTGATCGGCGTCGAGCTCCTCCATCGCCTCGACCTGCACGGGCCAGCCGTCGACGTAGCTGCCCCAGCCTCGGAGCACGTGGACCGTGCCGCCCCCGTCGGCCTGCACGATGTCGAGCACGCCGTCTCCGTCGACATCCGCCAAGGTCGGAGAGGACTCCAGCGAGGAGCCCAGGTCCATCGGGAAGCCCTCTCGCGCGTCTGGATCTGCGAAGACCGCCACCGCACGCCGGGCCTCTCCGACATCCCCGCTCTCGTCCGTGGCTCGCAGCCGGATGGTCAGGGTGTGGAGGTTCACGGCCGTCTCACGCTCCACCGGGTCCTCCTCGCCGGTCCAGATCGGAGCGCCCAGCTTCGCGTCGTGGTCAGCCAGTGGCAGGGTGATCGAGGGTGTGTTCGATGTCCCGGTCGCGACCTCCTCCCACTCGGTGGGCTCGTCGCCCCAGCCCATCTCCAGGACCCAGGTCGAGTCCTCGCGGCCCTGGATGAGGGCCTCGACGGTCAGCCCGTCGCGGGGGGTGATGGGGGAGAACCACCTCGGCGAAGTGATCTCGACGCTGGGCGGGATGCGGTCCTCGACGACTGCATCCACGGCGTTGGCGACGTTCAGCCTTCCGTAGCCGAAGTAGCGATCCCAGCCCTCGGTCGAGGGGTACAGCAGTGGATCCGGGTCCTGGTCGATGTCCACGGCGGTCATCTGGAGGAGCTGGACGAGCTCTCCAGGGCGGAGCTCCATGTCGTTGTCCCGTGCCGCGGAGATCACGAGGCCCGCCGCCCCGGAGGTCATGGCGGTCGCCCCCGATGAGCAGCCGCTGGAGCTGGCCGAGAGCTGCAGTCGCGGGCCGTGGTTCGTGCAGTTGCTGTAGGCGGACCAGGTCGTGGCCTCGTCCGCGTCGTCCTTGTCGCGCACGATGGAGTGCACGTAGAGGGTGCGGTCGACCCAGCCCGGGGAGTTGTGGTGGTAGGTGGTCTCGTCGGCGGCGGAGGCGATGGTCAGGATGCCCTCGTCCCAGGCATAGGAGATGGCCTCTGTGACCCAGTCCGGGTGGCTCAGGGTGCCGAGGGCCTCCTGGATGACGTCGGCGTCCATCTCCACCGCGTAGAGCACCGCGGCGCCGAAGTGGGTGCCGTCCACGACGAAGGAGTCGCCGACCCGCAGCGACATCACCATGCAGTTCGGGCAGACGCCGACACCGCCGAGGCCGTCGTTGCCTTCCTGCGCAGCCTCGGCCGCCTCGTAGGTCCCGTGGTCGAACTCCGTGTCGTCGTAGGGGTCGTTGTCGTTCCACATGAAGTCCCAGCCGCTGATGTCGTCGACGAAGCCGTTGTGGTCGTCGTCGACGCCGTCGGAGAAGGCCGCGATCAGGTCGGCGGGATCGAGCAGATCGGGGTGGCCGTTCGGCGCGAGGTCCCAGGCGACGCGGGGGTCCTGCTCGTAGTCCGTGACGTTCACCACGCCGTTGCCGTCGAGGTCCCAGGTCTCGGCCTCGAGCCCTTCGCTGTCCTGGGGCAGGGGCAGCTCGCCGGTGTTCAGGAAGTGCTTGTTCCGGAGCCGCTCGTCGTCCCAGAGGATGCCGCTGTCCAAGACGGCGAGCACCACGTCCGTGCGACCGGTGGTCGTGCGCCAGGCGAGGTCGGCGGACACGCCGGTGGCGGTCTCTCCGGGCAGCAGGTTGTCGCTCCACTCCGCCGGCACGTAGGACAACAGCGCCCAGTCCTGTCCCATGTCGCTGGGACAGACCTCGAGCGCGTCGGGCGTGCCGCACTCGGGGTACGTCGGGAGGGGGACTTCGGCGTGAGCGAGGGCGATCAGGAGCATGGCTCTCTTCTACCCGATGCCGGGCCTCGCGCGGTGCGCCTCGAGGCTCAGAACCCCGACTCGCTCCCTGTCGACGCCGTCGCCGAGTAGCTCACGGCCGCTGGATCGAAGTCGATGGGCTCGCCGCCGACCCAGAGGTACTCGATCTCGGCGCCAAACGGCGTGCCCTGGGCGGCGAAGCAGGCCACGCCGACCTCGTCGATGGAGGACAACGAGCTGACGTCGCCTTCCTCTGTGCTGTTGAGGTAGTAGAAGTGATCCGTGCCGTCCCAGTAGTGGCCCACGGTCTGGCCGGCGCTGGCGGTCGCGAGGTTGCCCAGGTCCAGGATCTGGCTGCCCTGGTAGTGGTTGCTCGCGGCGGCGTCGCCGGCGCCGTAGCCGTCTGCGTCGCCGTCTGCGCAGTACTCGAAGCCGACGTCCTCGTCGGTGAGCTCGTCACAGTCGTCGTCGATGCCGTTGCAGACGCTCTTCAGCGTCGGGTCGCACGGCGGGATTCGTGTCGTCGCAGTCGTCCTCGACGTCGAAGCCGTCACCGTCCGCGTCGACCGGGGCCTCCTCGATCGGGCCCGAGTCCACCGTGTAGTCCTTGTTTCGGCATCCCAGCACCGCTAGGAGAATCATCATCGTCAGCTAAACCCGCTCTGGCAGTTGGTGTCGTCCCAGGTGCCCGTCGCGAGGACTGCGTTCTCGTTCCAGGCGTCGATGTCGGCGTCGTTCCCGCCCCAGCCGGTGGTCGAGCCACGCTCGCCCCAGTTGAGCGCCTCGACGACCCACACCAGCGTGTTGTCGGGCCCCCGGTAGTGGAGGTCTATGTCGTAGTCGTCGTCACCGAGCCCTGAGAACTCCCCCATGCAGCGGGCCGCCTCCCGGGGGAGGATGCTGTCGTGATCACAGGCCCGCTCGTCGATCGAGCAGTAGGTGTCGTCGATCAGCTGTGGTGACTTGGCGCTGAGCTGCCACAGCTCGTCGTCGTCGTAGCCGTAGCCAGCTTCGATGGTGTAGACGCTGGCGCAGTCCTCGAGGGTCTCGGGCTCGGTGAAGCCGGTCTCGTCTACTTTGGCGTCACAGGCCAGCGTGAGCAGGACGAGCAAGGGGAACTCCGGAGGCGTCAGCTTAGCTGGGTTTCTGGAGGAGGCGACCTCTGCGCGAGCGCCAGGGGCCTGGATGTCGCACATGAGGGGCACCAGCGGTCGGCGCTCGGACTCGATCTGAAAGCCACTGAGAATCCCTAGAGGAGTACGCTGGTCGTCGTGGGAAGGCATCCCTGAGCGTCGAACTGCTCGACGACGCCGGTCGGCGGATCCGGCTGCTGAAGCCGCTGGGAAAGGGAGGCTTCGGCTCGGTCTGGCTGGCCGAGGTGCATGCCACCAGCGGGCTGGTCCACCACATGGCGGTGAAGCTCCTGCACGAGGAGCTCATGCAGGACGAGGAGCTCGTGGCGCGGGCCCGGGACGAGGCCCGGCTGATGAGCCAGCTCAACCACGACCACGTGGTCAAGGTGCACGCGCTCACCAGGCTCTCCGGTCGCAGCGCCGTGCTCATGGAGTACGTCGAGGGCATCGACTGCACGGCCCTGTTGGCCGACTGCAGGAGGCGAGGGGAGCCAGGGCTGCCCTTGCCGATCGCGGTGGCGATCACCGAGCGGGCGGCCTCTGCCCTCCACGCGGCGTGGACGAGCATCTCTCCCCAGACCGGTCGACCGCTCTGCGTCGTGCACCGGGACATCAAGCCCTCGAACCTGCTCGTGTCGGTCTCCGGGGCGGTCAAGGTCATGGACTTCGGCGTGGCCCGCGCCGAGTTCGATCGAGAGGCCAGCACCCAGTCCGTCCAGTACGGAACCCAGCGCTACATGGCCCCGGAGCGGTGGCTCGAGTCCAAGGCTGGCCCCGAGTCGGACGTCTACTCCCTGGGCGTCACGCTCTGGGAGCTGGCGGCCGGGACCCGCTTCGAGCGCCTGCCGCTGTCGCAGGTCCACTACGACGGCAAGCGCGGGGAGCAGCTGGCGGAGCTCGGGCGGCACACGCCGGCGGATCCACGGGCGCTCGGCGTGCTCCAGTCATTGCTGGCGCGGATGTTGGCCTTCGAGCCAAGGGACCGTCCGAGCGCGGCCGAGGTCGAGGAGCTCTGCGGCTCGCTCCTGGACTCCGTCCGCGGTCCGGATCTGCGCCGCTGGGCGCGCAGGATCGTGCCCCCTCTGGTCTCTGCGCGGGCTGGCGAGCTTCGCGACGACGCCGATCTCCAGGCGCTCAGCGGCACCCTCTCCCAGCACGTGACGCCCCAGGAGACCGCGGCGACCCCCCCGCGGGTCGAGCCGACCTGGAACGACAGTCCCTCCCTCGGAGACTCCGAGGGACTCGCCGAGGGGCCGTCGAAGCTGCCGGTGATCGTCGCCATGGCCGTCGCGCTGATCGCCGTGCTCGGCTTTGGTGGGGTCGCCGCCTGGAACATGGTGCCCGCTGACGAGACGGTCACCGACGAGGTCGTCGACCACGAGATGGACGAAGCCGCGGACGAGGAGCCCGCCGTCGAGGTGGTCGCAGAGGAGCCTGTCGAGCCCGCTCCGGCTGCCCGCGCGCCGCGGAGGGTGCAGCCCGAGACGCCCGTCGCCGAGGTGGTCGAGCCAATCGCCGAGCCTGTCGCCGAGCCCATCGGCGAGCCCGTCATCAAGGTCGTGGAGAGGCCTGCCGACGAGCCCGAGATCACCTGGATCAAGATCACGGCGGACCCGCGGGATGGCGTCGTGACCCGTGATGGTGTCAGCATCCCCTCCTTCCAGAACGTCCAGTACGAGGTGGGGGCTACCGTGCGCCTGACCTTCACCTGGCCGGACGCCCAGAGCGTCACCTGCGAGAAGCAGATCACGAGCGACATCGCGAAGATCAAGTTCGACAAGGAAAAGCGCGCATGCACCTACTCCTGATCACCGCGGTCCAGGCTCAGGACTGCGAGGCCCTGGACCTCGACGCCCAGGTCGACGCGGCGGTCACGGCCGTCACCGACGACGAGCTGGGCGAGGCCAGCCGCCTCGCAGAGGAGGGGCTCGCCAACCTCGTCTGTCAGAGTCGGGTCCCGGACCCGGAGGACATCGCGAGTCTGTACCAGGTCCAGGGAGCCGCCGGCGTCTACTCGGGCAGGCCGCAGCTCGCCGACTCGGCGCTGCGCCAGGCCAGGGTCACCTACGCCGGCTACTTCAACGAGCGGCTCGGGAGCTCCGTGCAGGAGGTCTGGGAGGGCCTGGAGCCCGCAGGCTCGGGCACGCTCACGGCCTGGCCGATCCCCGACGAGGGCGTGCTCTATGTCGACGGGCTGGCCCGCGCCGAGCAACCGGTGGCGCTGGGGGCCGGCACCCACCTCGTCCAGGTCGCGCTGGGCGCCGAGGTCGCCTACGTCGACTCCATCGAGCTCGCCGATGGCCAGCTGCTCGAGATGGCCACCGGCCTGCCGGAGCCGACGAAGGCTCGGCGAGTGTCCCCCTGGCTCATCGGCACCGTCAGCGCTGCCGGTCTCGGAGGCGGCCTGTACGCCGGGGCCGTGACCTTCGACGGCGTGATGAACGACGAGGCGAGATCGAAGAACCCGGAGCTGGACGTGATCGACCAGAACCGCAGCCTCTCGGTGGGCCTGGCCAGCGGCGCCGCGGTCGCTGCGGTCGTCGGCGCGGTGAGCCTGGCGATGTGGACTCGGGAGCAGGTGAAGAAGAAGAAGGCCGAGTAGCCTGGAGCCATGTGGCTCATCCTCTCGCTGGCCTCTGCAGAGGCCCCCTACAGTGACGTGCTCGAGGGCTGGTACCTCAGGGAAACCGGTCAGCTCGAGGCGGCCAACGACCGCGCGGTCGAGGCCCTGCACCTCGATCCCGGGGACATCGCCGCTCACCGGCTCTACGTCAACGTTCGGGTCAAGGGCTTCGGTGAGTCCGCCGAGGTCCTCGAGCAGTACCGGGGCTGGTACGCGGAGACGCCTGGGGACCCGGCGGCGCGGGTGGGCCTGGCCAATGCCCTGGTGTGGTCCCACCACGAGATGGGGGCCTGGTGCGACGAGCTGGACGAGGTGCTCACTGTGCTGCCAGCGGACCCGGTCGATCGCTACTGGGCGCTGCGGGTGCAGTTCGAGAGTCGGGGACTCTGCCCCGGCATGACCGAAGAGGACGCTCGGGAGGCGCTGCTGGCCCACGACTCCGACTACATCGGCTTCCAGGGCTACGCACTTCGGGTCCGTCTCAGCTCGACGAAGGTCATCGACACGGCCTGGGTCGACGACCTGGAGGACTGGTACCAGTCCGGAGCCCTGGACGCTGGCTACGTCGGCAGCCCCTGGCGCGAGGAGTACGAGGGCGACGCCATCGCCCGAGCCCAGGAGGTGATGCTGGAGCGGGCACGCGAGCAGGCCCGCAGCGACGATGTCGTTCAGGTGCACAACGCCGTGAAGGTCTTCGTCTGGGCCGAGCTCGAGGAGGAGGAGGAGGCTGCGAGGGCACGGCACGCCGAGCTCGACCCGCTCGCCATGCGACCCGAGTCGCGCGGGACCGGGACGAGGAGCTGGATCCTGCGCACCGAGCGAGCTGCCGGGACCCACCGCTACGACATCTACAAGGCCGAGCGCAAGACCCCGCCTGCTCGGGCGCTGGTCGCGCTGAGGAAGCTCGACGGCGAGCTCGAAGAGGGCTCCGAGCGGGCCCTCTGGTACGACTACCTCGCCGAGAACCAGGCCTACCAGCACCGCGACAGGGCCGCGCTGGACTCCCTGCGCCTGGCCTGGGAGAGCGAGCCCACCGGCGACCGGGCCAACCAGTTCGCCTATGCCGCCGCCTTGCGAGGCGAGGACCTGGACCTCGCCCTGTCCGCCATCGACGAGGCGCTGTCGGACTGGGGAGACTGGGACCCGCGCGGTCCCTACTGGGTCGACGGCTACGACGACTGGCACGAGACCCGGCGGCAGGAGCTGGCGAGGATGCTCGACACCCGGGCGTGGGTCCACTTCCAGCGGGGCGAGCACGAGGCGGCCCGCTCGGACATGGCGCTGGCCCTGCTGCTGTCCCCGGAACCCAGGGGTGTCCACCACCTCCACATGGGCATGGTCCTGGCCGAGCTGGGCTTGGACGAGCAGGCGCTGTTCCACCTTGGTCGGGGGCTGGCGATGGGCTCATCGGAGGCTCGGCTCGAGCGCCAGGCCCACCGCATCGCGAAGCCGCTGTTTTCGGCTCACCGCTGGAGTCACGACGACTTCGACGAGTGGGTGGCGGACCAGGCCCCAGCCGAGCTCATCCCCGGGGCCACCGAAGAGGTGAGCTACCGCATCGGCATGGCCTTCCCGGACCTCGCCATCGAGGTCGACGGCCAGGACAAGCACATCAGCGACTACGAGGGTGTCCGCGTGGTGGACGTCTGGGCGACCTGGTGTGGCCCCTGCGTCGGCGCGCTGCCCCACGTCGACGAGGTCGCAGAGGAGTACGCCGAGCGTGGCGTGACCGTGCTCGCCGTCAGCGTCGATGGAGACATCGACGATCTGCTCGACTTCAAGAAGGGCCCACGCAAGCCCGACTACGTGGTCGCCTGGGCCGGCACCCCGGGCTGGACCGAGCTGCGCATCACGGGCATCCCCACCGTCTTCGTCCTGGACGCCGATGGCAACATCCTCGACCACTGGACCGGCGCCGGAGGCAAGCGCATGGAGCGCAGCCTCGACCGCGTGCTGGCCGACACCGAGTAGCGTTCCGCGGAGCCGCCGAAGAGAGCGATGTGAGAGAGCAGGGCCACGGCCGAGGCCTGATCCGATCTACGCTTCCCGACATGAGCCAGGCAAGCCTCCTCAACCTCCTGTCCCGTATGGAGAAGTACAAGGCCTCGGACTTGTTCATCTCAGAGGACAAGATCCCGGCCCTTCGGATCGACGGCAGCGTCCGCCGGCTGAAGATGGAGCCGACCACGACAGAAGAGATCGAGGAGCTGTTGAACCTCGCCCTCACCGACCACGGGCGGCTGCGGCTCGACGAGGAGGGGGACCTCGACTGTGGCCTCAGCCTCGAGGACGGGCGGCGCTTCCGGCTGAACCTCGCCCGCCACCAGGGTCGCATCTCGATCGTCGCCCGCGCGGTGCTGAGCGGGGACCTGACCTTCGAGGAGCTGGGCCTGCCGGAGCCGGTTCGGGCGCTCAGCGAACACCACCGGGGGCTGGTGCTCGTGACCGGCGCCACCGGGAGCGGCAAGAGCACGACGATCGCGGCCCTGATCGCTCACATCAACAGGACCCGAAAGGGCCACATCGTCACGATCGAGGACCCCATCGAGTTCGTCCACAAGGAGCAGCAGTGCCGCGTGACCCAGCGGGAGGTCGGCCAGGACACGGCGGACTTCCACTCGGCCCTGCGCACGGTCGTGCGGCAGTCACCGGACGTCATCCTCATCGGCGAGATGCGCGACGCCGAGACGGTCCAGGTCGCCACGCAGGCGGCGCTGACCGGTCACCTCGTCTTCGCCTCGCTCCACACGATCGACGCGACCCAGACCCTGCAGCGCATCATGAGCTTCTTCCCCGACCACCTGAAGGACCAGGTGGCGATGGACCTGTCGATGTCCCTGAAGGGCATCGTGTCCCAGCGGCTCGTGCCGCGGTGCTCGGGCAAGGGGCGGGTGCTGGCCATCGAGCTGTTGTCCGTCACGGCGGCGGTGTCGAAGCTGCTCCGCGAGCAGCGGGTCGACGAGATGTACGACCACATGCGGGGCGCGAAGGACCCCACCATGATCCCCTTCAACCGGTCCCTGCTCGCCCTCTTCAAGGCAGAGGTCATCGACTACGCCACGGGCATCGCCTACTCCACCAACGCCGACGAGTTCAGCCTCCAGGCCGAGGGCATGGCGACCTCGATCGACACGTTCAAGGGCCACGCCGGCGCCGTCGGCGAGATGGACATGAAGTCCCTCCTCCACCAGGTGCTCGATCGCGACGCCTCGGACCTCCATCTCACGGTCGGGCGACCGCCGATCCTGCGCATCTCCGGGCGCCTGGTGCCCATCGGGGAGCGCAAGCTCACCGACGCCGACATGCGCATGCTGCTGTTCTCGATCCTCTCCGGGCGACAGCGCAGCGTCTACGAACTGGAGCGGGAGCTGGACTTCGCCCTGGCGCTGGACAATGGGCGGCGCTTCCGAGTGAACGCGTACTACCAGCGCGGTCGCATGGCGACGTCCTTGCGCGCGATCCCGCGCCACATCCCTGACGCCGACGAGCTCGGCATCCCCGACGCGGTCTTGCGCCTGGGGTCCCGCTCGGACGGCCTGCTCCTGGTCGTCGGCCCCACCGGCGCAGGCAAGAGCACCACGCTCGCCTGCCTCATCGACCGCATCAACCACACCCGGGCCTGCCGCATCATCACGATCGAGGATCCGATCGAGTACGCCCACAAGAGCAAGCGGGCCACCATCGACCAGCGCGAGGTCTTTGCCGACACCAAGAGCTTCGCCGCCGCGCTCAAGTACATCCTCCGCCAGGACCCCGACGTCATCCTCGTCGGCGAGATGCGTGACAGGGAGACCATCTCCGCCGCCCTCACTGCCGCCGAGACCGGTCACCTCGTGCTGGCGACCCTCCACGCCAACGACTCGCTCCAGGCCATCGATCGCATCATCGACGTCTTCCCCGCCCACCAGCAGGCCCAGATCCGCTCGATGTGCTCGAGCTGTCTGCTCGGGGTCGTCTCACAGCGCCTGCTGCCGCTCAAGGACAGCCCGGGCCGCGTCGCCAGCTTCGAGGTGCTGCTCGGCACCAGCGCCATCCGGAACCTCATCCGCGACGGCAAGATGCACCAGGCCAGCTCGATCATGGAGGGGGCGCGCGGAGAGGGGATGGTCACCATGGATCGCGCCCTGAAGGACCTCTACACCGACGGAGTGATCAGCTACGAGGCCGCGCTCCCCTACATGCGGAACCCCAAGGTCCTGGACCCTCCGCAGCAGGACCGCCTCGACGACCCCGGTCCAGAGGCCAGCGGCGGGGGCGACGAGTACGGGGGCTGGGGCCGCCGCAAGTAGTCAGCGAGTCTCTTCGATGAACTCGGACAGTCGGAGGTCGAAGAGCTCGGGCTCATCCAGCATCAGCAGGTGGCCGCTGCGCTGGAAGACCTCCAGCCGGGGGTCGGGCAGCGTGTCCGCCAGGTAGCGAGAGGACTCGATGAGCACGGCGTCATCGTGCTCCCCGTGCAGCAGGAGGACGGGGACCTCTGGGGCCGCGTCGAGGGCATCATCGACATCGACAGCGCGGAGGTGGCCACCGATGACCTCGCCGAAGACCGTGGCGTCGACGAGGCCCCCGACAAAGACGACCTCTGGCGTTCCGGTGCCGAAGACAGGCCACCCGAGCAGCTCTCCGCTCGAGGCTGGAAGTGTCGGCCAGCTCTTGGGCGAGGGGGAGCCCTCGTCGCTGTAGTCGGCGTCGTCTCCGAGCCATTGGACGAGGTAGTCGGCGTCGAGCCCGGCCAGATCCGTGCTGTCGTCGCAGGCCAGGTAGCGGTCGAGCATCGCCGTCGAGACCGCCTGCACAGTGGCGTGGTAGGCGGTCGGGTCCTCGCCGCAGGCGTCCTCGAGCTGCTCGACGAAGCTGGTGATGCCGTAGGCGAAGAGCGCGTTGGCGCAGAGGTCCGTGAAGTCGAAGTGCCGCATGTCGTCGAGCTCGCCGAGGCAGCGAGGGGCGACCGTGCGCTCCCAGGCCAGCTCCTGCTGCTCGATCGGGCAGGTGCCGTCTGCCGTTCCGCCGAGCACGAGCAGGGCGGAGCGCAGCTCGTAGACCCCGGCCATGCGCTCGTCGAAGGCCGGCGCCAGGCTGATGCCGACCATCTCGCTGTTGTCCATCGCGCCGGCCATGAGCACCGTGGAGGCCCCGAAGCTGTGGCCGATCCAGGCCACGCGACCGGGCTCCGTGTCGACCACGTCCTCGAGCGCCTCTGAGAGGTAGACCATGTCGAGCATGCGGTCCGCCACCGCTTCGTCGTCGGTGGCGCTGCCGTCGAACATCGTGTTGCCCACGTGGTCCGGGGCCGCGACGACGTAGCCGTGGCTGGCCAGGTAGGTGGTCAGGAAGGTCGACTGGTAGCGCACACCCCGGTAGCCGTGGCTGAAGAGGACCAGCCCCCGGTTGGGGTCGTGCTCCGCCTCCGCCGCGTCCCGCACGGCGATGGTCTCGACCAGGGTGAGCAGGTCATCGTCACCACCCATGAGCGCCAGCAGCCACGCCCAGTCGTCTCCCGCCAGCGCCGCGAGCTCCTCGGCTCCCATGCCGTAGGACTCGCCCTCGCCGGTCGTTCCCTCGGCGGCCGGATACCAGATCTCAGTCAACAATGGACGATCGGGGCGCAAGGGATCGACGATCTCGACGGTCCTCACCCCGACCGGGTGTGGACCCAGTCCGTCGGATCGCAGGTGGCGGCGGTCTCGAAGTCGGCGCAGCGCCGCTGTCCCAGACCTGGCAAGTCAGGAAGGGGCTCATAGGGGGTCTTCGTCCGTCCCGGTCTCGCCCTCGATGAGGGGAGCCAGCGCCCAGTTGCGCGGAGCGTCGGGGTCGGTCTCGTGGACCTCTGGAGGGGCGGAAGAGGGTAGGGTGGTGCAGGCGATGAATATGAGCATGTCGGCGGATAGTCCTTTATTGACTAAAGGGGCAAGAGAAATGGCGCGCACGAGCCGGATGGAGATCCTGATCCTGTCCTCCTTGGCGAGGAAGCCGATGCACGGCTACGAGATCAAGCTCGAGTTCCGCTACAAGCACGTCTCGTGGTGGACCAAGGCGGACCACGGCCACATCTACGCGACCCTGAACCGCCTTCAGAAGCACGGGCACATCGCGCTCTGCGAGGGGGGGCAGCGAGGCCGCAAGGTCTTCGACGTGACGGACACCGGGAGACAACACCTCCGCGCCATGCTCCTCGAGGCGGGGGCGTCACCGGACGCCACCACCTTCGACATCGACCTCTTCATCAGCGGAGCCTTCCTGTTGGAGCTCGGCGAGGCGCTGGAGGTGCTCGATCGTCGCGCAGGGGTCCTCTCCGAGCAGATCGAGGAGGCGCACGCCCTGAAGGAGCGCACCTCGCCCTATGTGCCGGCCGCCGCGCGCCTCATCATCGACCACCGCATCGAGCACCTGGAGCTCGAGCTCCGCTACGCCCGGCGTGCCCGCGAGGCTTTCGAGGCCCAGGCTCGCTGGGGCTCCTTCCTGGGCGATCGGTCCATCGAGGACTTCGTCAGCGAGACCGGCGTGCCCCTGGAGTGATTCAGGGGATCTCGGCGTTGGCGTCGATGTCGAGCTCCTCGGCAGCCCAGAAGCTGGCCGAGCCCCGGTAGAGCTGGCCGGTCAGGTACTCCGTGCCCCGGGGATCCGAGCGCTTGCGAGCGCGCAGCCAACTGTTCCACTTCTTGCCCTCCGGGGACAGGGCCATCTCCGGGTGCTCGAGGTTCATCCAGATCCGCACCACGCCCTTGCTGCCCTTGTGGACGAGGGTGAGGGTGCCGTCGTCGTCGATGTCCTCGACGATCGCCACGTGGCTGAGTTCGTCGTCGAGGCGCCCGTCGCCGTCGCGATCGTAGGTGTTGTCGAAGAAGATCACGTCGCCAAGCTCGGGGCTGTCGTGGTCGACATCGAGCATCTCGCCCAGGGCAAAGAGCGCGGCGGTGTTCTTGTGGCCGAGGTCGACACCGGCCCGGGCGTGCGCAGCGTCCACGAAGCCCGAGCAGTCGTAGCGGTAGTTCTCGCCTTCGCAGGACAAGGTCGACTTGCCGATGTACCAGGCCGCGGCTTCTGCGACCTCCTCGCCCCCACCGGAGCTCTCCTTCTTCCTCCTCGCCCGGCGGGGCTCGTCCTCGGGTGTCGAGACGTGGGCCTCCACCACCGCCGGCTCCTCTTCGTCCGCCCACGGTCCAGAGGTGCGGACTCGCTCCGTGCCGACAGAGGCCGTGGACCCCGGGATCCGGTAGACCGGTGAGCAGCCGAGCACCATGGGCAGTAGCTGAAGCATTACTTCATCATGCCTCTTGACGCTGCACTGATCAACGGAGGAGTTCCGACAGGCCGCGCTCACATCTCTACGGAGCAGGCCCGTCGATCTTCAGCGGGTCTCAGGAGTCGACGAGGTAGGGGCCGATGGCGAGGCTGTCGAGGCGGCCCAGCTTCCAGGCGCGGATGGCGTCGTGAGGCGAGCACACGATCGGCTCCTCGTGCATGTTGAAGCTGGTGTTGATGAGCGCGGGGATGCCCGTCCTGGCCTTGAAACCCTGCAGGATCGCGTAGTACTCGGGGTCGTCCTCTTCGCGGATGACCTGGGGTCGTGCGGTCCCGTCGATGTGCACGCAGCCTGGGGCCTTCTCGGCCAGCTCCGGGTGCACGTCGAAGCAGACGGTCATGAAGCGCGCGGCGTGGCGGGCCTTGTCGTAGCCGTGGAAGAGCCGCGGGGCGTCGACATCGAGCACCACCGGGGCGAAGGGCATGAACTCCGAGCGCTGCAGGCGATCGTTGAGCCAGGTGTTGACGTCCTCTGAGTCGGGGCGAACCAGGAGCGTGCGGTGGCCCAGGGCTCTCGGCCCGAACTCCATGCCCCCGGCGAAGCGCGCGACGACCTTGCCCTCGACGAGCCGGTCGACCACCGCATCGGCGAGATCCCCAGGCCTCGACGGCTTCAGCTTGGCTATGGAGAGCTCGCGGCCGATCTGCGCGTCGGTGTAGCTCGGACCGAGGTAGACCGTCGGCAGCGCGTGCGGCGCGACCCCTGCGCAGGCCATCGCGGCCCCGATGCACAGGCCCCCGTCGCCCATGTTCGGGAAGACGAAGAGCGAGCTCACACCAGGGAGCTCGCAGATGCGCTGGTTCAGCTTCACGTTGGCGAAGATGCCCCCGCAGACGGCGAGATCCCCGATGCCGGCGTGGTCGACCCAGTGGGCAACGAAGGCGGTGAGGGCCAGCTCGAGGTTCTGCTGCAGCGCCGCGGCGACCTCCTCGCGCGAGTAGCGGGACAGCACCGAGTAGAAGCGGTCGCCGGGGTGCTGTCGCCGGAGGTAGTTCACTCGGGAGAAGCGACGACCGTCGAAGTGAAGCTGGGACCGGAAGTGCTCCAGGAGCTCCGGGGGGGGCTCGGCGTATGCCGCGAGGCCGGTGATCTTGCCTTCGTGGCGGTTGGGCGTGAAGCCGAGGAACTCCGTGACGCGGGAGTAGTAGGTGTTCACGGCGGCGAAGCCGGACTGCTCCCAGTGGCGGTTGAGCTGGCCGTGCCGACCTACGCAGACCGTCGAGCTCACCCCGTCTCCCATCGCGTCCACGGTGAGGACGAGGCAGCGCTCGCGGCCCTGGCACCTGTAGGCGGCCTGGGCGTGGGCCATGTGGTGATCGGCGAGGGTGACTTGTGCCTTTCGGAAGCCCCGGTCGGACAGGCGCTTGGCCAACAAGCGCCGGCACGCCTCGTGCTCGTGGACCGCCAGACCCGACTTTCGCAGCGCCACCTGGTAGGCGATGTAGAGGTTCAGCAGGTAGTCGAAGTTGCCGCCGCCCTTCTTCTCGTGGTGGAAGCCCGGGAAGCGCCGCAGGAGCCACGATGGTGTGTAGGCCGTGCCGAAAACGACCCGATCGACGTCCCGGTAGCGCGCTCCGACCATGTCGAGCACTGCGTCGATGGCGCCCCACGGGAAGGCACCGGAGTTCTTCTTTCGGTCGATGCGCTCCTGCCCGCAGGCCGCGACGAGTTCGCCGTCTCTGACCAGCGCCGCGCCCGCGTCGTGGTTGTCTGCGAGGCCTAGGACGAGCACCGCGGGAGTCTATCCGACGACCTCCATGCCGGTGGCGTCCTCGCCGAGGTCGTACTCCCTGAGCATCGACCAGGCGGTCTCGACGCTGCGCTTGAGCTCGTCGAAGCTCTCCATCGCCGCCAGCCGCCGTCGCATCATCGAGGGGCGGTAGTAGAAGCGGAGGTAGGCCAGGCGCGTCCAGCGCTGGATCTCCGCGTCGGTCATGTCGCAGTGTGGTCGCGGCACGAGATCGTCGTGCGGGTCCAGCACGAACTCGCGCCAGTAGTCTCGCCCTGTCTGCCTCATGAGCATCGCGTACATCTCGGTCGCCGGCATGGGCGTGACCTTGCTGAACTGTGCGTAGTCGAGGTCCAGATCCAGCGACAGCCGGATCGTCTGACGGACCGTCGTCGGCGTCTCGAAGGGGTTGCCGACCATGAAGTAGCCGAAGGTGTCGATGCCCTCCTGCTTCGTCTCGCGGATCACGCGCTTGATGACGTCGAGGCTGGTCGACTTCTTGAGCACCCTGAGGATCTCGCGGTTGCCCGACTCGATGCCGTAGTAGATGCGGGCGCAGCCGGCCTGGCGCATCGCGCGGAGCACGTCCCGGTTGATGCAGTCGACCCGGGTGCGAGCGGCCCAGTGGATGTCCAGACGCCGGCGCTTGATCTCGTCACAGATGCCGAGCACCCGGTCCTTTCGGATGGTGAAGCTGGAGTCGAAGAAGTCGAGCTCGCGGATGCCGAACTCCTTCACGCAGAGCTCGAGCTCGTCGCCGACGTCCTTGGGCGAGCGAGCCCGGAAGGCCTTGGCGCCCTGCTCGCAGAAGATGCACTTGTATGGGCAGCCGCGGGAAGTGATGAAGCAGCTGAAGTTCCGGTACTTGCTGATGAACGAGTGGTAGACGGTGTTGTCGATGAGGTGGCGGGCCGGAAACGGCGCCTTGTCGACGTCGACGTCCCGGGCGGCCTCCGTCACGATGACCTCGCCGCCCTCGGCGGTCGGTCCTCCTTGCCTGAAGGCGACGCCCCGCACCTCGCGCAGCGCGCCGTTGGTCTGCAGCGCGAGGAGCAGCTCGGGGAGCGCGAGCTCCGCCTCTCCGGTGACGGCGTAGTCGATTGCGTCGTGGGTGAGCGTCTCGTGGGGGTAGATGCTCAGGTGGACGCCGCCGACGATGGTCGGCACGTCGAGCTCGGCCTTGATCGCCTTGATCCAGTCCAGGGTCTGGAAGAAGAGGTAGGTCGTGATCGTGTAGCCGACGTACTCGGGGCCGAAGGCCCGCAGCTTGCGGACCGTCTCCTCCAGGCTCAGCTCATGAGCGTGCACGTCGAGGAGCAGGACCTCGCACCCGGCCTCCTCCAGGATGCCCGCGACGTAGAGCAAGGACAGGGAAGGGAAGATCCCGTAGTTCTCCTTCACCGTCTTGATCCCGGGCTCGTTCTTGACCGGCCCGTAGGGCGGATAGACCAGCGCGACCTTCAGGCCCTGCAGCGAGCGTGTCGTCACCGAGCTACCTCCTCAGCGACTGTAGCCCGCCGATTCGTGCGATCTTGCGGAGGATGAGAGGCCTGGACCCGCGGAACCTGTTGCGGTGGCTGCCCTGGCTCCTCGGTGGTGCGCTCCTGCTCGTCCATGGGGTCGAGGTCGTCGAGTGGTCCCATCGAAACGGCATCCCCGACGGCCACCAGAACGAGTTCCTCCACATCGGCAACGCCCTGGACCTCTGGGGCGCGTTTGTCGATCGAGACGGCTGGCATCTCCGTTACTACCTGACGACGAACTACTGGCCGCCGGGCTTCTACCTCGCCCCTTGGCCGCTGTTCGCCGTGATGGGCCCTCGTCACATCGCCATGGTGCTGACCAACCTGGGGCACCTGGCGGTGTTGCTCGCCGCCACCTACCTGCTCGGCGTCGAGCTACGCGGTCGCTGGACCGGGCTGGCCGCGATGGGGCTGTTGACGCTCTACCCCTCCATCTACGGCAACCTGGTGCGCTTCGAGCCGAACGTCGCCGTCTGCGCCTGGGTCACGCTCGGCGCGGTCTTCCTTGTCAGGTCCAGGGGCTTCTCCGACCGACGCGCCGCCCTGATGTTCGGGATCGCGGTGGCGCTCGGGCTGCTGATGGACCGGCTCAGCCTCGGCGTCTTCCTTGCCCTGCCGGCGGGCGTGGTCTGGGTCTCCTCCATCGCCCGTGGCGATGCCCGAAAGAAGCTCGTCGGAGGTCTGGCTTGCCTGGTGGTGGTGGCGCTGATCGCCGGTTGGTGGCACGTCGAGTTCTTCACGCACAACCTGGACGAGCTCCTGTCCCAGGGCGGCATCGGCGAGGTGGACAGCACCGGAGCCTGGACCGAGCAGCGCGATGCCTGGGCGGTGGAGAGCTTCCTGTTCTACCCGGCGAGCCTGCTCGACTCCCAGGCGGGCGTGGTGCTCGGTGTCCTCGGTCTCGGGGGCATCGCCGCGGCGCTGGCGAAGCCTCGTGGTCCACGCCTGGTCCCGCTGCTCATCGTCCTGAGCGCCGTGGGGCTCTTCACCCTCGTGCAGAAGAAGCAGGCCTTCTACACGATCCCGATGCTCGGCTGCGTCGCCGTGCTCTCCGCCGAGCTGCTGGTCCGGCTGGGCAGGCCAGGCGTCCTCGTCGGAGCGGTCATGCTGTTTTGTGGCCTGCATGGCCACAGCCGCATGATGTGGGACCGGGGGCTCGCCCTCCCCGCCGTGTTCGAGAACGACGCGCTGCCCGAGCGCTACGTCGCGCCGAGGTTTCCCCAAGCCCTCGCGCCGCGCGGGCTTCGCCTTCCCCTGGAGTCCCTGTCCGGCGCCATCCCTGGGGGCGAGGTCGTCGTCTTCAGCGAGGACGTCGCCTGGTTCGAGGGCTACGTCGTCCTCCAGCTCCGCGAGCGCTTGCCCGGCCAGAAGGTGCGCGGCCTCATCTCAGATCCGCGGGGGGTCTACGAGTGGTTCGACACGGCCCAGGGCTTCGTCCACGTCAGCACGAGCCGGCGCGGCGGCGCCTGGCCTCGCGAGAGCCGGATGTCAGAGGCCCTCGAGGCCCATCACTACGACCTGTCCGACCTGCCACCGGTCCTGAGCACGATCACTGCGGCGGAGCAGGACTTCGAGCAGGTCGCCAGCTGGCCGCTGGAGCACGGCGGCCGGGTAGTCCTGTTCAGGAGGACGACAGGCCGCTGAGCAGCTCGGCGGTGTCGATCTCCAGCTCGCGCTCCGCCGCCACGGTCGGGCCGACCTCGAAGCCGGCCTGGTGGAGGCTGCAGAGGCCGGCGAGGGCCTCGGCTCCGTGGCGCTCACCCCACGCCACGGCGATGATCTCGCCGCCCTCGAGGTGCACGAGGCCTCGCTCGGCGCCTCCTGTGATCGAGACCTGGGCGCTGGCGCCGGTCCGGTGAAGCGAGGTCAGCAGCCCCGGAAGGGGCAGGTCCGAGAGGCGGCCTTGGACCTCGGTCGCGCCACCCTCGAGACGGGCCAGCATCTCGAGGCGCCGCTCCGCCCGACGCAGCGCGACCACTACCCTCGGGTGGTGGGAGCCATCGCCCTGCTCAGCGTGTCGGGAGGAGAAGATGATCTCCGCGCCCAGGTCGTGGGTGGGCTCTCCACCAGCCTCCCGCGCCCGCAGCCCGTCGAGCAAGGCGAGGGCATCGGGTCGGTCGGCGAGCTCTGCATCCACGTCTCCGCCGCGCTCCAGGAAGAGCAACGCGATGCGGACGGCGGCCCCCGTGTCCGGCGCGAGTCCGAGGTCCCCGCAGAGCAGGCTCGCCATGCCGACCCGAGCGCGGACCTCTGGATTGGCGAGGTCGTCGAGCACGACGCGCTCCAGCAGATCGAGCACCCCGGGGCCCTGACTGGCCGTGGTCTCGGCGAGGGCGCCAGGACTCAGGGAGGGGGTCGGCACGACCGGGAGACCGGGCCGCGCGCGTCGCCACACACCCAGGTAGGGCTCGACGATGGCGGCGAGCGTGTCGCGATGGATCACGGCGTGCGCAGCCCCGGCCTCCAGGAGCGCGGTGACCTGGTCGGGGTCCCGGACGTATTCGGTCCGTCCCTGCTCCAGGGTCTCCAGCCGCCGAAGGACCGAAGCGCGCACCGGATCGGGCTCGAAGACGACGGGTCGCGAGCTGCGCAACGGTGCGTGGAAGCGGGCGCCGCTCACCTCGACGCCGGAGGCATCGCCGAAGCTCGGCCGGGGGAGGAGACGGTCCAGCAGCCGGCCGATCGAGGTGCGCGTGCTCACGAACAGGCGCAGATCCCGCGCCCTGGCATAGTCCAGGGCGAGGTGCTGGGACGGCAGGTCCGTGGGATCCGCGATCAGGAGGGAGAGACGCCCGGTGTGCTCGTCGTGGAAGGTCGGTATCACCAGGTGGTTTCGCATGAAGTCGAAGGGGAGCAGCTCGAGGATCTCGCGGGGAACGCCGAGGTGCTCGATGGTGCTCTCTTCCATGGTCGGGAGGCCGTACTGCTGTGCCACGGACAGCGCGAGACCCATCTCCCCCACGAAGCCGAGCTCTACGGCCAGCTCTCCAAAGCGGCCACGCTCGCGCTCCCGGAGGACCAGGAGGACCTGCTGGACCTGGATCGTGGTCAGGAGGCCCAACTCGACCATGATCTCGCCGATGGGGGGACGGCTCACCCAGAGGTCCTCAGCTCGCGTACAAGCATACGACTACAATCGCTGCAGGAGGCCCGGTGAGCGCAGACAGCGGGGTCCTGTCGAGGGCCTTCGAGACGCTTGAGAAGATGGCAGCGGCGCGAGGACGGCACGGCTTGGTCGATCAGCGTGTTCGTCGCCTCGGGGAGAGCTGCGCAAAGGACGTCCGCACCTTCCTGGACAACAGCGGGTGGCTGTCGGTGGACTTCGAGGACGGCACCGTGCGCCACATGGGAGAGCTCCTGGTGAGCAGCACCCTGGCTGCCGTGCTGGAGGGCGCGGGCATTCGAGGGATCTCCGTAGAGCCCCACGCGGTGCAGTCCGAGATCGCCTCCATCCTGGAGATCCTCACCCGAGACTGGGCCGGTCGCTCCCACTTCGACGAGGACCTCACCAGCGCGGTCTGGCGGGGCGAGTTCCAGAACGTCCACGTCGACCTCGTCGAGGCGCCGAGGGGCGAGGACAGCGGCGTGCCGGGTATCCTCGAGAGCCTGCGGACGCGGCTCGTCGAGGGCTCCGTCGAGAGGATCGTCTGCTTCTCCCCGAGTCCTGACTCCGGCGTTGTCCTGGCCCGGCTTCGTCGCAAGGCTCGCGGCGCGCCCGACGCTCTGGACATCCCGGATGTGGAGCACATCGAGCGATCGCTCGTCGCCCGTGACGTCGACGACGTCATCGGGGGCGAGGACATCGACGACGACAGGGTCAGCCAGGTGATCTTCGAGGTCTTGCGGCTGGAGTTCAGCGATCGAGGCGCCCGCAGGGTCGGCGAGGCAGTGGCGCGCCTCGCGCTGGACCGTCTCGACAACAGCGACCCAGACGGCATGGCCTGCCTGGTTCGGCGCTCGCTGGTGCTCCTGAGGGCCCCGTTCAGGGGGCGCTTCCACCACGGCAACGCCTTCCGAGAGGGGCTGAGCGACTTCGTCTCGGAACAACGCCGGCCTGCCGTCGTGGGCGCGCTGGGCCGCCTCAACGACCCGCTCGAGGCTCGTGGACCCTTGTTCACCTTTCTCTCCGCGGTGCACGCCTCGCGCACGACAGAGCTCGCGCTGCTCTGCTACGACTGCCCCTTGCCGGAGCTGTCCCAGTCGGTCGCGGATGCAATGATCATGGTCTCGGGGCTCGACAAGCAGCCCCTGTTGAAGCTGTTGGAGGCCGAAGACCAGCGGCTGCACCTCGCGCCCCTGTTGGCCTGCTCGCGCATGGCCGCGACCCAGGCCCTCGGCGCCTGCCTGCTCCGCACCCGTAGCCCAGAGCCCCGGATCCGGGAGGCGGCTCTGCGCTCGGTGCGTCACCACGACGACGCCCGCATTCGCGCTGCGGCCAACGAGCTGTTGGACGACGACGACAGTCGGGTGCGCATCGAGGCGCTGCGCCATGTCGCGGTGCATCGCGATCCCAGGACCCTCGAGCGGATCAGCGCGCGTCTGTTCGGGCCTGCGGTCGCGGAGGTTGGCGAGACCGAGCTCAAGGCCCTCCTCATCACCTACGGCATCCTTGGTGGTGACGAGGTGGTGGACGAGCTGATGGACATCCTGCTGGACCGAACCACCATCGCCGGGCGGCATTCCCGCCTGAAGTCCTTCACCGTGCGTAGCCTCATGGCGACCGGGACCCGACGCGGTCAACAGGGTCTGAACGAGGTCGCCCGAAAGGTGCCAGAGGTCCGCGACGCCATCCGTGAGCTCCGGGTGGAGAAGGCCCGCAGATGAGCGACCTGCGCATGCTGGACCAGCGCGGCACACGCGTCGTGTTCCTGTTCGGGAACGCCACGCGGCGGGCGGTCAGCGCGCCTCGAGCTCTGAAGTCGGGACTGAGTCGGCTCGCAGGGGCCACTCGGGAGCTGCTCGCCATCGCGCCGGTCGCCTCCTTTCGCTTCGAGCGAGGATCCGCCTGGCTGAACGACCACCTGCTGCGCACCGGCGGTGGCATGGGCCTCCAGCTCACCCAGCTCCATCGTCTCTTCGTGAGCAAGGGCCTGGGGGGCCTGCGCGTCAACGCGACCCTGCAGCCCAAGCAGTGGGCCCAGGCGCTGGCGCGGGTCATCAACGCACCCGCCCGTCCCCAGGGCGAGGACGGGGCCGCCGAGCTCCAGGCGGGGACCGGGATCCCGGGGCTCTCCTGGCTGGCGGCGCGGCCTCCCTCCGCAAAGCAGCTTCGACGCCGCGGGCAGCTGCGCGCCGCGGGCGAGATCGACGCGTACGGCCGAGCGCTCGCGCTCGTCGGCGCGATGTACATCGAGGACGGTGGGCTCGAGGCCTTCGCCCATGTCGCCCAGGAGCTCGTGTCGGCCGCGGTCCGCGATCCACGCCACCTCATCAGCCTCGCCGTCGTGCCGATGGCGGTCGCCTATGAGCTCCGCCACCCCGTCAACACCACGATCTTCGCCCTGGCGCTCGGTCGCAAGTTGAACCTGAACCGGGGAGCCCTGCTGGATCTCGCCTTGTGCGCGCTTGCCTGCGACACGGGCATGGCGAACGTGCCCAGAGAGGTCCTGGAGAAGGCCGGGTCGCTGTCGTCCAGAGAGCTGGAGTTCATCCACCGACACCCCATCGACAGCGTGCGGCGGGTGATGAAGGACCCGTCGCTCGACAGCGCCATGCGGCGCCGCCTGATCGTCGCCTTCGAGCATCACATCGAGTCCCATGGCCGCGGCTACCCGAAGGTCTTCGGCTGGGACCGGCAGCACCTCTACAGCCGCATCATCAGCATCGCGGACAGCTACGACGCGATGATCGTGAGCAAGCCCTGGCGCGCGGCGCTGCTCCCGGCCGAGGCCGTCGCCCAGATGGTCGCCGAGGCAGGGGGGCGTCTCGATCCGGCCCTTGTCGTCACCTTCGCCCGCATGATGGGGCGCCACCCGGTCGGGTCCACGGTGCTGCTCGACACGGGCGAGGTCGGGGTCGTGCACGCCGCGAGCGATCCCGAGAGGCATCCGGGGAGCCCGACCGTGCGGCTGTTGACGACCGCAGAGGGAGGCCGCCGGGCGGAGGCTCCAGTGGTCGATCTATGCAGCGACCCCCGGGTAGTGCTGCGCTCGATCGACCCGGCCGTGCTGGGGATCGACGCGCTCTCCGCAGTGTTCGGGGGGCTCACGGGTTAACAGCGGCCCATGCTGGCCGCGCTCCGAGCTGTGCTTCACGACGCCGACAGCGTCCTGGTCACGCTCTCCGGAGGCGTCGACTCGGCGCTGGTGGCCGCGGTCGCGCACGAGCAGCTCGGTGACAGCGCGATCGCGCTGACGGCGGACTCCCCGACCTTCCCGAGCGAGGAGCTGGCAGAGGCCAGGGCCATCACGAAGCGCCTGGGCATGCGACACCTCGTCGTGCAGAGCCGCGAGCTGGAGCGCGAGGGCTACGCGAACAACGACGGTGACCGCTGCTACTTCTGCAAGTCTGAGCTCTTCACCCTTGCTCGTGACCGTGCCGCGGAGCTCGGCGTGAAGTGGGTGATGGACGGCACCATCCCGGACGATCTTGGAGAGCACCGGCCCGGCCTCTTGGCCAGCCGCGAGCACAGGGTCCGCCATCCGCTGGTCGAGGCCGGGCTGGACAAGTCGGCCGTGCGAAGCGCTGCCAGGAAGCTGGGGCTCGAGGTCTGGGACAAGCCTGCCTTCGCCTGCCTGGGGTCACGCTTTCCGGTCGGGACCCGGGTCACAGAGGAGCGGGTGACCAGGGTGGCGCGCATCGAGAGCCTGCTGCGGACCTTCGGCCTGTCCAGCTTCCGCGTTCGCTACCACGTGCTCGAGGGTGCTCCGATGGTGCGCATCGAGGTCGATTCGTCGGACCTCGAGGTGCTCACACGGGATGGCATCAGGGACAGCATCGTGGGGGCATGCCGCCAGGAGGGGTTCCAGTGGGTGACACTGGATCTCGAGGGCTACCGGAGGGGCCGGCTGTCAGCTCCTCCGCCCTCGGCCTAGGCGACCGGGCGACGGACACGAGCTGGGCGGCCCGGAGGCGGGTCTTCCTGGAGCTCGGGGCGCTCTGGCTCGTCACGCTGCTGCTCATCCGCGGGGTGGTCGCCATCCAGAGCGGCGCCGGGCTGCCCGACTGGGTGCTCGCCCTGGTGCCCTTCTTGTTCATCTACGCACCGGTGCTGCTCTGCAAGATCCGCCGCGTGGACAGCTACGGCTACCGCCTCGCGGTCCCGGCCTTCCGCGACGTCGCGGCCTGGGCAGAAGGGCTCGGCATGGGCCTGCGCTGGATGGCCATCATCCTCGTCCCGTGGCTCATCGCCTACCACCTCTGGCAGACCCAGGTCTTCGGGCTGACCCCCGACTGGACCCGCTGGCCGAGCGACATGGCGACGCTGGTGCTCTACCAGATCTTCTTCGTCGCCATCCCGGAGGAGTTCTTCTACCGAGGCTACGTGCAGACCCGGCTCAACGAGGTCTTCGATCGCAAGTTCCTGCTGTTTGGCATCCCCTTCGGCCACGCGCTCTGGATCACCGCCATCATCTTCGCCTTCGGCCACAGCATCGTGGTCCTCCGCTGGTGGCACTTCGCCATCTTCTTCCCGGGGCTGCTGTTCGGGCTCCTGCGCGAGCGCACCAGCGGCATCGTCGCCGGGGCTTTCTTCCACGCCGCCTGCAACATCGTGGTCGTGTCCCTCGACACGATCTACGGGATCGTGAAGCCATAGAGGGCCCTCGTCACCTCCGCGAGCATGGCCACGGTCGCCGGCTGGGTGTGTCACGGATGGCGGTTGTAGAAGATCCCGAGCTGGCCGAGGAAGTCGTATGTCCCGTCGGAGTACCACGGGCTGCCGGCGACGAGGTCGTCGAAGCCGTCTCCGTCGAGGTCCTCTGCGATGAGGTTCGAGCCGAAGTCGTTCCGGTGACAGATCCAGGAGCCGTCGTTGTCGATGCGCCTGGGCCAGTCGGTGATGTCGAGCACGCCGGTCTCGGGCAGATCCTCGGGGTCGATGAAGGAGAGGCCATCCGCGCCGGCGATCACGAGCTCGGTCTCTGCGCCTCCGAAGTAGCCAGCTGTGAGTCCGACCACACCGGAGGTGTCGCTGGTCGAGCTGACGATGTGTACATCGGCGTCGATGTAGCTGACGGTTCCGCCGTCGCCGAGGTCTCGGAAGGCGTCGACCCGCCCGCCCCAGTAGCGATCATCCAGCAGGAGGTCGTCGCTGGCGTCGTAGAAGGCCACCGCCTCGACGACACCGTCCTCGCTCAGGATTGGGACGATGCTCCGGGCGTAGGACCCCTTGCCCTCCTCCTGCTGGTCGGATGACCAGAATGCGATCGTCTCGAAGACGATGTCATCCACGTCTGCGCCTTCTACCAGGTCTTCGGCTTCCACCAGCTGGGTCTGACCCCAGCCAACCAGCGCCACCGTCAGGCCGCCCGAGCCCCGGAGGTCGCCCAGGGGGAAGATCTCGTAGCCTACGTACCCGCCCCAATTGGTCTTGGCGTTCCAGATCGTGCTTCCGTCGGTGGTGTCCAGAGAGCCGCCCGTCGTGAGATCCTCGTGCTCGAAGACGCTGAGCCGACCGCGACTGGACTCGGCCCACCAGTCCCCAACGAGGAGTTCGTTCGTGCCGTCGCCGTCGAGGTCGGTCAAGAGCCAGGTCGGGTGGTTCACGCCCCCCGTCGATCGGTCGCTGACGATATCGAGGTAGGCGTCCTCACCGGTCAGGGTCGTGCGGCCGTCGATGGACCCCGAGTCGTAGACTACGAGTCCCGCGGGGTTCCCGACACCGGAGACGGTGCCGAGTACCGAGACGATGACGTCGTCTGTACCGTCTCCATCGATGTCGTCGATTCGTCCCGGCCGGAAGGGCTTGATGTCGCCCCAGGTGGGCAGCGTCGAGTCCGTGCTCCCGGCCAGCAGCCAAGCCTCTTCCACGCCGTTGGAACCGGACGCGACGCTGGAGTGGAGGACAGCCGCCTGGCGCGTGCTCGCCACCGCCACGTCCAGGATGCCGTCACCGTCCAGGTCCGGCGCGACGCCGATGCCCTCGTCCGTCATGCTGTAGGCGTAGAACCCATCGGGGTCGTAGGCCCCGTACCAGTGGACGTCCGTGTCCCATCCGGTCATGGCATCCCAGTCCACCAGGCCGTCGCAGTTCTCGTCGATCCAGCTGTCGGGCAGCTCCTCCGCCCCGGAGTAGACGTTCGGATCGCTGTCATCGCAGTCCGGGCCACCCTGCTCCCAGCCGACCTCGCCGTCCCCGTCCGCGTCGACGAGGTCCTCGCCGTCGCAGTCCTGGTCGATGCCGTCGTAGGGGACCTCCTCGGCCCCCGAGTGGACATTCGCGTCGTCGTCGTCGCAGTCGTCCTCTCCATACCCATGCCGTTCCCGTAGTCGGCAAGTGTATCTGTGTCGCCGTTGTCGACGAAGTCCGAGCACTGGAACCCGCTCGCCGCGACGTACAGGTTCCCCGTCGGGTCACCGTCCGGACGCATGCCGAAGAACATGATGTACTTGTCGGCCGACACCATGAGCGGCGCTGGGTCGTAGACCTGCTCGTGGAAGTTCTCCGAGTCGGTGTCGGTGTCGTCGCTCTCGCAATCCGTGCTGTGCTGCTCGATGAGCACGCCCGTCAGCGAATCGGCGTGCACCGTGTTGTCCCAGCTCCAGCTGTCCGACCCGCTCTGATCTCCGAGAGCGTCGTGCGTCCCGACGATGATGACGCGCTTCTCTCTGACGCTGTTGGTCGTGTCGCCGTCGCAACGGTCATCAGCGCCAGCGAGGAACATGCCGAGCGTCTCCAGACCGGGGTTCGAGTCCAGGTCCAAGGGGATGACACCGGGATCGATGGTAGAGACCACTGCGTCGGTGGTGTCTGTGTCCTCTGGGGGCGCCGAACCGCTCGCCCAGGCCAGCGCGACGCACTTGGTGGTGTCGAACTCCTCGTCATCCGTGTCGTAGCAGTCGATGGACGTAGACGTAGACGTGATTCCCCAGTTGATGCCGTCGTCGTCGCTCTCCGTGTACCGGATGCTGCCCTCGTCCTCGGAGACGAACCACATCCTCCACACGTCGTCGTCGCTGTCCCAGAGCAGATCGGGCACCCCCGCGAAGGAGTACTCACCGGGGTCGGATCCATGGTGGGGCCCCGTGTTGCGAACGCGTACGTCCGCGAGCAACCGGGTAGGAGCCCGATATCGCTTTCCTCCAAGCGGCATCCGGCTCTTGGGAGCGGGCCATGATGAGGTAGTGGTTGTTGTTGGTGCCGTCGTCGTACAGTCCCTCGTACATCATGAACAGCTTGCAGTACCCGCGCTCGACATAGCTGTCCGTGTCGACTGTATCCGGTGGCTCGCACCAGAACCTGTCGGTGCCGGTCAAGGAGCAGTTTGTGTATCGGCAGGCGGCCTGGTAGTTTCCGCTGCATCCCGACGTTCCCGTCAGACCGAACTGGTCGTAGCTGTAGACCGTGTCGTCCTTGTAGCCGTCGACAAACGTCCCAACCCCGATCGTCGGGCACAAGGTCGTCTTGCTGCGCACATCGATGGTCGCGGGGGCGATCCCGATGTCCTGGGTTTGGGGCTCGTAGAGACCCGTGACCGAGTCGTAGTTGAGATCCGTCCAGCCGCGCTGGACTGCGCTGCACAGCTCGACGTTGGCCGAGGAGATACCGTCCTGGTCGAGTGACAGGCTGTCGGTATCCGGGGCGATCAGCTCGCTCGATGCGGTTCCGAGCAGCCCGGTCGTGAGGTCGTACGGCGCCACCTGGATCTCTCCGCCAGTCGTCTTGTAGAAGACCCAGATAGCCCCACCGATCTTGACGGTGTCGAAGGGGAGGGCGTCCGCTTTGGCTTGGTGGAAGTTGGTCTGGTCGTGGTCCATCGGCCAGTAGTCCAGCCCCTCGTCCTGGGCCCAGGACGTGCTGATTCAGGCTGCTCCGGGGAGGCCCCACGCGAGGAGAACGAATCCGACTACGTTCCTACGTCGACTCGATGCCGGCACAGCGACCCCCTTCGATTGTGCGGGAGAGAGCACCATACCAGCGGCATGGGCCGGGACAGGCGAGGGACTCAGTACCTGGAGCCGAAGCGGTAGGTCTTGCCGATGGGGCCGAAGGGGGAGCTGATCTGGCTGAAGGTCCAGTTCTCGATGTTCCGCTTCATGCAGGCCTCCAGGGGTGCGTCGGCCTTGTTGTTGGCCTGCACCTGGACCCCGGAGGTCGAGCCGTTGGTCTCGATCATGAAGATGATGGTCCAGGCGCCGCGGATCGAGCTGTCTTCCTTCAAGCGCTGCTCGTAGCACTGCTTGAGCTGGCCGCCGTAGGTGGACAGGGCCTTCTTCGCCATGTCCTCGATCATCGCCTTGTCGGTCAGCACCGCACCCTTGCGCACGACGTTGGTTCCAGCGCCGCCGACGCTCAGGGTCGGTGCCCGAGATCCGAGGCTGGCCTCCTGGAACTCCGCGCTGGCCTCGCGACCGCCGCTCCCGTCGTCGGTGAAGCGGTCACCGCTGCCGTATTCGGTGGCGGGCTCCTCGCCGGAGCCTGCGTTGGCAGCCATGGCAGCCGCGAGACGCTGGGCCTCCTTGCGCGCTGCCTCCTCGGCTGCGGCCTGCTCGGCGGCGATGCGCTCCCGCTCGGCGGCGGTCAGGTCGTCGAGGTCGACGACGAACATCTCCTCTTCGTCGAAGCTCAGGATCTCCTGCTTCTGCGCTTCTGCGTCCATGTGCTGCTTGTAGAGCATGGCCGTGGACGCCAGCGCGAGGGTCAGGAGGAGTCCGACGATGCCCGCGGTGCGGGTGGACTGCTTCTTTGTCTCGACGCGGACCGCCTCCGCCTCCGCCTGCTGGGCATGGACGCCAGGATCAGTCGCCGCCTCCTCACCCGGGACATCATTGAAGCAGGTCGGACAAGGCCCGCCGAACCGCGCGAGCTCCTCGTCGATTGCGCCGCTGCAGAAGGGGCAGCTTGCCGAGGCCATCCATCCTCCCTTGGGGGCTTGCCGCGGCCGCGCGAGCAACCGCGCCAACGTAGCACCCTCTCTCGTACATCGGCAACTTGGCCGACCAAGTTACCCTGACAGCGTCAAGCCGGCCCTGTTCCGCCTACGAGAGACGATGAGCTCTACCCGCGACTACATCCGCTCGGTCGTCTCTGACGCGGCCCTCCCGCTCACCCGACACCTCCTCGAGGACGTGGTGATGGAGGTCATGAACGAGCGACAGGTGCCCAGCAGGACGGACTTCACGGAGCTTCGCGACGTCGTCAACGCCATGCGCGGCAAGACCACCTCTGCGGCCAGCACCGCCAGGAAGCTCGAGGCGAGGCTCGCCGAGCTCGAGACCCGGGTCGCCGAGCTCGCCGCGGAGAACGAAGCCCTGCGCACCGAGCTCGCCGAGCCCAAGAAGAAAGCTCCGCGAAAGCCGAGGAAGGGCTCCGCCTGAGGCGATAGCCTGAAGTCAGCTGCTCATCGGACTGCTCGTCTCGACATCCTCATCCCTGGCCGGTGGCTGGGGTGGCCAGCAGATCGACGAGGACGAGGAGCAGCCAGTCGAGAGCTCGCTCGTCTCGGTAGAGGTCAGCCCTACCCACAGCCTCGAGGCCGCGGGCGGAGGGGTGCTGGTGGCAGCCGAGCCCTACCCCGCCGAGGTCGTCCAGGGCGCGATCAAGAGCGCCTGGCCGGGCTTCGTCCGCTGCTACTCGGAGGCGGCCCTGGACAGGCGGGTCGACCTCGACCTCGAGCTGCACATCGGCCCCACCGGCGCGGTCGAGTCGGTGGCCATCGAAGAGGACCTCGACGAGGACTTCATCGAGTGCCTGCGCTCCAAGGCAGAGCTGTTGCGCTTTCCGCCGCACACCGAGGAGACCGTGGTGGTCTCCGCACCGATCTGGTTGGGCTAAGGCCGGCTCATGAGCAGCGCGTCGCAGCCACCGTAGTAGGCCGCGCGGCGGCCCACGACCTCGAAGCCAAGGCTCTCGTAGAGCGAGACGGCGCCTGTGTTGTCAGCCCGGACCTCCAGGTGGGCCACCTCGGCCTCGCAGGCCTCTACCAGCGCCTCCACCAGCGCGCTCCCGAGCCCGCGGCGACGCCTCTTTGGGGCGACGCGGACATCCAGGATGTGGGCCTCGCCCGCGACCGCCTGGCCGATGGCCCAGGAGCCCTCGCCGGCGACCACGACCCTTTTCAGCCCGGACTCGAGGCCTCCTCGCAGCTGCTCCAGGGTCCAGCCCTGCCGCTCGGCCTCGTCGCCGAGTTCGGCGATCCTCAGGAGGTCCTCTTCGGTGGCAGCGCGGATCATGGTGCCTCCAGCCTCTTCGAGGGCAGCGCCTCGCGCTGGTTTGCGATCCAGGTCTGCCACGCGGCGTCCCAGGTGACGGGGTCGTCCACCTCGCCGAGGGCACGGCCCACGTAGGACTCGACGACCATGCGGGCGTAGACGTGCTCGCGCAGGGCCTCCTCGTCGAGCTGCCAGGTCGCGAGGAAGGCCCGGTAGTCCTCGCGCGTGTCGAAGGAGTCCGAGAACGCGGCCAGGCGAGCGTCGACGCTGGCGACCGGGGGATGGAAGAGCCGCGCGTCTCCGGCGAGGACGCGGAGTCTCCGGTAGTCCTCGACGACCAGCAGCCAGTCGGTGGCCTGCTCGAAGGGTGGAAGGGGGGACACATCGTGGGCTGCATAGGCCTCTTCGAAGGCGACGTCAGAGGCCGCCACGACCCGCGTCCCGACCACCGAGAGCAGGACATCGACGGTCTCCGCGGCGGCTACGGAGAGGTACAACCACAGCGCTATCAGGCCGCTTGCCATCACAGGCGGAAGCATTACACTCCCTCCGCTCAGGCGCACTGCAGGCGATGATCGAAGTCAAGAAGCTGACCAAGCGCTACGGCCCCTTCACCGCCGTGGAAGACTTGGAGTTTTGCGTCGGCGAGGGGCAGATCCTCGGCTTCATCGGCCCCAATGGCGCCGGGAAGACCACGACCATGCGCGTCCTCACCGGCTTCCTGCCGGCGACCGATGGCACCGCGGTAGTGGCCGGTCACGACGTCTTCGAGGACGCCATCGAGGTCAAGCGGAGGGTCGGCTACCTGCCCGAGAGGCCGCCGCTGTACCGTGAGCTCACAGTCGGCGCCTACCTGCGCTTCGTCGCGGAGCTGCGAGGCATCCGCGGGGCCGAAGCCGACCGCCGCATCGGCGAGGTCATGGAGCGGGTCGGCCTGCGTGGCTGGGAGCGGCGCATCACCGGCAGCCTCTCCAAGGGCTACAGGCAGCGCGTGGGGCTCGCGCAGGCCCTGGTCCACGACCCCCCCGTGCTCATCCTCGACGAACCCACCAGCGGGCTCGATCCGGCCCAGGTCGTCGGGGTCAGGGCGTTGATCGAGGACCTCGCCGGAGATCACACCGTCGTGCTCTCAACCCACATCCTCCGAGAGGTCGAGGAGCTCTGCTCTCACGTCGTCGTCATCGACAAGGGCCACATCGCCGCGAAGGGCACGATGGAAGAGGTCCGCGAGCAGGCCGCGCCGACCCACTACCGGGTCGAGGTGCGAGGTGGCGTGGACGTCGCGGTCGCCATCGGCACCCTACCAGAGGTCGACCAGGTCGATCCTGGCGAGGTGGTGGTCGTGCGGGCTTCGCGGGACCCGCGGCCGGCGATCGCGCGCATGGTCGTCGAAAACGGCTGGGACCTCGTCAGCCTGGAGAAGGTCGTCCCCTCCCTGGAGGACGCCTTCCTGGCCCTGGTCGGTCACGAGGCGCGCGCATGAGGGCCGTCTGGACCATCTTCAAGAAGGAGCTGCGGGTCTACTTCGTCTCGCCGCTGGCCTACGTCTTCCTCGGCGTCTTCCTGCTCATCGCGGGCATGTTCTTCTACCTGGGGGTCGCGCTGACGGGGGAGGCGAGCCTGCGGGTGATGCTCGGAAACCTCGCCGTCGCCTTGATCTTCGTGCTGCCGATGCTGACCATGCGGCACTTCGCGGAGGAACAGGACAGCGGCACCTTCGAGCTGTTGATGACCTCGCCCCTGTCCCCGGTGAGCCTCATCGTCGGCAAGTGGCTGGCGTCGCTGGCGATGTGCGTGTTGATGCTGGCGGGCACGCTTCTGTTCCCGGCCATCCTGGCCTACTACGGCGACCCGGACTGGGGCATCGTCGGGACCAGCTACCTCGGCCTGCTGCTCGTCTGCGCGGCCTTCTGCGCGACCGGGATCTTCGCCTCCAGCCTGACGAACGACCAGGTGGCCGCGGGCATGGGCGGCATCGTGATGCTGCTGCCCTTCTGGATGATCGGCTCCGCGGGCGCGCTCGTCGGCGACAAGGCCCAGGCCGTGTTGGACCAGCTGGCGCTGTTGCCGCACCTCCGCGGCTTCACGAAGGGAGTCATCGACTCCGCGGACATCCTCTACTTCGTCGCCTTCACCTTCGTGTTCCTGTTCCTGACCTACCGAGCGCTCGAGAGTCGACGATGGCGCTGAGCAGGAACGTCCGTCGCGCCCTCGCCCATGGGGGCAACGCCACCCTGGTGACCGTGCTCGTCGTCGTGCTCGTCGGCGTGCTCTACGGCATCGCGGACCGGAACCGCGTCAGGATCGACGTCTCCGAGTCCGGCGCGAACCAGCTCCAGAAGGACACCCTGAAGAAGCTCGGCGGCCTCGACGAGGAGGGCGAGCTGGTCCAGGTCACGGCCTTCACCTTCCAGGACGGCAAGAAGGACACCTACTTCAAGAACCGGGCGATGCGGGACCTGCTGTTGGAGCTCGACTACCAGTCCAGCGCGGTCGAGACCGACTGGGTCGACTTCGACAAGGAGCGGCTCACGGCGGAGAACCTCGGCGTGCGCGAGTACGGCCACATGGTCATCAAGCGCGGCGACGAGCGCGTCGACGTCAAGGCCCGCGAGCTCTTTCGCAACGTCGGCAAGGGAGCTGACCGGAGGCTGGAGTTCCTTGGCGAGGCCAGCTTCAACCGCGCCGCCTCCCAGCTCCTCTCGAAGCGGCGGCGCACGGTCTACATGCTGCGGGGACACGGGGAGAAGGACCCAGAGGAGCCCGGCCCGGACGGACTCTCCGAGCTCGTCGATCTGCTGGACAACGAGAACTACGAGCTCGAGGTCTGGGACCCCTACCGGGATCGCGACGCCGCCGGCATCCCCATCGTGCCCGTTGACGCCAGCGGCCTGCTCGTCGCCGCGCCGAAGGCCCCCCTGACCCAGGGCGTCGATGACGCGCTGGTCGCCTATGTCGCCGGCGGGGGAGCGCTGATGGTGCTCCTCGACCCCGGCACGCCGCTGCCGACAGTGCTCGAGCGCCTGGACGTGACCGTGCCAGAGGGCATCGTGGCCGACGTGCAGTTCATCGCCCCCTTCAAGGGACGCCCGGTGGTCCAGTACGCCAGGCACTCGACCGTCGACGAGCTCCGCGACGAGCACATGCTCACCGTGCTCGACCACATCGCCGGAGTCCGCCTCCCGGACGAACCCCCGGAGTGGATGCGGGCCAAAGAGGTCCTGAAGACCTCGCGCGATGGCTGGATCGACCGTGGTGGTCAGCTCGAGGTGGGCGGTGGCGGCGTCTACGAGCCGGACATCGACCTCGCCGGACCGGTCACCTTCGCCTGGGCCCTGGAGCTCCAGCCTGGCGGGGAGTCCATCGTCAACGCCGGCAAGCGCGTCTCCCGGGTGCTCGTCATCGGCGACTCGGACTTCGCCACCAACGACCTGCTCGCCGAGGGACCGGGCAACGCGACCTTCGCTGTCAACGCCTTCCGCTGGCTCGTCTGGGACGACGCCAGGATCAGCCTCATCGGTAGCCCGACCTCGGTCCGCCGGCTGGCGCTCACCGAAGAGGACAACAACCGCATCCTGTGGATGGTCCTCGGGCTGTTCCCGATGTTGACGCTGCTCGTCGGAGCCGGGGTCTGGGCCAGCAGGAGAGGACGATGAAGACCTTCCGCGGGACCCTCCTTGCGGCGCTGGTGCTCATCGCCGTCATCATCTTCGTGGTCTTCGTCGAGAAGCCCCCGGAGCAGGTCGGCGAGGACGCCGACCGAGCCATCTACGTCTTCGAGAAGCAGGATCTCGTGAAGGCGCACGTGCTGCGGCCCGACGGCAGCGAGATCACCCTGAGCGAGACCGACACCGGCTGGGTCATCGAGGAGACCGGCTTCCGGGCCAGCAAGTCGATGGTCAACCGGGTCAAGCACCAGCTGCACGACCTCACAGCCCGCGCCCAGGTCGTCGAGGACACCAAGGAGCCGGCGCTCTACGGCCTGGGACCCTCTCAGCGCGTGCACGTGACGCTGACGATGCGGGACGGCGCGAACATCGAGTTCTATGGGGGCGACCCGAACCCCAGCGCTGTCAGCTACTACATCCAGCCACTCCCGGGCGAGACGATCTACACCGTCAAGAAGTCCGCCGTGGACTACTACTCGCTGGACTTCGACGACTTCCGCGAGCGGCGCTTCGCCGGCTTCAACAGCAAGGACGCGGACCTCATCGAGGCGGACCTCCCCGGGGGTCGTCGCCTGAAGCTCCAGCGCACCGGAGAGAAGCGCTGGGTCATGCTCGAGCCGAGCGAGATGGCGGTGTCCCTGGACAAGGCCCGCTCCCTGCTCGGTCGCGTCGGCGCGCTCAAGGCCACGGACTTCGTCGTCGACGACCCCGACGACCTCGCCGACTACGGACTGGAGCCTCCGAGGGCTCGCATCACCATCGCCTTCGGGACCCGGGAGCCGATGACCCTGCTCGTCGGGACGCGCTTGATCGACGACTCCGATCCGCCGGTGGCCTACATGATGCTGGAAGGCGACGGCACCGTGTACACGGCGAAGGACCAGATGCTCGAGGACTTCCTCGTCGACACGGAGCGGCTGCGCGAGGCCCGCGTCGTCGAGCTCGACGAGGACGACGTCGTCCAGGTCGTCGGTACGCTGCTGCGCTCTGACGACGACGACGCCCTGGTCGGAGAGGAGGTCACGCTGCGCAAGGTCGGTGACGTCTGGCAGTGGTGGGACGGAAGCCCCGTGCCCGGCTCCACGCCGCGCCGGCTCGCCTCACGAGTGACCAGCCTGGAGGCCGAGGAGTTCGTCGACGACGACCCGAGGTCGCTGGCGCCCTACGGCCTCGACGCCCCCACCGCTCGCATCGCCGCGTCGGACGATGTCGGCAACACCAAGGTCGTCCTCATCGGTGACGCGGGCCCCGAGCGCACCGACTTCGAGGACCGGCAGGTCCGCCGGCTCTACGTGATGCTCGAGGGCGAGCCCAATGTCTACCTCGTCGACTGGTCGATCCAGTCGGTGCTCGAGGACGCCCTCAGAGAGCAGCGCCGCAAGAAGAAGAAGGTGGCCGAGACCCAGGAGCGCCGCGAGAAGATGGAGGACGAGATGGGCAAGGAGCTGCCCGGTCTGGATGAGGGCGCGGAGGGCCAGTGATCTCCTTGCTCCTCGCGTGCTCCGAGGCTCCCGCAGAGGATGAGCCCGCCGACCACATCGCCCTGGTCTACTCGGCGAACGTGGACGGTGAGATCGAGCCCTGTGGCTGACCCAAGAAGCCGCTGGGCGGTCTGTCCAGGCGCAACAGTCTGCTCGAGGCGCGAGGCGACGAGGTCCGCGTGGTCGTCGACGGCGGCGACCTGTTCTGGAAGAGCTCGAGTCTGCCGAAGGCCGACGTGGAGCAGCGGCTGCTGAAGGCGGAGCTCCAGGCGAGGGCCTTCGCTCTCGGAGGCGTCGACGCCATGGTCCCGGGAGAGGGCGACCTCGCCCTGGGTCTCCAGGCCTTCTCCAGGCTCACGACGGACCATGGCATCCCGGTCCTGGCGGGAAACCTCGTCTGCGGGACCACCACCTGGCCGCTGACCCGCACCGTCGAGCGTGGGGGGCACACCATCGGGCTCATCGGTGTCGTGGGCGTGCCTGGAGAGGGCTGCGAGCTCAGCGCCCAGCCCAAGGCGGCAGCGGCCCAGGGCGTAGAGGAGCTCGGTGACGTCGACGTCGTCGTGCTCGTCAGCCACTCCACCTCGGCGGTGGACCAGGCGATCTCTCGCGACGTCGAGGGCATCGACTTCATCGTCAACGGTCACGGTCGCCAGTCCTGGGGCAACCCACGGCCGCTCGACGGCGGGGGCTTTCACCTCGCCAGCGGCTCGCGCAGCAAGAAGCTCGGCTGGCTCCGCATGACCTTCGTCGAGGGAGCGGAGTCCTGGATCGACGCTGGCGGAGCCGTTCAGCTGGAGGAGGAGCGGGACCGGCTGGAGGAGCGGCTCGCCAAGGCTCGCGCGGACCTCGACGGGGCCGACGACGAGACCCTGAGCGCTCGATACCAGACGCGCATCGACTACTACGAGGCCGAGCTCGCAGAGGTCCGCGCCGAGATCCTTGCCCTGGAGTCCGCGCCAGAGGTGCTCGCCCACAGCTTCCAGAACCAGCTCGTGCCCCTGGACACGAAGTACGACGGTCACGCGGCTACCGACGTCATGGTCCAGGCGACGAAGGAGGCCATCAGCGGGCTGGCACCGCCCGTCGTCGAGAGCGATGCACCGAGCGGCCCCTTCCTGGGCTCGCAGTCATGCCGCGGGTGCCACACGACCCAGTACGAGCAGTGGACTACCACCGGGCACGCCCAGGCCTACGACACCTTGGTGAAGGCTCGACGGCACCTCGAGTCCGACTGCTTCAGCTGCCACGTCACCGGTGCGGGCATGGGCGGTCCGACGACCGCTCACGACGTCGGACCCCTGAAGAACGTCGGCTGCGAGTCATGCCACGGCCCGGGCGAGGAGCACCTGGCCGACGAGGACAAGGGCCACACCATGAACCCGCCGGCGAAGGCGATCTGCACGAGCTGTCACGACGGTGAGCGCGACGAGGGCGCCTTCGTCTACGAGGAGTACCTGCCCCGCGTCCGCCACTGAGCTCCTACTCGAAGCACTGGACCCGCAGGTAGTCTTCCGAGGACTCGATCGCGCCGTCGTACACGACCAGGCCGATGACGAAGACCGCTCCATCGTCGGTGTTCAGGCTGGCTGTGGGCTGGTCCGAGAGGTCGACGAAGGCGGAGCCGGGGCCTGTCACGATGCGCCAGAGGTAGGTGAGCTCGTCGTCGTCCGGGTCGTAGCTGGCCTCGCCGTCCAGGGGATAGGGCTCGCCGACGACACAGACGGCGTCGAGCTCGCTGATCACCGCGACCGGGGCCTGGTTGCCCCCGGCGGGGCCGGGGCCGATCGTCCAGAAGGAGGTCGTGATGTCGGCAGGCACCGGTCCGTAGGCCTCTCCGGTGACACCGGTCGTGACCACGACGTTGTAGATGGAGTCGCGCTCGAGGTCCTCGTTCGGCTCTACGTGCACCGTGCGCGTCGAGCTGTCGTAGTCCATCAGCGCGGTCACCGGCGTGCCGGCGATATCCTCGACCCACATCGCGCCGGCGAGGCTGGACTCGTCGAGGTCGTCGTTGAAGGTGACCTGGATGATCGTGTCGACGCCGACGTTCGCGGTGCCGTGACCCGGCGCGACGTTGATGATCGCCGTGTAGTCGTGGATGGCGACAGGGTCGCCACAGGCTGCAAGCAGAAGGAGCATGCTCATTCCTAGAAGACGTAGCGGTAGGAGACGTTGCCGCGGAAGCCGCCGACGCGCTCGCGGGCTTCACCGCCTGTGATGTTCGTGTTGTCGAAGCTCTGGCGGCCGGTGTTGATGGCCAACTCCGGCGCGATGATGCCTGGACCTGCGGGGATGTCGAGACCCAGGGCCCAGGTCGTCCCGCCGCCGAGGCTGCGGGTCTTCTGGGTCCCGTCGATCCGGGTCGAGAAGTAGGCGGCTATGCCGGCCATGCCGTAGGGGCGCATGTCCAGGGGCATCTCGAGCGGCGGGCTGACGCGGGCGGCGACTTCCATGGTGCGGACATTGGTCTGCCAGTCGATGCCCTCGGCGACGCCTTGGTAGCCGCCGATGGCCGGCTGGAGCGGCAGCGCCTCTGCATAGGACACACCGTAGCGACCCACCCTCACCGCGACGGACATGCTCGGGGAGGGAGTGCCGACGATGGCCTCCAGGCCCAGGTAGAGGCTGGCCTGGTTGCCACCGCCGCTGGCACCGAGGCCCAGGCGTGCCCCGAGCGCCAGGTCGGGACCCGAGGCCTTCGCCTGCTCGAAGCTGGGCTCGTGGACCTCTGGGACGAAGGAGTCGTGCACGTCCTCGACCACCTCGATGTCGTCCTCGACCTCGTCGCTGAAGAGGTCCACCACCGGGACCTCGTCGGGCGGCTCTTCGACCACCATGAGGTCCTCGAGCTCCTTGGTCTCAGGCTCGTCGGTGTCGATATCGCCCCACACGTCGACGACGAGGTCTGCTTCGAGCAGGGCGTCGAGCTCCTCCTCGAAGGCGGCGTCCTCGGGCTCTTCGCTGAAGAGCTCCACCACCGGGACCTCGTCGGGCGGCTCTTCGACCACCATGAGGTCCTCGAGCTCCTTGGTCTCAGGCTCGTCGGTGTCGATATCGCCCCACACGTCGACGACGAGGTCTGCTTCGAGCACGGCGTCGAGCTCCTCCTCGAAGGCGGCGTCCTCGGCCTCTTCGCCGAAGAGCTCCACGACCTCGCGTTCACCGGCTGGCTCGGCGACTGGCTCGGTCGGCTCCTCGCCGAAGAGCTCCACGACCTCGCGTTCGACGACTGGTTCGGGTGGGTCCTCCAGGACGGCGACCGCCGGCGGGCCATCGTCGCCAGTCAGCGCTGTGACTCGTGCCAGCAGCGGATAGGGCGCCTCGATCGGCTCGAGCGTGAAGACGTGCTGACCGGGCGGCACGGTGATCTCGGCCCGGTCCGCGACCGTGGGCACGCCGCCGGTGGCGTCGAGGATGGAGCCGCTGTCGGGCCCCCCCTTCAGCTTGACCGTCAAGATCAGCATGCCGTCGCCCTTCGCGGCCACCTTGATCGTGTCGACCGGTGCGCTGGCCGTTGGGAGGCGCTGGCGGATGTTGACCTCGAGGGTGACGGGCCCGGTGACGTCATAGGACAGCACACCGTCCGGGGCGATGGGGTGGTAGACGCCGCCGCCCTCGGCCGAGCGCACGACGGTCGGAGCGCTGCCTCCGGTGGGAGAGAGCTCCTCGTCGGCAAAGGCGGGGGAGGTGAGCAGGAACATCAGGGTGATCAGCATGACTACAACCCGTAGATCTCGAGCTCATTGAGCCCGCCGCGAAGTTCGTGGTAGCTGTCGACGTAGAAGCGGACGTAGCGACCCGGGACGGGGTCGCTGAGGTCTACCTGGTGGTGTCTCAGGTCGTCCTCGAGGTCGTCGCTGCCGGTCTCGACGATGGCCTCTTCGCCGTCGAAGTCGCCCGTGGTCGAGACATGGATCTCGAAGTCCTCGGCCGCCGCGGTGTAGGCGGTCGCGTTGTGGGTGTTGAGCCAGCGGATGCGGGTGACGCCCACGACCTCGCCGAGGTCGACCTCGACGTAGCCGGTCGTGCTCGCCGGGAGCAGCCAGTAGGTGACGTTCGTGGAGTCGTCCTCGTCGGTGGCCTCGTCGATGTAGGTGCCGAAATCGGCGCTGGCCGAGGCGCTGCCGTCAGGAGCGAGGTCGTCGCTGATCGCGCACTGCTCGCCCTCGCTGTACATCGCGGAGACCTCGGCCGCCGTCGAGGACAGGGGGACGAAGCGAAGATGGTCGATGAGGCCTTCGTACTCGAAGCCCGTCGCGGAGCCGAACTCACCGATGACGAGGTCGTCGGTGTTCGTCGCTGAGGCCGCCCCGACGCTCACCATGTCCTCTCTGGTGCCGTCCACGTACAGCCGCAGGTAGGTCGTGTTGAAGGTGCAGGCCACGTGGTGCCAGTCACCGTCGACCACCCCGAGGGCTTCGGCCGTGTAGGTCGTGCCACCGGAGTCGGTGGTTCCGCAGTAGAGATCGCTGCCGGTGATGGCGACGCCGTAGTCGTAGGTGCCCTTGTGGAACAGCACCTGGGAGCCGCCTGGGGCGTCGGCCTTGAACCAGAAGTCGGCGGTGAACGCGCTGCCCCCGCTGAGGCGGCTGTGGTGAGGCACGGTGACCGAGGCGCCGCCGTCGAACCACGCCGCGTTGCCGAAGACGCCCACCACGCGATCCGTGCCGGTGCCCGTGCCGTCGCTGCCATAGCTGCTGGCGTCGACGGCCGAGCCGCCCTCGTCCTCGTCCAGGGCCAGCACCATCCGGTAGTCGTCGAAGCAGTCGTCCGTGAAGGTGACCGTCACGCTGTCGGCGCCGGAGTCGCTGTTGCCCACGATGTCCTCTGTCGACACGTTGAAGCTGTTGCTTCCGCTTGCCAGGGACACGTAGGCCACCCACGTCGCGAAGCCCTCGGAGGTAGCGAGGGCTTCAGTGCCGTTGACCGAGACGCTCGTGATCTCCGAGTCGTCGGAGGCCGTGCCTTCGATCGCGACGTAGCCAAGGTTCGTGGAGCTCCCGCTCGCCGGTGAGGTGATGGTCGCCGCCGGTGAGTCGCTGTCGGAGTCCTCTGTGCAGAACTGGGTCGCCGCGGCGTAGCGGTCGGAGATCTCCGCCCCGGACAGCGCGACGTCCCGCAGCACGAGCTCATCGAGGACTCCCTCGAGCTCGTAGCCCGGGTAGGTGGACCAGGCGCCGATCTCGAGGTCGGCGGTGCTGGTGACCAGCGGGACGGACGAGGTGCCCGTAGTGAGCAGCGCGCCGTCCTCGTAGATCTCGATGTCGTCTCCGGAGGTCACGTTGACGACGTAGTGGTGCCACTCACCGTCCCCGATGCTCGCACCGGTGGCCCACGCGTAGTTGGTGCTGCCGCTTGTGTTCAGCCCGTAGAACGCGACCGTCTCGTTGCCATAGCGCCAGAGGCTGTAGCTGTAGGTGGCTGCACCGGCGCTCGTTGGCTTGATGAAGAGGTTCTGGTAGGCGGTGGATGTGCTCGGCTCGGCCTTCACCCAGAACTCGGCGGACCAGTCGCTGACCAGGTCGATCGCGCTGTCGTGCGGGACGACGATGTCCCCAGTGCCGTCGAAGGAGAGGCCACCGAAGTACCAGGCTCCGACCCAGTCGTCGTTGGTGACGCTCCCGTCGAGGCCGTTGGGGCTGTCGTCCACGGCGGTGAAGCCGCTGGTCTCGTCGAGGTGGAGGACCAGCACGGCGTCTTCCGAGTCGAAGTCCAGATCCACCGTGTCGGTGTCGGTGCCGTCGTCGACCTCGAGCTCCAGCGTGTAGGTGCCGAAGGCGTCGGGGGTGAGCTCCACCTTGGCCTTCCACCTGCCGTCGAGATCGGAGTCCGTCAGCGATCTGCCGGAGGGCACGGAACTCGGCGACCACATGTAGGTGAGGGGATCGCCGTCCGGGTCGGAGCTGCTGTTGCCGTTGAGCTGGGCCGCCTCGAGCAGGCAGGGGGACTGGTCGTCACCGGCCTCTGCCGACGGCGGGCTGTTCGCGCCTCCTCCCGTCGCCGTGATGGTGACCAGGTCGCTGTCTTCGTCCGTGCCGTCGTTGACCGTGAGGCGGACCTCGAAGTCTCCGGCGACGTCGGGGGTGAAGCTCCCGGAGTCGGTGTAGCGGTCGGTCCAGTCCGTGTTGTCGAGGCCCGAGCCGCTCGGCACGGACTTGAAGCCCCAGCGATAGCTCAGGGGATCTCCGTCAGGGTCGGAGGAGCCGGAGCCGTCCATGTTTGCGCTGCTGCCGACGCTCACGGTGTCGTCCGAGCCGGCGTCTGCCACCGGCGGGTTGTTGCCGCCGCCGGTGACGGTGACGGTCGCGAGGTCGCTGTCTTCCTCCGTGCCGTCGTTGACCGTGAGGCGGATCTCGTAGTCTCCGGCGGCGTCGGGGGTGAAGTTCCCGGAGTCGGTGTAGCGGTCGGTCCAGTCGTCGTTGTCGAGGCCCGAGCCGCTCGGCACGGACTTGAAGCCCCAGCGGTATGTCAGCGGGTCGCCGTCGACGTCGTAGGAGCCGGAGCCGTCCAGGGTGAGCGCTGATCCGGTGGTGCCCGTCGTGTCGCCTCCCGCGTCCGCGACCGGCGCTGTGTTCCCGCCGGCGGTGACCGTGATGGTGACCAGATCGCTGTCCTCTTCCACGCCGTCCTTGACGGTCAGGCGGATCTCGTAGTCGCCTTCGGTGTCGGGGGTGAACTTGCCGTTTTCCGTGGTCCGGTCGGTCCAGTCGTCGTTGTCGAGGCCCGAGCCGCTCGGCACGGACTTGAAGCCCCAGCGGTATGTCAGCGGGTCGCCATCGGCGTCGTAGGAGCCCGAGCCGTCCAAGGTGACGGTCGCGCCGAGGGTGCCAGAGGCGTCAGAGCCGGCGTCGGCGACCGGGGCGGTGTTGCCGACATCGCCGGCTTCGATGGTGACGGTGTCACTGTCGCAGTCGGTGGCGTCGCAGACCTCGAGGATGACCTCGTAGCGACCGTCGGTGTCCGGTGTGATCTCGGCGGTGACGTCGGTGGCGTCGGCGATGTCGGAGTTGGTGAGGGTGGAGGCGGCCGGGATCGATCCCAGCGTCCACTGGTAGTCGATGGTGTCGCCGTCCGGATCGTAGGAGTCGGACCCGTCGAGGGTGAAGCTGTCTCCAGCGTCTCCGGACTGGTCATCGCCCGCATCGGCGACCGGCGGAGTGTTGCCGCTGTCGATGACGGTGACGGTGACGGTGTCGGTGTCGCAGAGCGGCTCCTGATCACAGGCCAAGAGCTGCAGGCGGTAGGTGCCCCCGACGTCTGGGGTGAAGCCCGCTTCGAAGGAGAAGGCGCTCTCGATGTCGCCGTCGGTCAGCGCGGAGGTGCCGGGCGTCGACAGGAAGGTCCACTCCGCCGTGAGCGGGTCGTCTTCGGGGTCGTAGGAGCCCCGTCCGTCGAGCAGCACGGGGGTGTCGACGTCGCCGAGGAGGTCCTCTCCCGCGTCGGCGACCGGAGCGTTGTTGCCGCTGCCCTGGCCGCCCTTGATGGTGAACTCGCACTGCTCGGACCACAGCACGCCGTCGAAGACGGCGAGGCCGACACGCCAGACGCCGTCGACATCCGGTGTGAGGCGGTTCACGGGGCCGGCGCCTTCCAGCTCCGCGCTGGAGCCCTCTGGCGTGGAGATCAGCTCCCAGCTGTACTGGAGGCTGTCACCGTCGGGGTCGTAGGAGTCGCTGCCGTCGATGTCGATCGCCGTGCCGATCGGCCCCTCCAGTTGTCCCGGACAGACCGCGATGGGACCGGAGTTCGGCGTGTCCGTGACTCGCAGCTCGAGGTCCGAGCGGACGGAGCGGGAGGTGCCGTCGTCGACCTCCAACCCCACGATGTAGAAGCCCTCGGCCGGCGGCGTGAAGCTCGCGTAGGGGATCTCCTCGTCGACGTCCTCCAGGGCTGCTCCGCTTCCCTCTGGGGAGATGATGATGCTGAAGAAGTAGCGGAGGGGATCCCCGTCGGGGTCGCTGGAGGCGGTGCCATCGAGGGTCAGGTCCTCGCCGGTGCCGAGGGTGCCGGTGGCGATGAGCTCCGCACTCGGCATGCCGTTGGCCGAGACCGCGTGGACGTTGGCGACGTCCATCGTCGAGCGGTTGCCGTCGTCGTCCAGGACGACGAGGCCCACGGTGTAGGTGCCGGTCTTGTCGGTCTCGACCGCTGCCTGCGGACCGCTGTCCGAGAGGGTCCAGGTGGCTCCGGGTGGCGTTCCGATGAGCACCCACTCGAAGGTCTCTACGGCGCCATCGGCGTCGGTCCCACTACCGGAGAGCACCCCTTGCTGGCCGGGGGCGACGATGACGTCTGGACCGGCGTCTGCGACGGGTCTGAACTGGGGAGTGGGCGAGCAGCCAGAAAGGGCTAGGGCAACGCTGAGCATGCCGGTCCTCGGAGTGCGAAGACGGACTATACCGCCGCGCCCGACTCCCTCGTGTTCAAGGCGCTGTCAGGGCGGCTTCGTCGCCTACTCGGTGGTCTGCGGCTGGTCGTGGCGGACGACCTCTGCCCTGGCGACGAGGTCGTCGACGTAGGCCACCCAGAACTCCTGCTGTCCGGCGACCCGGGCCTGGTAGCGGAGCATCTCCTTCTCGCCGGCGAGGGCCTCCAGCGTCATGTCCCGTCGGCTCGTGACCTGGACGACGACCCGCTGGCCGCGCACATCGAAGACCTGGTCGATGACGTCACCGGCCTGGGCGTCCGCCAGCGCCGCCATCAGCTCTGGCGCGGGGCCGAGCTCACGGGGGCCGGTCGCGCCGAGCCGCAGCTCGGCCTCGTTGCTGGGCAGGAAGCCGTTCTCGATGAGCTCCATCAGCGGAGGCGTGCCGGACTCCTTCCACTGCCCGAGCAGCAGCTCGGCGTAGGCCTTCGACAGCTGCGGAGCGCGGTCTTCCTGCAGCACCTCGCGCGCGAGCCGATCCTCGACCTCCTCGTAGGGCGTGACCTTGGCCTCGATGATCTCTTCGACCGAGAAGACCTGGATGCCCCTGGAGGTCTCGACGATGCCGGTGCGTGATCCCGGAGCAACTGCGAAGACCGCTGCCGCGACGGTGGAATCGAGCTGGTCCTCGGCCTGCGTTCCGAGCATGCCGCCCTCGCCGGCGGTGAGGGCCTCGCTCCACTTCTTCGCGGTCTCGCCGAAGTCGGCGCCAGCGTCGAGCTCCGCGAGGACCTCGGTCATCCGGGCCTGGACCTCTTCGGCAGAGGACTGTCCCTCCATGTCGGTGCGCAGGAGGATGCTGCGGAGCATGGCCTTGCGGGGCTCGTTGAAGCGACGTTCGAACTGGCTGTCGTAGGTCGCCTGGATCCGGTCCGGGGCCTCTGCCACCAGGGCGGCGACGTCCTCGTCGCTGAGTTCGACCTCGGAGAGGAAGGATGCGTCGGGCACCTTCACGTAGGTGACCGAGACGGAGCTGCCCTCCCGCGCGAGGATCTCCTCGAGATCAGCGTCCGTGATGTGCACCGACATGAAGGTGATGGACTGCAGCTTCTGGATGATCAGCGACTCGTAGATCTCGCCTCTGAAGGCAGCGTCCGACTGCTGGTAGCCCTTGAGGAAGTTCTCGTAGCGTGTCTTGCTGAAGGCGCCTTCCTCGGTCTGGAAGACCGGGATCTGGTAGATGGCGCGCTTCACCTCGTCGTCGCTGATCTCGAGGCCGATGCGTTCAGCCTCGTTCACCAGCACCTTTTTCTGGATCATGCCGGTGAGCGTGTCGCGCGCGAGCTGTTGGTACTCCTCGTCGGTCAGCGTCCGACCGGCGCTCCGGGCGCGTTGGCGGATCTCGAAGTCGAACTCCGTGTCCGTGATGCGACTGCCGTCGACCTCGGCCTTGGCATACGAGTTCGCGCCCTGGTTGCCGATGCCCCAGAAGACGAAGCTGACGACGATGATGACGAAGAGCGCCTGGATCAGGAACGAGTCCGTTCCTGCCCGCATCCGATCCATCAGGCCCATGGCCGAAGAACTCCCTTTGAGCTTCGCCCTCTATTACTTGAACGAGCTGTTCGTCCACAGGGTCTGCTGTGTCCCGGACTTCTTGTTGGAGCGGGAGTACCGCTTCTTGGCCTTTGGCAGCCAGTCGCGGAGGTTCTCCTTCCGCGTGTCGTTGTTCGGGTGGGTGCTGAGAATCGCCGGGAGGGCCGACCCGCCGGTGGCGTTCTCCATGCGAGTCCACACCTTCGGCGCCTCTGAAGGGGGGTAGCCCGCCTTGGCCATGTACATCATGCCGATGACGTCGGCTTCCTTCTCGTGGAGTCGCGAGAACGGCAGGATGACGCCGCCTTGTGCGCCGATGCCAGCGGCGGCGATGACCGTGGCGATCTGCTTGTCGTTCATCTCGGACTTGTTGTCCAGGTAGAGGTACAGCCCCGCGAGCCCGCCAAGGATCGCCAGCTGTTGGGACATGCGCTCCGCTCCGTGGTGGGCGGTCGCGTGCCCCACCTCGTGCCCGGTCACGAAGGCCAGCCCGGCCTCGTTCTCCACCACCGGGAGGATGCCCGTGTAGATCGCGATCTTGCCGCCCGGGAGGCACCAGGCGTTGATCGTGTCGCTGTCCTGGATCAGCTTGAACTTCCAGCTGTAGTCCTTCTGGTTCGCGCTCTGGGCGATGGAGTTCCCGACCCGGTCGATGACCTTGGCGTTTTCGCTCCCCTTGGCGACCGACTCCTCCGCCAGCATCGAGCGGTAGGTCGACGCACCGATCTCGCGCATCAGGCCGTCGGGAATCAAGTTGAACTGGCGCCGGCCGGTGACCGGCACCTTGACGCACGCGGCCAGCGCTGTCGTTGTCAGCAGGGTGAGGGCGGTGAAGTGAGCGATGGCGCGGAGCTTCATGCGAATGCTATACGCGAGGTGAGCCCCCTCATTCAATCCCCCCCCCCCCGGCTTCCCCAGCCACCACATGCCTCGTCGACTGTTCTCGGGCGTCCTGGGTGCCTTGTCCCAGGACATGGCCATCGATCTGGGCACCACCACCACCCGGGTGCACGTGCGCAAGCGGGGGGTCATGTGCGCCGAGCCGTCGATGGTGGCTCTCTATGCCGACCCTCGCGGCGAGCGGCGCGTCCTGGCCGTCGGGACCGAGGCGCGGGCGATGTGGGGCCGGACCCCATCGGACATCGAGGTCGTGCGCCCCCTGCGCGAGGGCGTCATCGCCGACTTCGAGGTCACGGAGGCGCTCTTGCGGCTCCTCATGCACCAGTGCATGGGGCCCAACCACGTCGTCCGACCGCGCGCCGTCCTGACGGTCCCATACGGCACCACAGAGGTCGAGAAGCGGGCGATGCGCGAGTGCGCGGAGGCGGCCGGGGCAAGAGAGGTGCATCTCGTCGAAGAGGTGCTCGCCGCGGCGATCGGCGCGGGGCTCGACGTCACGGAGCCTCACGGCAACATGGTCGTGGACATCGGGGGTGGAACCACGGAGGTCGCGGTCGTCAGCCTTGGTGGCATCGTCTATTCCCGCAGTCTCAAGGTGGGCGGGGAGCAGATGGACGAGGCGCTCACCACGCACCTGGAGCAGGTTCGCGGGCTCCGGATCGGGCCCGTCACTGCCGAGAACCTCAAGACCGGTCTCGGGAGCGCGCACGAGCGAGCCCGCTTCGATGGCGAGAGGGTGGCCCAGGTCAGCGGCCGCGACGTGGTGACCGGCTTCCCGCGGGGCCTCGAGGTCCACGCGGACGAGGTGCGCGGCGCGCTGGCCGGCATCGTGCACCTGATCGTCGAGACCCTGCTCGCCGCGCTGGACAAGACCGCCCCGGAGCTGGCCGCCGACATCGTCGACAAGGGCATCGTGTTGACCGGTGGTGGCGCACAGCTGCGCGGACTGGACCGCGCCCTGGGCGAGGCCACGGGGCTGCCTGTCGTCGTCGCGGAGGACCCGGGCAATGCGGTCGCCCGCGGTGCCGGCCAGACCCTCGAGGAGCTCGAGTTCCTCGAGGCCGTGGCGGTCTGAGGCCTACAGGGCTTCTTCGACCATCGCAGCGAGGCGACCCCGGTCGACGTTGCCGACGCTGTGGCCGACGACCTCGCCGCCCTTGAAGAGCAGCACCGTGGGGATCGAGCGGACGTTGTAGTTCATCGCCGTGCGCCGGTTGGAGTCGATGTCGACCTTCACGACGCGGACCCGGCCCGCGTAGTCATTGGCGATCGCCTCGACCTTGGGGGCCAGGGCCTTGCAGGGGGCGCACCAGGTGGCCCAGAAGTCCACGAGAACGGGTGTTTCTGCACCCAGGACCTCCGCTTCGAAGTTCGCGTCGCCGACGTTCTTGATGTTGTCGCTCATTTCGGGACGATCTCCTTTGCCACAGGATGCTTGCGCTGCGGCAGTAGTCCCGATGGAATAAACTCCGAGGCCACCTCGGGCAAGCTGTCGAGGGAGGCTGAGGAGGTTCCCAGAACCCGGTGTCCCGCGCAGCCACCAGTCCGACGGCCTTGCTGCTGCGCGCTGTCGCGCGCAACGCCACGGGAAGACTGAAGTGGGACGACGTCGAGGTCTTCCTCCAGACAGGGCGGGTCGTCCAGGTCACCGGCCTCCCGCTGTTGTCCAGGTGGTTGGACCGCGCCGAGGGCGAGCCCAGCAACCTCAAGACCGACGTCATGAGCGTCGCTGGCGAGGGCGTGGAGCTGATCGAGATCTGGGACGAGGCCGCATGCGTCCTGGCGCAGGCGCTGGCGCAGACCGCGGATGGCAAGGCGGTGGGCGTCTACGAGCAGGACGTCGAGCCGCCGGATGGTGGCTTCCCGATGGACGTGCCGCTCGGGCCGGCCATTCGCGACGCCTACCAGTCCGCTCGCCCCGCTGACCTGATCGCCCAGAGCTTCGAGCGGCGGATGGATGAGCCCCTGACCGTGCGGGCTCCCGACCGAGCCGAGCGCGGCATGCTCTCTGCGGGCACGATGCGGACGCTCAAGGTCTGCAACGCCGAGGGCACCCTCACCGCCGTCGTGAGGAGCGTGGTGCCGGAGGGCCCGGTGGTCCTGGAGCGGACCTGGCTCGACGTGGATCTGCTGTTCGAGTTCGGCCTCCTTGCGATCGGCAAGGCGGCGGCCGCACGCCGGCGCTTCCTCCGCAAGCAGCAGCAGACCAAGATCCGCCAGCTCCGGGCACGGGCCGACGAGCTGGAGCGCATGCGCCCACTGGATGCCCTCGGCGTCAAGCCCGACAGCACCCTGGAGCTCGACCACGACAAGCTCGGCTCGATCTTCCGGCGCGTCGCGGGTGCCTACCACCCGGACAACTACGTAGACCAGGGCAACCAGGTGAAGCGGGCCGCGGCCCACGTCTTCGCGGTGCTCAACCAGCACCGGGACGACCTCGTGCAGGACGATGCTCTCCTCAAGGACGAGATCGATCGGCTCCGGTCCCTGGGGCGTGGCGAGGCCTTCGTGCCCAGGGTCAAGCGGGATCGCGCCCGGGTGATGTTCCGCGCGGTCCAGGGCATGGAGAACATGCGCCGGTGGGACGAGGCGCGGGCCAAGCTCGAGAAGATCGTCGAGATCGACCCGAACACGCTCATCTACCAGGTCGTGCTCATCCACATCCGTCACATCCTCAAGGAGACCGACTTCCGAACAGCCATCCACCAGCTGGAGGATCTGGCCCTGGACGGCCTCCCGGCTCGGTGCGAGGCGGCCTACCGCGCAGGGCGCATCCTGCGACAGGCGGGCAAGAACAGGGCCGCGCGGCAGCGCTTCGAGCAGGTCCTGGAGCTCAACGCCAACCACATCGGCGCCAAGCGCGAGGTTCGGCTGTTGGAGCGCCGCGCCCAGAAGTAGATAAGCAGCTGGCATGGAGGCCCTCCTCTTCATGGTCGCGCTCGTGGCCTACCTGGTCGTCTCGGCCGTGCGCCTGTTCGACCCGACGGCGAGACCGAGCTGGCTGCCGCGGACACTCGACGCGCTGCTGGTGTCGGGTCTGGGTGCCCACATCGGGGCGCTCGGGCTGCTGGTCTGGCGGACCGGCGAGCTCCCCGTGCACACCGCTGGTGCCTCCACGGCATCTGTCGCCGCGGTCGTCGGGGTCGGCGCCCTGGTCCTCCGCCCGCGTAACCAGGGTGAGATCCTCGCCGGCGTCCACGTCGCCCTCGTCGCGGTCCTGCTCGGGCTGTCGCTGCTCATGCCGACGCCAATACACAGTCCGGACGAGAACCTCGCGACCCTGTGGCTGCCCGTCCACGCGGTCTCCACCTTCGTCGGCATCTCGGCCTTCGGCCTCGCCTTCGGCATCTCGCTCGTCTACCTGGTCGTGCGGCGTCGGCTGAAGACCAAGCAGCTCAAGGGGCTGGGGCGTCTCCCGGCCATCGAGACCCTCGATCGGCTCAACACGCGCTGCATCCTCGCGGGCTTCCTCGCGCTGACCATCGGGATCGCCGCCGGCGGACTCTGGGCGGTGACCAAGGCGACCCCTCCCAGCGGACTCGGCCCCACCGTGTGGGCGACCCTCGTCGCCTGGGGCTGGTACGCGGCCGCGGTGTTGGTCCGCATCGTCGGCGGCTGGCGGGGGCGGCTCGCGGCGCAGTTCTCCGTCATCGGCTTCGTCGGCCTCGTCGCGTCTCTCGGCGGGATCCTCATCGTCATGCAGGGCTGGCACGGATGATCGGCGGTCGCGAGCTCGTCAGCCTCGGGCTGAACCACCGCACTGCCCCAGTCGGCGTGCGCGAGCGCCTCGCCATCACCAAGCCCGACTTCTCCAGGCACTTCCTCGCCATCGCCGAGCAGTCGCTGTCGGACGAGACAGTGATCCTGTCGACCTGCAACCGGGTCGAACTCTACGCGGTGGTCGACCCGGAGGACGGCGGGGTGGGGCTGGCCAGCTACCTCGCCCGGGCCCACGGGCTCCGCCAGAAGGAGCTCCTGGGCCACCTCTACCACTACCGCGGAGCCGAGGCGGTCTCTCACCTCTTCAGGGTGGCCTCGTCCCTGGACTCGATGGTGGTGGGTGAGCCCCAGATCCTCGGCCAGGTGAAGTCCGCCTTCCGCCTCGCTCGGGAGCACGGCGCCATCGGCCGGGTCATGCACCCGCTCATGCGGCGCACCATCAGCGTCGCCAAGCGGGTTCGGACGGAGACGCGCATCGGTCGGTCGTCGGTCAGCGTCGGGACCTCCGGGGTGGACCTCGCGCGCCAGGTCTTCGGCAGCCTCGAGGGCAAGCGGACGCTGCTGTTGGGCGCAGGCGAGATGGGGCGGCTCGTGGCCCGGGCGATGCTCGCTCATGGGGTCGAGGAGCTCGTGGTGGCGAACCGGACCTACCAGCGCGCGGTCGATCTCAGCCTGCAGTTCGGCGGCTCCGCGATCCACCTCGACCAGGTAGACGGCTACCTCGAGCGGGTAGACATCGCCGTCGTGTCGACCTCGACGGCGGGGCACCTGCTCCCTCGCTCGCGCATGGCTCCGATCATGCGCGCCCGCCGCTTCCGTCCGCTCTTCCTCGTCGACCTGGCGGTCCCCCGCAACGTCGCGCCAGAGGTCCACGAGCTCGAAGGCGCCTACGTCTTCAACATCGACGATCTCTCGGAGGTCGCGAGGCAGGGGCTCGCCAAGCGGGAGCGCGAAGCCACCG
>MPMD02126762.1_pt1 | contig 72872 bp, 53 predicted proteins | sample 1617291 | NCBI WGS metagenome assembly MPMD02 (sample SAMN05944810, study PRJNA350692) | marine metagenome | biome: marine; feature: ODZ; material: water; isolation source: 120 m water sample filtered on 30 um supor filter | place: Pacific Ocean | collected 2012-04-09 | depth 120m m | reverse complement strand
TGCGTGGTCACCCAGCGCGAGATCGGCGGGGACACGCGGGACTTCAAGAGCGCCCTGCGCAGCGTCCTGCGCCAGGATCCCGACATCGTCCTGGTGGGGGAGCTGCGCGACCACGAGACGATCGAGGCCGCGCTGACCCTGGCCGAGACCGGCCACCTGACCTTCGCCACCCTGCACACCTCGGATGCAGTCCAGACGGTCAACCGCATCGTGGACGTCTTCCCCGCGCACCAGCAATCCCAGGTCAGGACCCAGCTCTCCTTCACCCTGGAGGCGGTCTTCTCCCAGCAGCTCCTGCCCTCCGCCAGTGGCCGGGGCCGCGTGCTGGTCGCCGAGACCATGCTCGCTACTCCCGGTATCCGGGCCCTGATCCGGGACGGGAAGTCGCACCAGCTCTACTCACAGATCCAGACCGGCGGCCGGTTGGGGATGGCCACCATGGCCCAGTCCCTGGCGGAGAAGGTGCGAGAGGGCGAGATTGACCTCCTCGACGCCGAGTTGGCCCTCAGCGACACCTCCGAGCTGATGAACCTCATCAAGGCCGCCTGATGGTCCGCGTCTCGGGCAAGATCCGCCAGCTGCTGGTCGATGCGGGCCTGGTGGACAGGGAGACCTGGGACGCTGCGCGCGACCAGGGTGGCAACGTCATCGAGACCCTGGTGGAAGACGGGAAGATCACCGAGGACTCTCTGCTCGAAACCCTAGGGCGCGCCTCGAGCGTCCCGCCCGTCGATGTCACGCGCGTCGAGCCCGATCTGGCCGCCCTGGAGAGCATCAGCCAGGAGCTGTGCGCGAAGTTCGGCGTGTTCCCCCTCTCACGCAATGGCGAGGTCCTGACGATCGTGGTCAGTGACCCCTTCGATGTGCTACTGACCGACGATCTGCGGCGCCGTACGGGCTGTCAGATCCGGCAGATGGTCAGTTCGCCGGGAATGATCGAGCGTGCGATCGACGCCGCCTTCCAGACCAGGAAGCGCGAGGTCGAGGAGCTGATGGACGAGGTGGGGGCGACGGAGGACCTGGAGGTCTCGGCGGTGGAAGAGGAGGCGGAAGGCCTTGACATCGCCTCGACCGGTGCCGGGGACGACGCTCCGGCCGTGAAGCTCGTCAACATGATCCTGCTGCGGGCGCTGAAGGAGAAGGCGAGCGACATCCACGTCGAACCGACGGACAAGCACATCAACGTACGCCTGCGCGTGGATGGGCGCTTGAGCCGCATCATGACGGTCACGCGTGTCGTGCTGCCGGCGCTGATCTCGCGCCTCAAGATCCTCGCGCAGCTCGACATCGCCGAGCGTTTCACCCCTCAGGACGGGAAATTCCAGATCCGCTACGAGGGACGCCAGATCGACTTCCGGCTCTCTGTGCTGCCCGTGGTAGGAGGCGAGAAGGCCGTCCTGCGGGTCCTCGACACCGGGAGCATGAGTCTCAAGCTCGACTCGATGGGGTACGAGAGCCGCTCCCTCGAGCACATCCGCCAGGCGATCAAGAGTCCCTACGGGATGCTGTTGATCACCGGCCCGACGGGCTCGGGGAAATCGACCACCCTCTATTCGTGCGTTCAGGAGGTCGCCGATCCATCCGTGAACCTGACCACGGTTGAGGATCCCGTCGAGTACCGCATGGACGGGATCAACCAGGTCAACGTGAACTCCAAGCGGGGTCTGACCTTTGCCGGCGCCCTGCGCTCGATCCTGCGCCAGGACCCCGACATCGTGCTGGTGGGGGAGATCCGCGACACGGAGACGGCGGGGATCGCCATCAAGGCGGCACTCACCGGCCACCTCGTGCTCTCGACCCTGCACACCAACGACGCGGCCAGCACGATCACGCGCCTGGTCGACATGGGCGTCGATCCGTTCATGGTCTCCAACTCGCTGCTGTGCATCGGGGCTCAGCGCCTCGCCCGCAAGCTCTGCGAGAGCTGCCGGGTCGAGGCGAGCGTTCCCGAGGCGGAGTTGCTCGACGTCGGCTTCCTGCCCGAGGAGATCGGCAGTTTCCAGCTCTACAGTCCCGATCCCGACGGCTGCACACGCTGCAACGGCGGCTACCGCGGCCGATTCGCGGTCCTCGAGACCCTGGCCTTCGACGACAAACTCAAGCGCATGGTCGTCGAGGGACGACCCGTTCACGACATCAAGGCCGCGGCCGTGCGCGGTGGGATGCTGACCCTGCGCCGGGTCGGCCTGCTGAATGTCCTGCGTGGCCGGACCTCCCTGGAGGAGATCCTGAGGGTCACCTTGCACGACGACACCTCTAGCCGAGAAGGAACACAGTGACCCAGTTCAAGTACGCAGCCAAGGGCCCGGGTGGCAAGACCGTTGAGGGCTCCATCGATGCCGTCGACCGCAACGAGGCCGTCGCGGAACTCCGACGTCAGAACCTCGTGGTCATGCGCGTGGACGACCAGGGCGAGGGGCGCGCCGGGTTCGCAGCGAGCCTGCTCAAGCTGCGCCAGCGCAAGGCGAAGCCCGCGGCGACCCGCGTCGAACTGGTGCTCTTCACGCGCCAGCTGGCGACGATGGTGAACTCCGGCCTGTCCTTGCTCGAAGGCCTAGAGACCCTTGGCGAGCAGGCCGAATCGCCGGGCTTGCGGGCTGCCTGTGAGCGCCTGGTCTCCGAGGTGCGCAGCGGCGCGGACCTGTCGTCGGCCATGGAGACCTGCCCCAAGGCCTTCGATTCCCTCTACATCAGCATGGTCCGGGCGGCGGAAATCTCCGGCCAGATGGACGTGATCCTCGAACGCCTGGCCGAGTATCTCGAACGGGCCGAGGAGCTGCGGCACGAGATCAAGGCGGCCATGACCTACCCGGTCGTGTCGATCATGCTCGTGAGCGCAATCACGGCCTTCCTGATGATCGGCGTGGTGCCCGGCTTTCGGGACGTGTTTGATTCACTCGAAAGCGATCTCCCTGCGCTCACGGCCACCGTGCTCGGTATCGCCGAGTGGATGAAATCGCACTGGGTGGTCATGCTCGCGTCGCTCGTCGGTGGGGTGTTCGGCCTCTCCATGTTTCGCAAGACGGAGGTCGGTCAGCTGGCCATCGACCATCTCAGCCTCAATGCGCCCGTCTTCGGGCCTCTCTTCCGCAAGGTCGCCCTGGCCCGCTTCTCGCGCACCTTCGCGACGCTCATTCGTTCGGGCGTGCCGATCATGGCGACCCTGGACATCGTGGCAGACACGGCGGGTAACCGCGTGATCGCCGGGGTGGTGCGCGGCTCGCGCGACAGTGTGCGCAGCGGCAACATGCTCTCCGAGCCCCTGGCCCAATCCTCCGCCTTCCCCCCCATGGTCGTGAAGATGATCGCCATCGGCGAGCGGTCAGGCGCCCTCGAGGTGCTGCTCGAGAAGATCGCCGAGTTCTACGACGGCCAGGTGAAGGCCGCGGTGAAGGGCCTCACGAGCATGATCGAGCCGATCCTGATCACCGTCATGGGGGTCATGGTGGGGGGGGTCGTGCTGTCGGTTTTTCTGCCCATCCTGGAGGTCGTGGGCAACCTCAGCCCCGGTTGAGCCCTGCTCGAGAGGGAAAAAGGGGTCTGGCTCTCAAGTCCCGCCGAGAGAGGGCCGATAGGCAGGCTGGATACGGTACTGGAGTTTGCATTCGGGGCCGGATCTCGAAACGAACGGTGAACATGTCGGCGCGTGCCGACCACCACGAACGCCCTTCGGGGCAATGAGCATCTGGACAGAATGGCCATTACCGGGAATCCAGCCCCGGATAGAGCCCAAGGCAAGGAAATACAGACACATGACCCGCAACCGTAAGACCGCAGGCTTCACGCTCATCGAGCTGATGATCGTCGTTGCCATCATCGCCATCATCGCTTCCATCGCGATTCCCAAGCTCATGAGCGCACGCCTGTCGGCCAACGAATCGGCCGCCATCGCGACTCTGCGTTCACTGTCCTCCGCTCAGGCGCAGGTTCAGTCCTCCTCCGCAGTGGACACCGACGCCGATGGCGGCGGTGAGTACGCCTACTTCGGCGAGCTGTCCGGCGCGGACCCGCTTCGCGTCTCCAACGCTGGCGTGCCCGCCACCGGCGCCACTGGCGTCGACGAGCTTGCGCCCGCCGTGCTGTCCGCCGCCTTCGGCAACGTGAACAACAGCTTCGTGACCCGCTCGGGCTACGTGTTCGAGATCTTCCTGCCCACCTCCGGCTCGACTCCGACCGGGGTCCCGGAAGACGTTGGCGGAGGTTCGAGCGCTACCTTCCCCGATCCCGACAACGGCGAGATCCTCTGGTGCGCCTACGCCTGGCCGCTCGCCAGCAGCAACACGGGCAACCGCGCCTTCTTCATCAACCATGAAGGCGACCTCACCTCGACCACGAATCGCGGCACCGGTGCCTACAGCGGCAACACTGCCGCCTCGACGACCCCGGCCTACGATGCCGCCTACACGGCGAGTGACATGTCGTCTCCGATGGCGATCGGCGTGGCCGGCTCGGACGGTAACGTCTGGGTCTCCGTCCAGTAACCTTCGAGGTCTACCGCACCGAAGCCCCGTCGGCCACGCGCCGGCGGGGCTTCGCCCTTTTCAGGGCGCGGCGGGCAGTCCGAAGAGCCGAGCCGCGTTGCTGCTCGTAGTGCGAGCGAGCGCGTCGGGCTGTTCACCGCGGGCGGCCGCGACGCACTCGAGCACGAGCTTTACGAGCGCCGGTTCGTTGCGTTCTCCGCGCCGCCCCTGGGGAGCGAGGAACGGGCAGTCGGTCTCCACGAGCAGGCGGTCGGCGGGGACCGCGCACGCCGCTTCGCGATTGGAATCGTTGCGCGGGTAGGTGACGACACCCGAGAACGAGATGTACATGCCCATCTCCAGGTAGGGCGTGAGCTCCTCGGGGCCCATCGTGTAGCAGTGCATGACGCCCGTCACGCCGGGCGCTTCGGCCAGCAACTCGACCGTGTCGCGGTGGGCTTCGCGGCAGTGAATGACGACGGGCTTGGCGAGCGTGCGCGCCAACTCCAGGTGCCAGCGGAAGTTGCGCCGCTGGTCCGCGCGCGGCGAGTACTCCTTGAAGTAGTCGAGACCGGTCTCGCCCACGGCGACGCACTCGTCGCGGCGGCAGAGGGCTTCGATTTCGGTCAGCACTTCCGGCGTCGCGCTCTCCGCATCGTGGGGGTGGACGCCCGCCGTTGCGAAGAGATCGGGATCGCCCGCGCAGAGGTCGAAGGCGGCCTGGGATGTGGCGAGGTCGGTCCCCACGACGATCATGCGCTGCACCCCGGCCTCGCGCGCGCGCCGGACGACGGCCTCGCGGTCGCCGTCGTAGGACTTCCAGAAGATGTGCGAGTGGGTGTCTGTGATCACGGGCAGCCGAGGTCCTCGAGCATGTCGTTGAGGAACTTCAGGAAGTTCACTCCCGCCTCGCGCTCGGCCACGGAGCCGAACAGGGCGCAGGCCTGCTCCGCGGGGAGGATCTTGCGCAGAGACTGGGCGGCCTTGATCCGCAGGTAGGTGTTGCCCGTGGACTCGATCAGGAGCGTCTCGAGGGCCTTGATCGCCAGGGGTTCGTCCCCGTGATCGCCGAGGGCCTGGGCCGCGAAGTGGCGGGCTGCATCCTGCTTGAAGATGTTCGTGGCCACATCGACCAGGACATTGACGGGCGAGGTGCCGGCGCCCTCGCAAGCAGTCACGTAGCCGCGCAGCAGGAACTCGTCCTCGGGGACGGTCTGGCTCTTGCGCTTCACGCGCACCATAGGGCCGATCACTTCCACCGCACGCGCCGGTGCGGTCTCGGCCAGGAGGCGCAGGGATTCTGTGCGCACGTCCATCGGATGGCCGTACTCGAGGATCAGCTTCTCCAGGAGCGGTCGTGCGTCCTGCGGTGCGGCGTGCGCGCCCACCTCGAGGGTGCGCAGTCGGACCATGAGCGGGTTGTCCTCGTGGGCGCGCTGGCGGTAGACGCGAAGGGCTTCGAGCCCCACCTCGCGGCCACCTGCTTTGAGGCGCGCCACCTGTACCCGGCGCTCACGTAGCTGGCGGTCGTGGTGGTCGCTGGTCAGGGTCGGATCGAGGGGCGTGCAGAGGTCCACCAGGCGCGCCACCGCGACCGCCGGGTCGATGCCCGAGGCTCCGGTCGGTTCGGCGCCGCAGGAGCCGAGGGACAGCAGGCTCAGGGCCAGTACCGCTCCGTGCGCAAGCGCACGCAATGAGAGCGATTCGGCACATCGAGCCGCCGCGCAGGGGACGGAACGGGGCGGCGCAGCGTCTCTCGGGGCTTGCAGGGCCGGTAGGCGGGAGGGGGCGTCAGGCACGAATTTTGTGGGGTACACGGGGTCGTGGCTCCATGGTGCCGGTCCGACGGGTGGACCGGGGCGGCGGTGGATGGCCCCGGCCACGGGCCGGGATGGGGGCACCAGCAAGTCACGGGCCGACCATCGACTCGCCGAAGCTATCATGTTCCAGTGACCTACCCGCGGCCTCAACTCCCATGCGAATCGAAAAAACTGGCAACCCGACTGGCACGGTCTCTATAGTCCCTGGCTCCGCGTTTTCGGCGCGTCCGGGACAGCCGGGACGGCCCGCCGTGGACGCCACAGATAGGCGGAAAGGTGATGAGGGCGGCTGCCCGATTTCGCCTCCCGCCGATCCTCGTTCAAACCCTCCCCACGCGCACTCGCGAACGCCGATGAGAAGTCCGTATCTGACCGGCCTGGTTGCGGCCCTGTGCCTGCCCGCCCTCACTCTCTTCTCCGCCTGTTCCGCCGAGGACGGGGGGCTCGCCGTTGGCGGGCCGATGTTCGTGGAGTCCTGCTCCCTGGGCTGCGCCAACGGCGACGGCGGTCAGGTCGGCTGCTCGATCGTTAACGTCGGGCGCAACGTGGAGATCACCCTGCTCTTCTCGGAGTCGGTCGATCTCTCGAGTGTCAACAGCTCGAGTTTTCGCATCATCAACACGACCAACGGATCGGTTCCCGTCGGGACCTACTCTCTGGACCCCGACAACGCACGGCGACTGATCTTCCGGCCCGCCCTGACCTTCGACGAGGTGGGCAATCCGAACTTCGCCCTGGACGAGGACGCGACCTACGAGGTGTTGCTCCCGGGCGAGAACCAGGGCGACACGGGTCCCTATGTCGAGAGCGCTGGCGGGCGCCGAAACACGTCTCGCATGCAGTGCACGATTCGGACCACCGAGGGCCTGCTGGACCCAGTTCCTGGTGCTCCGACATTCACAGCGCGGATCGAGGTCCGCGACGCCTCCGGGAGTGCGATCGAGGTCTTCGATCCCGCCGACGGCGCCACGGGCGTGCCGGTGTTCGATCCTTCCGTGGATCCCGAGGAGACAGTGCTGGTGGTCGTCTTCGACGACATCATGAACCCGGCCACCCTGACCAACCTCTCCACGGGCCAGTCGAGCACCATCACGGTCAAGGTCGACCCCGATGGGAACACTGTGGACCCGAGCGACCAGGTCGAGCTGGCCGGTTTCTTCTCCGTCGAGGTCGACTTCACCAACCTCCGGACCACCCTGGTCTTCTCACCCGACGGGGGCTTCCCCTCCGCCGGTGACGATTCGTTCAACCCGCGGCGGATCCTCATGACCCTGCCTTCGGGACTGCTCGACCTGGTGGGTAACGAGCTTGCGAACCCCGGAGAGATCGTCTTCACGACCCAGGTGATCGTCTTCGATCCGATCGTCCTGCCGGACGCTGATGGTGAGAACTTCACCGACGACACGAACCACGATGTGGCGCGCAGCGGCGCCGACTGGGGCAGCGGTAGGCTCACGTACGGCGCGGGCGGTGGGTCCGGGCGCCACGGTGAACTCGTCATTCCCTCCGGGCTCTCGGTGACCCTCCGGACCGGCAACGAGGACTTTCCTCTCCCGGGCCTGATGGTCAGGGACCTGCTCGACAACGCGATCCCCGGGGTCGACTACGACCCCCTGGACTCCAATACCTGGCCCACTCTGCACGTCGATGACGGCGCCTTCGAGTTTTCGCGCATCGAGATTGCCTCGAACGCCCACCTGTTCCTGATCGGTCCGAACCCGCCGCGCATCTTCTCGCGCGGCGAGATTCGGGTCGGGGGCACGGTCCACATGGAAGGTGGGACGGCGCCGCCGCACCGCTCGAACACCGGCGGTGAGAACACCACGAACCCCTCTCCCGACGCTCAGCTCAGTGCGGCCGGCGGCACGCCGGGCAGCAACGGCTCGGCTGGCGGTGCCGGAGGCCGTGGCGGCGCCCGCTTCGACCACACGGACTCCTTCTTGCCGTCCATGACTAACGTCGGCGGGATCCTGAATCCGACCTTCAACCCGGGCAACATCCGTCTCGACGGCGAGACCGGCGCGGGCGTCGGAGGCAGCGCCCACGGTGCCGGGCAAGGCGGTGTTCACTGGCCTTCGTTGATGCCCACCTGCATCAACATCGCCACGCCTTGTCCAGCGCCCCACGAGTTTGGCGATGCCGAGTTCAGCTCCACCTTGAACCCTGACACCGGGCTCGAGGAGTGTCGCGTAGCCCAGGTCGGAGGACCGGGCAGTGGGGGAGGCTACGCCCTCTCCGGAGGAGCCGGTGTCCCCAACTCCCCCCACACGCCCACCGACCCCGGAGTCAACTCCAATACCCCTTCCGATACACCCGGCGGTGATCCGTCCGGGCTGGGCATCGAGGCTCCAGGGTCCGTCGCCGTGAGGGCCCTCAGCTATACGCTCGGCCACCTGCGTGGAGGTGCGGGCGGCGGCGGGGGTGGCTGTCACATGTACGGATCCTATGCGGCTCAGGGTTCTGCGCCCGACTGCGCCACGGGGAACATCTTCCCCTACTTCGACCACAGCGGCGCGGGCGGGGGCGGCGGCGGCGGCGCGATCCAGTTGACCTCCGGCAAGCGCATCACCGTGACGGGCATCATCGATGCCTCTGGAGGCGACGGGGGGAGCTCCACGGGCTTCACCAACCCCATCACTCAGTGCACGGAGACGGACGCGGACTACAACTGCGAGGAGTTCGCCTCACCGGGTGGCGGCGGAGCGGGTGGTGCGATCAAGCTCCAGGCCCTGGTCGTCGACGTGGCCGCTCTGCCGGGGCGCTTGCGCGTCGTGGGCGGCGGGGGGGGTGTGGGCGTGGGCGGCTCTCTCGGGGGCGACGCGAGCCCGGGGCTCGTGCGGATCGAATTCTTCGCTGGCCCGAGCGCCGTGGACCAGGGAGATCACGCAGGCGATTTCGCGCCCTGGATCGAGCCCTTCGATCCCAACGACACCGATCCGGGTGGCTTCAACGATCCCTTCGCCTCAGCCGCGATTCTCTCGGTCGGGGCCTGGGGGGCCTTTGCCAGTGGCGCGCCGGTCGTGCAGCGTTTCCGTCCGGGCTCCTTCAGCGCCGGCGGCTCGTGCTGGATGCAGCCCCAGGGGAACTTCTTCGAGCTCAGCTTCGGAGCCGACAACCCCGCGGACCCGGACAATTCGGCCGTGCCCGACGGGAAGGGCTGGAACATGGACGTGCTCTACGACACCGGAGTGAACGGCGTGAAGACCTTTCCCTACCGGGGATTGCCCGACCCGCTCGATCCCGACTTCCCGCTCTCGGGGGGCATGGACTTCGAGACCTTCTTTGGTCAGCTCATCAACCACGACGAGGCCGAGGGTGAAGGCTCGCTCCTGGCCGTTCGTTTCCAGGGTGCGCGCGCGACTGGGATCCCCAGCGATCTGTGCGAGGTGGAACTGGCGGGCTTCGATGCGGAGATCCAGCCGAGTTCCCTGACCCCGTATGTCCGCCACCCCGAGGACCTGAACCTGTTCGTTCCGCGGCCCAACATGATCCGCTTCACGGTCGTCTTCGAGGAGTTCCTGCGCTCTCAAGGACCGATCCAGGACAACGTGGTGGGGATCACCAATCTCAAGATCGGGGTCCAGCCGAACTGATCGGCGGCCCGCCGTGGCGGTGCTCGGATGCGTGGCGGCGGGAAGCTCCCTCCGTAGGTCTCGGAGAGGTCAGCCTGCATGGATCCCGTAGTCCTCACCGCCCGCAGTCTGCTCTGTGAGCCGGGGCGCTGGATCGAGGGTGGCGGGCTGGTGCTGCATGGCGGACGGGTGCGAGCAGTGCTCGACTCGCCGGGAGCGGTGGCGCGCGCGGGGCTCACCCTTCGAGACCTGGGCGACGTCCTCCTGACGCCGGGGCTCGTCAATGCCCACGCGCACCTTGAGCTGGGCACGCTGGCTGGAGCTCTACCCCCCGATGAGGGATTTGTGGCCTGGGTGGAGGCCCTGATCGCGAGCAAGGCCCATGACGGCGCCGAGGACTTCGCTCGCGCGGTCGCCGTTGGAGCCGAACGCCTGCTGGCGGGTGGGACCACCTGCGTCGGCGACGTGGATTCGACCGGCGCCGCAGGGGAAGTCTGCGGGGGAGGCGGCCTGCGGGCGCGCATCTACCACGAAGTCCTCGATGCCGGGGACGAGCGGCGCACGGCGGGAGCCCTCGAGCGTCTCTCGAAGCGGCCCGCGGGAGGAGCGGGGCGCTACGAGGGAATTGCTCCCCACGCGCCCTACACGGTCAGCCCGACGTTGCTTGCTGCCTGTGGAAAACTGCAGCGGGAGAGCGGTCAGGCCTGCTCGATCCATTGGGCCGAGACGGAGGAGGAAGCCCGCTGGATGGAGCGCGGAGAGGGAGAGTTTGCGCGCCTCCTGAACCACTCTCCCGGCGTCCGTGGGCTCGACGCCATCGAGGCCGCAGGCCTTCTTGGGGCCGGCACGAGCCTCGTGCACGCGAACCACACTGCACCCGGGGAGCGAGAGCGGATCGCGCGCGCCGGGGCGGTGGTGGTCCACTGCCCCGGGACGAACGAATTCTTCGGTCGCTCTCCGTTCGACTTTCGTGCCTGGATGGAGGCGGGCGTGGACCTGGCTCTGGGCACCGACTCCCTTGCGAGCAATGACGATCTCGACATGAGGCAGGAGATGGCTCTCGTGCGCGCGAGCGCGGATCTGGAACCGGCCGACGTCTGGTCCATGGCAACCCTCGGCGGAGCTCGGGCCGTGGGCCTGGCCGGCTCCGTCGGTGCCCTCGTCGAGGGCGCATGGGCGGATCTGGTGGCCTGGCCCTGGAGTGGCGGAGGGCCGGCCGCGGCCCTGGACGCGCTGACCGCAGGCGAGCTGCGTCCGGGGGTGGTCCTGATCTCCGGCCACCCGCTCAGGGAGGGGGACGGCTGAGCGCTCCGGCCGGTTGGAGCAGGGCGCCTGGAGCGATTGCTTCGAGTACGATGTCGCCAGAGGGAGAGGTTGGCGGAGTGGTGAGTGTTCCCCATGTCCCAGGCGAATCTCCCGGCGCCCGGTGCGTATTCCCCCCGCTGATGAGTCTCCTCGGCCAAAGAACCCCGTTCTCGCTCCTCGTCCCCGAGGGCGGCTCGAGTCATTCGGGCGGGGGGAGGTGCCGCCGATGAAGATCGCGATCATCTCCGACCTGCACTCCAACCGCGAGGCCCTCGAGGCGGTCTACGAGCACATTCGCACCCAGGGCGTGACGCGCCTCTTCTGCCTGGGGGATGTGATCGGCTACGGCGCCGAGCCGGAGTTCTGCGTGGATCTCGTGCGTGGGCACTGCGAGGTTTGCCTGATGGGGAACCACGACGAGGCCCTGTTCCGGGATGCGTCGGACTTCAACCCGCACGCTCGGGGTGCGATCGAGTACACGCGCCGGATCATGAAGCCGCGCTGGTACAGCGGCAGCGCGAAGAAGGCCCGCTGGCGCTTTCTCAGGACCCTTCCTGAGATCCACGCGGAGGGGCGCTTCCTGTTCGTGCATGGTTCACCGCGGGATCCGGTGCGGGAGTACGTGCTCTCGACCGATGGGTTCCTCAACCCCGAGAAACTGAGGACCGTGTTCGACTCGTTCGAGGGCGTGGCCCTCGGCGGACACACCCACCATCCCGGCATGCACGACGAATCACTCGCCTTCCATGGGCTCAATGGGGAGGCGTCGACCACCATGGAGATCCCCGCTCAGGGCAAGTTCTTCATCAACGTCGGGAGCACCGGGCAACCGCGCGACAACGACAACCGCGCCTGCTACGCCATCCTCGAGTCCGACAGGATCACCTGGCACCGCGTGCCCTACGACTACAGGGCGACGATGAAGAAGATCCTCGACACCGGAGTGCTCTCGGATCTGCTCGCCCGGCGGCTGGCGATCGGCAAGTAGTCCCTCAGCGAAAGAAGTTCCGCATCACCGCCCGCAGCAGGTCCGGGTTGCGGGCCAGACGGCGCTGGCCGTAAGCGCGCCATTGGGGCCCGAAGGGCACGTAGACCCGCACGGGATGGCCGGCTCCGTGCCAGCGCTCCCACAGCGCCTCCTGCACGCCCATCAGAACCTGGAATTCGTAGTCGTCGGGAGTCTTGCGGAGCTTCGAGACACTCAGGATCAGGCGCCCGCCCAGGGCCTGGTCATGGGTCGCCAGGCAAACGCGCGCGCCGCGCTTCCAGAGCCGTTCGCAGGCAGCGACGAAAGCCAAGCGGATCTGCTCGGGTGCGGTGTGGGCGATCTCCTCGGGTTCGATGTAGACGCCCTTGACCACCCGGACGTCCACGGGCTCGCTTCCCAGCGCTTCGATGTCCTCGATGGTGCGCAGGAGGCGCGCCTGGAGGACGATCCCGACATTCTCGTGGTCCTTGCGGAGTTCGGCGAAGAGCCGCAAGGTCTCGTCGGTGGTCGTGTGGTCTTCCATCTCGACGCGCACGAAGACTCCCAGGTCGGCGCAGTGGGTGGCGAGTTCGGCGTACAGATCGATGGCCAGGTTCGGGTTGAGGTTGAGGCCGAAGTGCGTGGGCTTGATCGAGATATGGCAGTCCAGGGAGCGCGCGGCGATGCCGTCGGCGGCCAGGCGATAGGTCGCCTGCGCCTCGCGGGCCTTGAGCTCCTCGCGCACGTCCTCGCCGAGCAGGTCGAGGATCCCCGGGTAGCCTCGCTGGGCGAATCCCTCCACCGCGGTCAGGGCCTGCTCGAGGGTCTCGCCCGCGATGTAGCGTGAGGCGACACGGCGCATGATGGGCCGCGGCACAAGGGGCATGGCCCGGACGATCAGGTTGTGCAGCATGGGGGGATTCTATCTACCATTTGCCCATGAGCAGCGCTCGCAAGCAGGATGCCTCGGCGGTCCGGATCGTCCTCAGCACGGCTCCTGACGAGGGAGAGGCCCTGCGACTGGCTCGGACGCTCGTGGAGGGCGGCCTGGCGGCCTGCGTCAACCTCGTGCCCGGCGTCACGAGCGTCTACCGCTGGGAGGGTGCCGTCGAGGAGGCCTCCGAGGTCCTGATGGTCGTCAAGACGAGCGCGGCGCGTCTGGGCGACGTCGAGGGGTTCCTGGAGCGGGAACACCCCTACGATGTGCCGGAGTGCGTGGCCCTCGAACCGGAGGCCGTGTCGCCCGCCTACCTGGCCTGGCTCCTGGAGTCGGGTCACCCTGGTTGACTGCCGACTCCACGGGCCCACCCAGGTCCGGAACGTCAATGACCGGCTGGGCTGCGACCCATCCGCGTCGGAGGGTACACTCCGACGGCGACCTGCGATGATGACCTTTCGCGAACGCTCTCTCCGGAGCACGGTCTGGCTGATCGTGCTCCTCGCGGCCTGCGGGCGCGCCCCCCGGCCGGGTGTGCCGCCCCAGAACCTGGTGCTGGTCACGATCGAGCACCTGCGCGCCGATCATTGCACTTCCCTCGGGTACGCGCGCGAGACGACCGTTCTGCTGCGCCCGGATGGCCTGCGCACCATGGGCCTCGATCAACTGGCCGAGACCGGCGTGCTCTTCTCCCAGGCCTTCTCTCCCTCCGCTTTCACCCGCTCCTCACTGGCGAGTCTGTTCACCTCCGAGCCGCCTCCGATGAGCGGAGTCCTCGACGACGAGGGAGTCCTGGGCCACGAGTTCCCAGTCCTGGCGGAGGCGCTCGTCGCTGGCGGTTTCGCAACCGGGGCGTTCTGCCTGCCGTCCAAGCTCCTGTCCGGCTCGGGTCTCGAGCGAGGCTTCGAGGTGTTCGAGGAAGGGGAGGACCAGAAGCAGGTGCTCGGCGCAGCGTACGCGTGGGCCTCCGCCCAGGTCGAGGCCGACCAGCCCTTCTTCCTCTGGGTGCACCTGGGGTGGATCGCGCCGCCTCTCGGGGAGCTGCCGATCGATTCGTCGCCCATCGATGATCCTTACGTCTCCTCCGATCCGTGGGACATCACAGATCGCTACGACAGCGCACTTCACGCCACGGTCTCTTACATGCGCGCCTTCCTCGAGGCCCTGGGCCTGATCGACGAGCAGTTCATGCCGAGCACGCTGGTCGTGCTCGCCGGCCTGCAGGGCATTGAGCTGAAAGAGCGCGGTGAGTTCGTCGGCACCGAAGGGAGCGTCCACGAGGAGGTGCTGCACGTCCCCCTCATCCTCTGCCATCCGCCGAGCTTGACCGGCAGCCGGATCTTCGACGAGCAGGTCGAGTTGGCCGACGTGGCGCCCACCCTGCTCGACTGGTTCGACCTCGATCCGCGCACGATCGGTAGCGGTCGCACTCTGCTGCCCCTGTGCGACACCTACGTCGATCACCCCTTCGAGTCCCGCCTGGCCTTTGCGCTGGGCGGGGACCACGGCAGCGTGCGCACTCCAAGCTGGCGTTTGGTGGTTCGCCAGCGAGCCGCACCCGAACCTGGCGATGACGAGCGCCTGCCGGACCTTGCCCTGTACGACGCACGGGCCGACTACGGCATGATCGTCGATGTCGCGGCCAGCCACCCGGATGTGGTGGAGGTCCTGCGCGAGGCCCTGGAAGCATGGTTGGCCGCCGCGGGGGCGGCGCGTTGAGCGGGGTCTCCCGCTCCTTGCACACCCGGCCCCTGGCGAGGATCGTCGCCCTGGCGAGCGCCCTGGCGGCAGCTGGGCTCTGGCTGGGCTTGCCGTCCCTTCTCGTGGGCTTGCTCGCGGCGCCCGCCTTCCTCGGCGGCGCGTCCCTGGGACTCCTGGCCCGCATCGCCCCCGGCAACCGATCGGGTGCGGAGGTGGGCCTCTGGGCCTGGCTGCTCTCGCCAGCACTCCTGACGGCGGTCTACGGAACGACGCGCGTCCTGGCCGGCTGGGACGGCCGCAGCGCGGCGAGCGCCGCCCTGGCTCTGGCGGCCCTGGCCCAGCTCCCCGCCTTCACCTCGCGTGTGGCCTGGTCTGTCCCACCGCGCAGCGCGCGAGCGGCCCTGGTGGCGGGCGCCGTCCTGGCCCTGGTCGTGCTCGGGGCCCACGCCCTGCTGCCCGGTCTGCGCCTGAGCGAGGACGGTCTCTGGCACGCCGGTCTGATCGCCGCCAGCGAACGCGGTCTGCCTCCCCTCAACCCCTGGCTGGCTGGGACAGCGGCCCGTCACGCCATCGTCCCGCACACCCTCGGTGCCCTCCTGCTGGAGGTCTTCTCTCTCCCTCCGACGCGCGTGGCCGCCGTCCTGGGAACCTGGGCGGCCGCGAGCCTGCCGCTCGCGCTGGCCCTCGTGGCGGACCCCGTGTGGCGCCTGGGGAGGCGCGTGGCCCTGGCGGTCTTGCTGGGGCTGGTGGGCTGGAATGCCCTGGCAGGGTGGCAAGCGGGCTGGCTCTGGCTGGTCGGGAGCGCGCGCCCTCCGTCGGGCGCAGCGGGTCCCCTGGCGACCCTCCTGGATCCGGGAACCCCGCCCCTGGCCCTGGCCTGGGCGCTGGGAGCCTGGGCTTCTGCGGCCGGCGCCCTGCGCCACGGCCAGACCCTGCACATCGCTCTCTGCGGACTCCTGGCCGGGCTCGCCTTCACCGTGGATCCGGCGCTCGGCGCCCTGGCCGCCGCGGCCTGCGCCCTGGCCGCCCTCGGGGCGGGGACGGGGGCGGTCCGACCGGCCCTGCCCCTGGCCATTCTCGTGGGGCTGGCGCCGGGAGCCTGGCTGTTGCGTGAGGGCCTGGCGGGAACCGTCGCTCCGAATCTCCCGGCGCCGGGCTGGGAGGTCTGGGTCGCGGGCGCCGGTCCGTTGCTGGCCGCAGCCCTGCCCCTGGTGCGCGGCGTCAGCCGCGGAGGCCGACCGATCGCCGCCTTGCTCCTCAGCGCCCTCCCCGCGGGCTTGCTGGTGTCGCACAGCGCGCTCCCCGGCGCCTCCAGTGGGGCCGTCGGAGCCCTGGTGGGCGTGGCCTTGGGTCTGCTGGCGGGCGGAGGGCTCTCGGCCGGCCTGCTGGAGGGTGGTCGTCTGTGGCGAGCCTTCAGCCTGACGGCGGGCGTTGTGCTTCTGGGGGGCGGGGCGGCTTTCGTGGCCTCCCTTCCCCCGAACCTCGCGCGCGCCGCCGCGGCCGCGCCCGAGCTGGTCGAGACGAAGGCCGGGCTCGAACCGCGAGCACGCCGCGGCCTCTCGCCGGACGCGCGGGCGGCTTACGCCTGGCTGCGTGACAGCCTGTCCTTTCGCGACCGACGCCCGGTGCTCTTGTTGAGCGAGCTGCGCGAGACCCAGCGCCTGCCGCGCGTCCGCCGGCCCCATCCGGCGCCCCTGTTCAGCGGCCTCGACCTGTGGTGTGACCGCAGCGAGCCGATGGCTCGCGCACACCCCATGCTCGATCGTCGCTCGCGGGTGGTGCGCTCGTTCTTCGAGCCGGACGGCGCGGTGCACACTGGGCCCTTGCGGGAGGCCGAACGCCTCGACCGACCCCTGATCGTCTGGGTGGAGGCCGACGACCGCCTGCGGGCGCCGGGCATCGAGGGTCAGCTTGAGCGCTTGCGCCTGGCGCTCCTTTATCGCCAGGGGCAGGTGGCCCTGTACGTCTGGCCGCCGGAACTGGCCGACGCCGGTGAACCCTGATCCCTGGCCCGCCATCAGGCGGCGCACGGCTTTCAGACGAGGAGTGCGGTCTGGGACGGAACCGGGCTGGGGGCCTCGCGAGGGGGCCTGGCCTTCCGCCGCTGAACTCCTCCTCAAGGGCTGCGCAGAGCGCTCCGATAGCCTGAGGGTGAACCTCTCCAGGATCCTCTTCGTGGTCGCGGCGGCGGGCCTGGCCCTGGTGGGCGATGATCCTCCCGCGGCGCCCGCCTTGCAGGGCACGCTGGAGCCCGACCTGCAGCGCGTCGAGCATTTCGTGCTCGAGGGCGCGCCCCTGGCGGCGGGCGAGCGTCCCGGCCTCGGAGCCCACGGCGAGATCCGTCGCGACGGCGTACGGGGTCTCGTCGAGTGGCGCCGACGCCGCGCCGAGGGAGGCTGGCAACTGGAGGTCGAGGTGCTCTATCCCCTTGAGGACCTGCGCCTCCTGGGCGTCGAGTGCCTGACCGAGAAAGGACCGCGGCTCGTCTGGCGCGAGGTCTCGCGCGGGTCCGGCCGCACGCTGATGGCCGAGTGGTGCGACGACGGGGGCGGACTGCGCGTACTCGATTGGGGGACCGACGGCGTCTTGCGCGAGCGCACCGACGCGCGGGAGGGCGCGGTCATGCCCCTCTATCTGCTCGAGCTGCTGCGCGCGGGCCGCGCCACCGCCGGCGAGTTCCTGGTCTTCGATCCTCTCGGGCGGGCCCTGGAGCCGCTCACGGCCCACACCACCCACCTCGCGCGCGAGGGGGGGGTGGGCTTCGCGCGGCGCGTCGAGCTGCGTCGGGCCGACGGCACCCTCGCCGGGCGCTACCTCTTCGCGGGCGCATCCCTCGAGGAGTTTCAGTGGCAGGCGGGTTCCGTGCGCGCGCGCCGCATCGGCGTGCTGGAGTTCGCCGAGCGCCGTGCTCGCTACGGTCTCGGCGAGGACGCCGAGACCGTCAGAGAACTGTGAAAGTGAGGGGCGTTCACCCTTCCGTTGAGGTCGGGAGGGCACTCCTCGCGCCGCGGGCTTGATCGATCCCCGGGGCGGGTGGCTCCGGGGCCGGAAGGTGGCTACCCTCACGGGCTGTCCCGGGCTCGATGCCCGCTCACGATGACCCCCCCGCGCTTCCTCTTCTGCGCCGCGCTCCTCGCGTCGGCGGCGTGCCAAAGCCCGGCCGAGCACGAGGCCGCGGCCGACCGGGCCGTGTACGCCCTGGTGGAAGCGCGCCGCGCCTCCCTGGTGGGGGAGGCGACGCCCTTCGATATCGCCCCCGCTCCGGACAGCCTGCGCCAGCGCATCCTGGGGGGCGAGCAGGTCGGCGTGGACAGCCTGGGGCTGGTCGAGTGCCTCGAGATCGCGGCCGAGAACAGCCGCGAGGTGTACACGCGCCGTGAATCGCTCTATCTCGCCGCCCTCGATCTGACCCTGGAACGCTGGAGGCTGGGCTGGATCCCCGGGCTCGCGGGGCAGGCAGGCGCCGACGGCACGGTCACGGACGCCGGCGAAGCCTCGGGCAGCCTGTCTCCTTCCCTCTCGCGCCTGCTCGGCACCGGCGCTCAGATCGTCGCCAGCATCGGCCTGACCGCCGCGCGCAGCATCGGCCTGGGAGATGAATGGACGACCGACAGTGCCTTCGTCCTCTCCCTGACACAGCCGCTCCTGCGCGGCGCGGGGCGCCGCATCGTCGAGGAGCCCTTGACCCAGGCCGAGCGCGATCTGGTCTACGAGGTGCGCGCCTTCGAGCGCTTCCGGCGCACCTTCGCCGTGGACGTCGCCGGCAGCTACTACCGCCTGCTGCAGCGCCTCGACGCCGTGGCCAACGAGGAAGCCAACTTCGAGACCGTGCGCCAGATCCGACTGCGCAACGAGGCCCTGGCGGGCGCGGGTCGTCTGAGCGCGATCCAGGTGGACCAGGCCTCCCAGGACGAGCTGCGCTCAACCAACCGCTTGCTCGATACGCGCGCCAATCTCGGCCAGGCCCTGGACGACTTCAAGTTGACCCTCGGTCTGCCGATCTCCGTCGATCTGGGGCTGGATCGCGGGGGGGTCGATCGCCTGCGTGAGGCGGGCCTCGGCGCGCTCGGCATCCCTATCGACGATGCCGTCGACTTCTCCCTCTCCCACCGCCTGGACTTCCTGACCTCTCTCGATCAGGTCGAGGATGCCGGGCGGCGCGTCGAGCTGGCGGCGGACGCCCTGCGCGCCGGGCTGGATGTGTCCGTCAGCGCCAGCAGCGCCTCCGCGCCGAACCGCCCCGGAACCCACGACCTCGACGAGGTGGAGTGGGTCGCGAGCCTGGGCTTCGACCTGCCGATCGATCGCCTGCCCGAGCGCAACGCCTACCGCTCGCAGCAGATCGCTCTGGAGGCCACACGGCGCGGCCACGAGCAGCTCCAGGACGTAATCCGGGTCGGTATCCGCGACACTCTGCGCGCCGCCCGTTCCACGCGCGAGGGCTTTGAGATCAACGAGAACGCCGTGGCCCTGGCCCGACGGCGGGTCGAGAACGCGCGCATGAACCTGGAGGCGGGCCGCGCGGACACGCGCGACATCCTCGAGGCCCAGACCGCCCTGCTGGATGCGCAGAACGCCACCACGCGCTCCCTGATCGACTTCACCCTTGCGCGCCTGGCGCTGTACCGTGACATGGAACTCGTGAGTGTCGATGCATCGGGCATCCATATCGACGATACCCTGTTCAGAAGCTGGAGCGAGACTCGACGATGAATGCCAAGAATTCAACGAGCGTCAAAAAGTCAGGCAGTAGACCGCGCCTGGTCGTGGGGGCGGTGCTCGCCCTCGTGGTCGCGGCGTTAGGGATCTCTCGCGGTCTTGGGAGCTTGTTCGAGGACAAGACGGGCGGGGTCCAGGGCTACCGGGTCGAGCGTGGCGGTCTGCGCATCAGCGTGACCGAGCGCGGAAACCTGACCGCCAAGAACAGCTACAGCCTCAAGTGCGAGATCGAGGGCCGCACGACGATCCTCTTTCTGATCGAAGAGGGGACCCAGGTCGCGGTGGGGGACATCATCGCGGAGCTCGATGTGTCCGAGCTGCTCGATCGACAGGTGGAGCAGGAGTTGGGGGTGCAGGTCGCCAAGAACTCCTTCACCAAGGCCGAGGCCAACCTCGAGATCCAGGAGACCGAGAACGAGAGCCTGATCGCCCAGGCGATACTGGCCCAGGACTTCGCCGCGCAGGATCTGGCGAAGTTCATCGAGGGCGAACGCGAGGAGCTGGCCGTCCAGGCTGACGAGGAGATTACCCTGGCCCAGGAGGGTCTGAAGATCGCCGAGGATCAGTTTCGGTGGAGCGAGAAGCTCGCCGAGAGCGGATTCTTGACGCGGACGGAGCTCGAGCGAGACGAGCTGGCCTTCTCGCGGGCAAAGATCATGCTGAGCCAGAAGCGGCGCGCCAAGGAGCTGCTGGTCAAGTTCGATCTGCCCAAGCGTCTGGCGGAGCTTGAGGGAGCCCAGGTCGAGGCGGCTCGAGACGTGCGAAAGGTGAAGCTGCAGGCCGAGGCGCAGGTGATCGACTTCAAGACCGCCGTGCAGACCTCGAGCCGGATGCTCGAGCTCGAGGAGGAGGACCTGGCGAAGAACAGCACCCAGATCGGGAAGGCCGTTATCCGCGCTCCTGTGGAAGGGATCGTGGTCTACGGCCGTGAAGATGGCGGTCGCTGGGGCGGGGGCGAGCCCGTCAAGGAGGGCACGGAGGTCCGCGAGCGCAAGGAGATCGTCAGCATCCCCGGGAGCGGAGCGATGGTAGCGGACGCCAGCATCCACGAGTCGGTCCTGGAACAGGTCGTGGAAGGGCTGCCCTGCATCCTGAACATCGACGCCCTCCCCGGCCGGGAGTTCAGCGGAATGGTCTCGCGCGTCGCGCGTCTACCCGACAAGAACAGCTGGTACGCCAATCCCAACCTGCGCCTCTACAAGACCGAGGTGGTGATCGAGGAGGGCTCGATCGAGATGCGCCCGGGCATGTCCTGCAGCATCGAGATCCTGGTGGCCGAGCTGACGGACGTGCTCAAGGTGCCGTTGCAGTCGGTAGTCCACCACGGCGGCCGCAACCTGTGCTTCGTTCGCTCGGGAGGGAGCGTCGAGGAGCGCGAGGTCGAGGTCGGTCAGCACAACAGCAAGTGGGTCGAGGTGCGCGACGGCCTGAGCGAGGGCGAGCTCGTGCTGCTCACCCCTCCTCCCGGCCTGCTCGACGAGGAGCCGGCTCCCGTGGTCTCCGACCCCACACCCGAGAGCCAGCGCCCTCCGCAACCCGGCTCCGCGGAACGCGGCTCCGCCTCCCCGGCGTCGGCGGCCTCTCACGGCCGGCCCGCAGGCGGGGAAGGTAAGTCCCCGCGGCACAACTCGGGTCCTCCGGCATCGGCGGCCTCCCACGCTGGATCCGCGCGCGAGGGCTCGTGAGCGGGCGGCCCGAGGGGGTGCCCGTCGCCGAGCTGGAAGACGTCAGTCGCGTCTATCACCTCGGCGAAAACGTGGTCACCGCCCTGGACAGGTTCAGCTTCCGTTTCGAACAGGGAGAGTACTGGGCCGTCATGGGCAGCTCAGGTAGCGGGAAGTCCACCCTGCTGAATCTTCTTGGCTGTATCGATCGCCCGACGACCGGCAGCTATCGCGTGCGAGGCGAGGAGTCGGCGGAGCTGAACGACGACGAGCTCTCGGACCTGCGTAGCCGCCAGATCGGGTTCGTCTTTCAGTCCTACAACCTGATCCCTCAGCTCGACGTGCTCGAGAACATCATGGTGCCGCTCTTCTACCAGGACGAGCCGCCCGAGGACGGTCTCGATCGTGCCCGGAATCTGGCGGAGCGCGTGGGACTCGAAGATCGGCTCAGCCACCGGCCCCTGGAGCTCTCCGGCGGCCATCAGCAGCGCGTTGCCATCGCGCGCGCCCTGATCAACGACCCGGCCCTCGTGCTGGCGGACGAGGCCACCGGAAATCTGGACAGCGCCACGGCGGTCGAGATCCTCGACCTGTTCGACGAGCTGCACGCCGAGGGCAAGACCATCCTGCTGGTGACTCACGAGGCCCAGGTCGGCGAGCGGGCTGAGAACGTCCTGCGCCTGGCCGACGGTCGCATCGCAGAGGTCGAGCGCAGGAACGGAGGCCGGTCATGATGCGCGGAGCACTCATGCGGACTGTGAGCCTGGGGGTGCGCAGCCTGCTGCTACACAAGCTGCGCAGCGTGCTCACGACCCTCGGCGTGCTGTTCGGCGTCAGCAGCGTGATCGCAATGCTGGCCATCGGCGAGGGCGCCAGCGAGGAAGCCCAGGAGGCCATCCGGCAGCTGGGTAGCCAGAACGTCATCCTGCGCAGCGTCAAGCCGCCTGACGATCTGGTCTCGGAGCAGGCCACGCGCGTGTTGACATACGGCCTGACCTACGAGGACTTCGGCCGCGTGTCGGAGACCATTCCGGGGGTCGACCGGGCGATCCCCCTGCGCGAGCTCCCCGACGAGGTGCGCTTCGGCACTCGGTCCCTGTACCCGCGGATCATCGCCACCGTTCCCAGCTATCAGGACGTCACCGGTCGCGTCATCCACGAGGGGCGCTTCCTGGAGGAAATCGACGACCGTGATGTTTCCAACGTCTGCGTCCTGGGTTACGAGGTCGCCCGTCACCTGTTCCCCTTCCAGTCCTGCCTCGGCGAGAGCGTGCGGATCGGATCGGACTACTTCACCGTGGTCGGGACACTGCTCCCGCGCGTGCGCCTGGAGAGCGACCACCCCGACCCAGGCGAGGAGGTCACGGGCGAGGTGTTCATACCGCTCAAGACCGGACGGCGCTGGTTTGGCGACACGATCCTGCGCATCCGCAGCGGCAGCCGCGACATGGAAGAGGTGCAGTTGCACGAGATCGTGGCCGAGATCGATCTCCCCGAGAACGTGCCCTTTGTGGCCGCCGCCTGCCGCACGATGCTCGAGCGCCAGCACGCTCAGCGCGACTACGAGGTCGTCGTGCCCCTCGAACTCATGCTGCGTGCGGAGGAGACCAAGCGCATCTTCAACATCGTGCTGGGGTCCATCGCCGGCATCAGCTTGCTCGTGGGCGGCATCGGGATCATGAACGTGATGCTGGCTACGGTCACCGAGCGCACGCGGGAGATCGGAATCCGGCGCGCCTTGGGAGCCAAGCGCCGGCACATCGTGACCCAGTTCCTGGTGGAGACTGTCGTCCTCTCGGTCGGTGGCGGCCTGCTCGGGATTTTGCTCGGCCTCCTGATCCCCGCTGCGGTCGAGTACTGGGCGGGCATGCGCACGATCGTCACTCCCGGCGCGCCCCTGCTGGCCTTCTGCATTTCTGCCGGCGTCGGCGTGGTCTTCGGCCTCTACCCCGCCTGGCGGGCGGCGACCATGGACCCGGTCGAGGCCTTGCGGCACGAGTAGGCGCTCGTCGCCCTCAGGTTCCGTCGCCTCGCAGGGCCAGGGCTTCGGCCAGGTGCGCGGGTGATATCGCCTCCCGGCCCCCCAGGTCGGCGATCGTGCGCGCGACGCGCCGCAGGGACTGGACCGCGCGGGCCGACAGACCCTTGACCTCCACGGCGCTGCGCAGGAGTTCGAGACCCTCGGCATCCGGTCGCGCCCAGCGCTCCAGATCGCCTGTTCCGAGGTCCGCGTTGGGCCGCGTTCCCTGGCGCTGGTGCGCGCGCTCCCGTGCCGCGCAACCGGCCCGCGCCAGGCACTCCTCGCGCTCACCATCGGCGGGCGCGGGTGGGGGACCGGTCAGCTCCTCGAAGGACGGTGGTGCGATGTGGACCCGCAGCTCCACGCGATCGAGCAGGGGCTGCGAGATGCGTCCCCGATAGCGCGCCACGGCTTTCGCCGAGCAGGCGCAGGGGATGCGCGGGTGTCCGTCGTAGCCGCAGGGGCAGGGGTTCATTGCGGCCACGAGCTGGAAGCGCGCCGGCAGTTCCATGCGCCAGCGCGCCCGCGCGAGCAGGATGCGCCCGCTCTCGAGGGGTTCGCGCAAGGCCTCGAGGACCTCGCGACGAAACTCGGGCAGTTCATCGAGGAACAGCAGTCCGCCGTGGGCCAGGGTGATCTCCCCGGGCGTGGCCTCATGACCGCCGCCGATCAGTCCCGCGTAGCTGGTGGTGTGGTGTGGGGCGCGGAAGGGCCGCGCACGCACCAGACCGCCGGGCCAGCGCCCGGCGGCAGACAGGCAGCGCGTGATCTCGATCCGCTCTTCCAGGCTCGGTGGCGGGAGCAAGCGCAACATGCTGCGCGCCAGCATGCTCTTGCCGACCCCCGGCGGGCCGACGAGCAGGATCCCGTGCTCGCCGGCCGCGGCGATGCACAGGGCACGCTTGGCGGCGGCCTGTCCGCGCACGTCGTCGAGGCTCGGTCCCTCGGCGGGCGTGAGCTCGCTGGCCTGGGCGCGACAGGGGGCGAGGGTGCGCAGGCCGCTGACATGCGCCACGACCTGGGCCAGATTGTCGGCGCCGCAGACTTCCAGATCCGGCAGGCAGGCCGCCTCGCGGGCGGTGGCCATGGGGGCGACGAGGCTTGAGAGGCCGGCCTCTCGAGCCGCAGCGGCCGTGGCCAGACCGCCCGGAACCCCGTGCAGCCGTCCGTCGATACCCAGCTCGCCGACGAACAGGGTGGAGCGCAGGGCGCGGCCTTCGATGTGCCCGTAGGCTGCGGCCGCGCAGAGGGCCATCGGGAGGTCGAGGGTCTCTCCGCTCTTGCGACGCGCTGCCGGAGCGAGGTTGAGGTGCAGTCGGCCGCCCTGGAGCCCCAGTCCGTTCTCCTTCAGGGCCGAGAGGACGCGCCCGCGGCTCTCGCGCACGACCGCGTCGGGCAGGCCGGTGACGACGATCTCCGTGCGCTGCTGGTCAGCGGGCTCGAAGCGCGCCTCGACGGTCACGAGCTGGGCGGCGGCGCCGGTCAGGCAGGCGCCATGGACGCGAACGGCTTTCACAATCCACGGGACCGCGTCGGACGCCTGTGGTGGCGCGAATCCGGCGCGCTGTTCCAGGCTCGCTTGCCGTCCGCCCTCCCGGGCGCCATGCTCGGTGGCGACATGGTCCGCGAGCACGATCCGAAGCCAGAGCGCTGGGCCCTCGCGCGTGGCGCTGCCCTCGCCGTCGGCCTGCTCGGCAGTGCCTGCGCCGCTGCCCCGCACGCCCCGCTCCCGGCCCATGGCGAATCGATCGTGATCTGCGGCCGTCTCGTCCCGATCGGTGCCCCGGTCGTGACCTGGAACGACCCCGGCGGGTACGACGCGACCGCGACGGCCTTCGACCCCGCCCAGCCTCCCGACCACGCGGACCGCTCCTCGGGTCGGCGCTACCTCCCCGGACGCCGGCGCGGCGATCGAGTGGTCGTTGCGCCCGGCTCATTCGACCGCGAGGCCCTCGCCCGGGCCGTCGATCAATTCGTCGTTCACTACGACGTGTGCGGGACGAGCCGCACCTGCTTCGACGTGCTGCACCGCCGGCGCGGCCTCTCGGTGCACTTCCTGCTCGACCTCGACGGAACGATCTACCAGACGCTTGATGTGCGCGACACCGCCTGGCACGCGGCCGTCGCGAATTCCCGTTCGATCGGTGTGGAGATCGCTCAATGGGGAGCGCGCGTCCCCGCGCGGGCTCACGAGCTCGACGAGTGGTACGCCTCACGCGCGGGTGGCACGCGCGTCACCATTCCCGAGCGCTTCGGGGACGGCGGCGTGCGCACGCGAGATTTCGAAGGCTGGACGGCGCGCCCCGACCTGCTGCGCGGCGCGATCCACGGCGCCGACCTGGTGCAGTTTGACTTCACCGTCGAGCAGTACGACTCCCTGATCCGGCTCCTGGCGGCACTCTGCGCCGAGCTGCCCGGAATCCTCGCCGACGCCCCGCGTGACCCGTCGGGGCGCGTGCGCGACGACGCCCTCACAGTGGACGAGCTGGCGGCCTTCCGCGGAATCCTCGGCCACTACCATGTCACGACCGCCAAGACAGATCCTGGGCCCGCCTTTGACTGGGAGCGCGTGCTCTCGGGCGTGCACGCCCGCATGGCGTCCACGGGCGCGGATCCCTGAGAGAGCGGATCAGAGGTAGTACAGGGCGGCCGCGCCGCCGGCGATGGCGACCAGCAGAGCTGACAGCACCCGTGCACCGATCCGCACTCCCCCCAGGAACATGGCCAGCACGCCCTTGGTGGCCGTGTTCACCATGACCGCCAGCATGACGCCGTTGCGCGCCACCGAGAGCTCCAGCTCGTCGCTCGTCACCATGCGGGACAGGGAGAGGGTGATGGCATCCACGTCGGTCAGGCCGGAGATGGCGGCCAGGATGTAGATGCCGCGGTCCCCGAGCTCCTGATGAAGTGTGTTGGCCAGCAGCATGATGAGGGCGATCAGGGCCCCGAACTTCAGGGCCGTGCCCAGCTCGAAGGGGTTCTTGAGCTGCAGTTCGCCTTCCTCGCCGCTGCGTCCACCGGAGCGCAACAGGACCAGGCCGGGCAGGATGCAGATGACCATCATGGCCGCCAGAGGCAGCACCAGTTCGCTGACGAGGGGGCGGCCGACGAGGCTCACCTCCACCAGCACGCGCGGGAACATGATCGCTGAGGAGAAGACGATGCCGGCCGAGAGGATGCGCGCCATGGCGGGGTTCGCCCGACCCATGCGCGAGAAGCTGAGGGTCACGGCGGTGGAGGAGGCCAGGCCGCCGAAGAGGCTGGTGAGGGCCACACCGACCCGCGGGCCGGCGAGCTTCACCGCAAGGTAGCCGGCGAAGGAGATGGTCGCGATCAGCACGACCAGCCACCAGATCGTGTAGGGGTTGAGGGCTTCCCCAGGACCGAAGCCGCGGTCGGGCAGCACCGGCAGCATGACCACCGAGATCAACAGCAGCTTGAAAGCGGCGTGGATCTCGCGCCGCTCGATGCGCTGGACGAGCCCGTGCAGCGTGGGCTTGAGGCCGAGCAAGACGGTCGTGATCACCGCCACGGCCGAGGCCACCACCAGCTCGCCGGACATGGCCAGGGCGCCCAGGGCGAAGGTCACGAGTGACGCGACGGTTGTCGTGACGCCCAGGTCGTGGTCCTCGCGTACCTGCAGGACGTGGGCCGTGGTCAGCAGTCCGGCCAGGGCCAGGAATCCGAAGCCGAGCAGGGCGGAGTGGTTCAGGGCCGTCGCCAGGAGGCTCCAGAGCGCTCCCAACAGGCTCATCAGGCCGAAGGTCCGCAGGCCGCCGACGTTGGCGTGTTCCTCGTCCTGCTGCCCGGACCAGCCGCGCTCGAGGCCGATCATGAGCCCCACGGCCAGGGCCACGCCGAAGCGCACGAACACATCCATCAGGTCCATCTCGTTCATCACGGCTCTTATTACCTCGGCCTCTCAGGCCCGTCTCCGTAGTGGAAACGACGCCAGGGTCGGCTCTACGGGTGCCTGAAGATCGATTCTGGGAGGGAGCGGACTCCGTTGCCGCCCGCGGGGCTCACACCAGAGCCCGGCTGAGGTCATCGTCAGCCGCCGAGAGGCGCTCGCGAGCCTTGGCCAGGTCCAGCTCGCAGCGCTCCATGAGCACCGCCAGCTTGACGCTGCCCTCGGCTTCCTCGAGACGTCGCGCCCCCTCCTCGCGCTCGATCTCGCACAGCTCGCAGACGAGTCGGATGCCGCGGTCGAGCAGCTTTACGTTGGAGCGCGTGTTCACATCCACCATGCGATTGCCGTGTACCTTCCCCAGACCCACCATGGCCAGGGTCGAGACGGCGTTCAGAACGAGCTTGGTCGCGGTGCCGGCCTTGAGGCGCGTGCTGCCCGCCACGACCTCCGGGCCGGTCAGCACGCGGATCGAGATGTCCGCGCGGTCGCCCGCCAGCTCACGCGGAACGCAGGCCAGGAAGACCGTCGCCGCCCCGCGCTCGCGGGCGTGGTCGAGGGCCCCCGCGACGAAGGGCGTCGTTCCCCCGGCCGAGATGCCAAAGACCACGTCGTTGGGGCCGACGCCGCGCTCGTCGAGGTCGGCTCGCGCGCCGTCCCGCGCATCCTCCGCGCCCTCGACAGCGCCGGTCACTGCCGGCGCGCCGCCGGCGATCAGGGCCTGGATGTGCTCCGGATCGCTCTGGAAGGTCGGCGGGCACTCGACCGCATCGAGGACCGCCAGGCGCCCGCTCGTTCCGGCTCCGACGTAGATCAGCCGGCCCCCCGCGCGCAGGCGCTCGCGGACGAGTTCGATCGCCGCCACGATCTCCTCGCGCGCCTCGGCCACCGCGGCCGCCACGCCGGCGTCCTGGTCGTTGAGGCAGTCGAAGGCGTCGCCGAGGCTCATGCGGTCGAGGCCGGCGCTGCGCGGATTGGTGCGCTCGGTGTCCAGATGGGCGCGGGACGGAGGAAGACCGCTCATCGTCCGGCCTCCCGTGCGACGGTCGGAGGAGGTAGGCCGGGAGAGGGTCCATCCATGGGGGCAGGGTAGCGGCCCGCCGATCCCCGGGCTTCCCCCGCGTGGAGCGAGTTTCGCCCCGCCGCGGGCGGCGGTGCGAGGGTCGGCTCCGGTATCCTCTCGTCCATGCAGAGACTCTCCAGTTACGTGCAGGGAGCGTGGGTCGAGGGCACCGGAACGGGGGTCGATCTCCACGACCCGACCAGCGAGGAGGCCATCGCCGCCTGCGACAGCACCGGCGTTGATTTCGCCGCCGTCGTGGAGCATGCCCGGACCCTGGGAGGGCCGGCCCTGCGCGCGCTCTCCTTTCCCGCTCGCGGGCAGCTCCTCAAACGCATCTCGGCCGCTATCCACGAACAGCGCGAGGAGCTGATCTCGGTCGCGACGGCCAACGGCGGCTGCACCCGGGGCGACGCCAAGTTCGACATCGACGGAGCGACCGGGACCCTCGCGGCCTACGCCTACTTCTCGCGCGATCTCGGAGAGCGACCGCACATTGCGGACGGGGGGCCGATGCCTCTCGGCCGGACACCGCGCTTCAGCGGCCAGCACGTCTGGGTCCCGCGCACTGGCGTGGCGGTGCACATCAACGCCTTCAACTTCCCCAGCTGGGGAATGCTGGAGAAGATGGCCTGTGCGATCCTGGCTGGGGTCCCGGTGATCGAGAAGCCGGGGACATCCACTGCGCTGCTGGCCTGGCGGGTGGCGCGCATCATCGTCGATGCCGAGATCCTCCCCGAGGGCGCCTTCCAGTTCCTGTGCGGCAGCGTCGGCGATCTGCTCGACCACCTGGGCGCGCAAGATTGCCTGGCCTTCACCGGCTCGGCCGCCACGGGCACGCTGCTCAAGGGGAACGAGAACCTCGTGCGCTCCAACGTGCGCGTGAACATCGAGGCGGACTCCCTCAACGCCGCGGTCCTCGCGCCGGATGTGGACGAGGAGTGTGAGACCTACGGTCTGTTCCTCGCCAACGTGGCCCTCGACATGACCCAGAAGACGGGCCAGAAGTGCACAGCCGTGCGGCGCATCCTGGTTCCGGCCGAGCGCGTGCAGTCCGTCACCACCGACCTCGTCGCCGAGCTGGCCCGCGTCCGGGTGGGGGACCCTTCCGAGCGCGAGACGCGCATGGGGCCGCTCTCCAGCCGCGCGCAATGGGAGGACGTCGTCGCGGGCATCGGCCGCCTGGAGGAGGTGGCCGACGTCGCCTGCGGCGGCATCGAGTCGCCCTGTGAGCGGGGCTGGTTCGTGGCGCCGACCCTGTTCGTGGCTCGTGATCGCGAGGCGCCCATCCTGCACTCCGAGGAGGTCTTCGGTCCCGTCGCGACCATCCTGCCCTACGGCGGCACGGCCGACGAAGCGGTCGAGCTCGTCTGTCGCGGAGGTGGCGGCCTGGTCTGCAGCGTCTACAGCAATGATGCCGACTGGACCGAGAGCGCCGTGCGCGGGCTCGCGCCCTGGCACGGCCGGGTCTGGATCGGCAGCGACCGCACGGCGGGCCAATCCTTGCCGCCCGGCATGGTGTTGCCGGGGATGGTGCACGGCGGTCCCGGGCGTGCGGGCGGAGGCGAGGAGCTCGGCGGCCTGCGCGGTCTCGAGCTCTACATGCAGCGCACCGCCCTTCAGGGTTTCCTGGGTCTGCTCGAGAGTCGCTTCGGAGCGCCGATGGAGGAGCCCGCCGGAGCCGGGCCCGAGCCCGCGTAGAGCAGGGGGCCCGCCGCTGATGTGCAGCGCCATGGGATGCCTCGGCGCTCCAGCTCGTCGGCTGCCGGCGGCCGACGCGAGGCGCTGACCCAGACCATACGCGGGTCGGCGGCGACCAGGAGCCTCCCGAGCCAGTCGGAGTCGGCGCCGTGGTGGGGGAGGAGCAGGCGCGCGTGGGGACCGGTCAGGACGCCCATCGCGAGCAACGCCTGCAGCCCGTCGGCGTCGGCGTCGCCACACAACAGGAGGCGCTCGCCGCCCCACTCCACGCGCAGGCTGCGCGAGCCTTCGTTGCCTTCCCCGAGCTTTCCGCGCAACAGGGTCAGGGTCAGCCCCTCGCGCTCCTCCGCCGGGCTGCTCAAGACCAGGCTGCCGCGCTGCACATCCTTGCACTCGGTTGCCGGGGGCAGTCGCGCTGCGATCCGCGCGGGCAGGGCGCCCGCCCAAACTCGCGGTGGGTAGCGCTCGACGACCCAGTCGAGAGCTCCGTCGTGATCCCGGTGAGGGTGGGAGAGCACGACCGAGAGGGCGCCCACGTCCCAGCGCGCCAGGGCCGGAGCGAGCGCCGCGCCGGCGACCCCCGGCCGGTCGCGAGAACCTGCGTCGAAGATCCAGCAGGCCTCGCCCGGAGCCCGCACGCAGACGGCGGTGCCGTTGCCGACGTCGAGGGCCCAGACCTCCAGTCCGGTCGGTCCGCGGGTCCAGGGGAGGAGCAGTAGGCCCCAGGTCAGGGCGCTCGGTCGGGCGGCGCGGTGCACCCCGCGCAACCACGCCAGTGAGCCGGCGCAGGCGGCGACGAGCAGGGCGAATGGCCGCGGCGGGAGGGTCGCGGGGGTCGCGGGGAAGCTGTCGCCGAGGTGGGCGACGCCCACCAGGACCATCGCCGCGAGGTCGAGCAGGATCTCGAGACCAGCGAGCGGAGCCAGCAGCCACAACCACCCCGTCAGGAGCAGCAGGGCCAGGGAGGGCAGCATCAGGGGCGTGAGCAGCACGCCGACCCAGCTCCATTCACCGAAGCGACTCCAGACGAACGGCAAGGTGGCGAGGGTGGCCGCGACCGACAGCCCGACCCCGCTGCACAGGGCATCGACGAGTCGCTGGGAGAGGACGCGCCCCCAGAGGGGCCGGCGTCGGCCGAGACGCCCGACCTGGGCGATGCACCCGCCACCGGGCAAGCCGGCCCGCAGGGTCGCGACCGCGCCGTGCCCGGCGCAGATCAGGCCCAGGGTGGCGGCGTAGGAGAGCAGCAGGGACGGGCTGTCGATGGCCGCGGGGTGGGCGAGCAGCTCGATGCTGGCCGCCAGGGACCAGAGCGAGAGGGCGTCCGGCCGCCGGCCTCCCAGGCGCGGGGCCAGCTGGCCCAGGGCCAGGGCGAGGCTGGCGCGCACCACCGGCGCGGCCGCGCCGGCCAGGGGGGCGAAGAGCAGCAGCAGCAACGCACGCCAGGTCTCGGGGGCAGCCAGGATATTCCACAGGCTGTGGCGCCGCCGGCCGCGCGCGGCAAGCAAGGCGAGGGCGGACCCCGCAGGCCAGACGAAGATGAGCGCCACCAGGCCGACGTGCATGCCGCTGACCGCCAGGACGTGGCGCGTGCCGGTGCGCGTGAAGAGGTCGGTCAGGCGCGGGTCGAGAGCGCCCCGCTCGCCCAGCAGGAGGGCCCTACACAGGCCTCGGGTGCGCGGGTCGGAGAGCGCCTCCAGGCGCTCGAGGGCCGCGGCGCGCACGATCACCAGAGCGCGCGCGAGGCGCGCCGTGGGTCGCTCGGAGGCCGGCGAGAGGCGCAGCACCTGATCGGGCAGGACCCTGCGTGGCAGGGCAGCGCGGGTGCGCGCTGCCACCGGCCCGCGGGCGAGGCGCGCCGGCGGATCATCCCCCAGGAGCCACACGCGCTCCCCGGGAACGATCAATCCGGGGGTCACCGACCAGGCGGGCCCGGCGGGGTGCAGGCGCCCGACGGTCCGCTCTCCGTGGCGCAGGTCGCTCCAGACGCCGGTCGTGGGATCGACGGGTCCCACCGCCGCCGCGCCGGCTCGCAGGCCCGCGAGGCAGAACAGCATCAGCCAGGGGCCCGGGCGGCTGCGCCACAGGGCCAGGCACGCCAGGCTGGCGGCCATCCACAGGCCCGAGGTGCCCAGGCCGCCGGCGAGGGTTCCGGCCGCCACCGCCGCGCAGACTCCCAGCAGCGGTCGGCGGGGAGCGGGGCCGTCGGCCTGCGCCCGGGCCCCCTGGTAATCCCCTGCACGCTCCACCACCAGACGGGGACCGGCGGGCAGCGGGGATGGTTGCGAGGGGAGTGCGGGCACGGCACGCCCGGAGCCCTCCCGCTCTCGCTCACGGCTTGCGCGCCCTGGAGCCGAGTCCGCTGACGGTTCCGGGTTAGACTCTGGCCCCATGGCCTCCACGAGCCAGACCAGCGTTCTGTTTCCCGGTACCTTCGACCCCATCACCCTGGGGCACCTGGACCTCGTCCAGCGCGCGCGCTCTCTCTTCGCGCACGTCGTCGTGGGGGTGGCCGTGCATCCCGCGAAAGAGCACCTCTTCGACGCCGCCGAACGCGTCGCCCTGGCGCGCGAGGTGACGGCCGACCTCCCCGGTGTGGAGGTCTGTGTGATCGAGGGCTTGCTGGTGGACGCCTGCGAGGCGCACGACTGTCGGGTCATCGTGCGCGGTGTGCGCGGCGGCGCCGACTTCGATTACGAGGTCGCCATGGCGCGCACGAATCGCGAGCTCGCCCCGCGCACCGACACCATCCTGCTCGCGCCGGCCCCCGCCCTCGCGCACATCTCCAGCACGCTCGTGCGCCAGATCGCCTCCATGGGGGGCGACGTCTCCGCTTTCGTCCCTTCCGCCGTGGCGCGCGCCCTGGGCGAGCGCTTCGCGCGCTGAACCACCGCCCGCCCCGTCTGATGAGTGACCGCCGAACCGTCCACACCTCTCGCGCTCCCGACGCCCTCGGCCCCTACAGTCAGGCCATCGTGGGCGCCGGACTCGTCCACTGTTCGGGCCAGATCGCCATCGACCCCGCCAGCGGGGATTTAGTGCAGGGCGATGTCACGGCTCAGGCCGAGCAGGCCCTCGCCAATTTGCGAGCGGTGCTCGAGGCGGCCGGATCGGGCGTCGAGTTCGTCTTGAAGTGCAACGTCTATCTGGCCGACATGGGGGATTTCTCCGCCGTGAACGAGGTCTATGCACGCACCTTCAGCGGCGACGCGCCGCCGGCGAGGGCTTGCATCGAGGCGCGCCTGCCCAAGGGCGCTAGAATCGAAATCGACTGCGTGGCTCTCGCGCGCTAGAAGCACCCCTAGCGAACGAGAAGATGAGCCTCGCCTGTGGAATCGTCGGCCTCCCCAACGTGGGGAAGACAACTCTCTTCGAAGCCCTGACGGGTTTCGGGTCCGAGCCCGCGCCCTACGCTTTCAGCACCACCGAACCGCAGCGCTCGGTGGTGGGCGTCCCCGACGATCGTCTCGCGCTCATTCACGGCTTCATCGAGACCGACAAGATCGTACCCGCGGACATGTCTGTGATGGACATCCCGGCCCTGACCGCTGGCGCCTACAAGGGTGAGGGCCTCGGCAACAAGTTTCTCGGCACCGCCAAGGAGGCCGACGCCATCCTGCACGTCGTGCAGTGCTTCGAGCGCTCCGATCTGGGGCGTGAGCGGCCGGTCGATCCGACCGGGGACATCGAGACCCTCGAACTCGAGCTGTGCATGGCGGACCTGGACACCGTCGGGCGCAACCTTGAGCGCGTGGCCAAGAAGGCGCGCGCGGGGGACGACCCGAGCAAGTTCCAGCAAGCAGTCTTTCAGCGCGCGGTGGCGCAACTGGAGGAGGGCGGCTTGCTGTCCGCCCTGAGCTGGAAACCGGCCGAGGCCGAGGCCCTGCGCCCGCTCTTCCTCCTGACCGTGAAGCCCGTGCTCTACGTGGCCAATGTGGGCGACGATGACCTGTCGGGGGAGGGGGAGTTCGCGCGCTCGGTAGCGGAGCACGCCCGCGCGAGCGGGAGCGGATCGATCGCTCTGTGTTGCGACATCGAGTGCGAGCTACGCTCGATGGACGCCGAGGACCGCGAGCTCTTCATGGGCGAGCTGGGGATCGAAGAATTGAGCCTCCCGCGTCTGATCTCGGCTGCCTACGCACTGCTCGGCCTGCAGACCTTCTTCACGGCCGGGGAGAAGGAGATCAAGGCCTGGACCATCCTGCAAGGCGACAGCGCGCCCGTGGCGGCCGGCCGCATCCACAGCGACTTCGAGAAGAAGTTCATCAAGGCAGAGGTCTACTCCGTGGCCGACCTGGTCGAGCATGAGACCGAGGCCGCCATCAAGGCTGCCGGGAAGCTGCGGGTCGAGGGCCGCGACTACATCATGCGCGAGAGCGACGTGGCCCACTTCCTCGTGGGCCGCTGAGCGAGCTCGCCGCTCATATTACCTTTCGGTGAAACCGGGAGTTCTGCGCCCGCCAGGGCGCACTTCCTCGGTTTCTTTCGGACTGACCTCCACCCTGTTGCCGAAGTCGATTCGTCGCGAGGGACCGAAGAGGAACGTGTGCCTGTAACGGCGGAAGTTCAGCGTGCGGTCGCGCGTCCACTCGTCCCGGCGGTAGGGGATCGTCTCTCCGGTCTCGGCGTCGCGAAGCTCTATTCGCAGGGTCGCGTGCTGTCCGCCGGCCATGTCGTTCTTGTGGATCACCCAGAGTTGCGTGCCGTCGGGGCGCTCGACGGTGAGCGCGTGAAAGTTGAAGTGGAGCCCGATGACATTGGGGCAGAGCCGCCCCCACCCTGTTGCCGAAGTCGATGGGCACAGGTGACGGCCGATCATGTCCACTGTCGTGAGGGGATCGTTCTGGTCGAGCGGAACCAGCAGCGAACGTAGATCGTCATTCGTGAGGACCATGGGTGTATGGCCGTGGAGATCGCCGTCGATCCACACCTCGGCCGGCACTGGTGGCTCGGTTTGCAGGATCAGGTTTACGCGCTCCACGCTCGGCGCACGGGCGAGTACCAGGGAGGCCCCGGCTGCCATGGCCAGGCAGGCCAGCAAGACCTTGAAGAGCCTGTGGGGGGAGCGCGGGCGGTCGGAGCGGCGGAGCAGACGGACCAGGATCAGGGCCAGCCCACCGACGAGCAGGAGCAGGAGCAGACCCGCCGCGATCGCGATGAGCCCCCTGAATCCCAAGGTTATTGCTTCGGGCGCTGTGGCCCAGTTGGGCGTGGCGCTCTCGAGTAGGAGGAGGGTTAGCATGGCGGTCCGTGAGCCTTGGAGTAGCCCCCCGTGCGTCGCCACGGCCGGGCCATTTCCTGAGAAACCCGTACAAGTCGCGGCCTGTTCCTGGCCGGGATCAGACCCCCGCGGCCTCCATCTCGGCCGTGTAGGAGCCGCTGCGCGCCGCGCCGTTCATGCGTGCGCGGTGCATGAAAGTGGCTTGACCCTGAGAGAAGCGCTCGCGCTTGCCCGCCCAGGCGGCGAGAGCCGAGGCCTGCAGGGCGCGCCCGTAGGAGAACGACAGCTGCCAGGGCAGGTCCGGATGGCGCTGGTTCATGGCGGAGAGGTGTGCCGTGGCGTCCTCCTCGCTCTGTCCGCCGGAGAGGAACACGATCCCGGGGACCTCGGTGGGCACGGTGTCCATGAAGCAGGCGACCGTCGCGTCGGCCACGGCCTCCACGCCGGCCTGTTCGGGGCAGTCCTTGCCGGAGACGACCATGTTGGGTTTGAGCAGCATGCCGTCGAGGGCGACGCGCTGCAGGGCCAGCTCCTCGAATGTTCGGCTCAGGGTGCGACGCGTCACCTCGTCGCAGCGCGCCTGATCATGGGCGCCGTCCATCAGCACTTCGGGCTCGACGATGGGGACCAGCCCAGCCTCCTGGCAGAGGGCCGCGTAGCGCGCGAGGGCGTGGGCGTTGGTCGCGATGCAGGTCTCGCTGGGGATGCCGTCGCCGATCGTGATCACGGCGCGCCACTTGGCGAAGCGCGCGCCCAGCTCGGCGTATTCGTTCAGGCGGGCGCGCAGGCCGTCGAGGCCCTCGGTCACCGTCTCTCCAGGCGCCCCGGCCAGGGGCTTGGCGCCGCAGTCGACCTTGATGCCCGGATGGATGCCCTGTTCAGTCAGGATGTCCGCCAGACGCCGGCCGTCGAGGGACTCCTGCCGGATGGTCTCATCGAAGAGGATCACGCCGCCGATGAACTCGCCGCCTCCCTCGCTGGTGAACAGCATCTCGCGGTAGTCCCGGCGCAGGTCCTCGGTGTTGGCCACGTCGACGCTTGCCAGGCGCTTGGCGATGGTGGGTGTGCTCTCGTCGGCGGCCAGGATGCCCTTCTTGGGGGACACGAGGTCGAGGGCGATGTCGTTCAGCGTCTTGGTCATGGGGACGATCGGGCTTGGGTTGAATCGTACGGGGGGGACCTGAAAGCGCGGGATGGTAGCATCTGATCGGTGGGGGCGTGTTCCCCTCCCGGCGACCCCGCGCTGCTGCGTGGGATACCATTTAGCCTGGGGACCGCTTCCCAGGCGCGGAACCATGCTCACTCGTTCCCGACTCGCAGCCGACGGGCATCGCCGCGGCGCGATCCACGACCTCCTCGGGGGCATCGTGACCTTCGCCTTTGCGGCCCTGGCGCTGGCCTGGATCGCCGGCCTCGAGCGAGGCCCGGCCGCGCCCGAGCGCGAGCCCGCCGGGGACGCCGCTTCGACCTTCTCGGCCGTCGAGGTGACGGCCCTGCATGAGGACCTCGACCCGGCGCGGGACGGCTGGGAGAGCGAGGTCTTCAGCGAGCGAGCCGGTGCACGCCTGGGAGAGCTGGCGCTGGTCCTGGCCGCTCCCGGCCTCGCGAAGCCCGAGTCCCTGGAGCCGTTCCTCGACCTGGCCTTTCGGTGTTCCGACCTGCGCCCGGACCTCTTGAAGGAGATCTACTCCGAGGGCGGCGTGCACGTCACGCGCGGGATCATCCCGGGAGGGGAGGCGATGATCCTGCTTCATGAGGGCCCGAGCGGACTGGCGACCGCCCTCGAGGACCTCTCGTCTCCCTGGCCTCAGCTCGCCGCGGCACGCGTCAAGCTCAAGATCATCGCCGTCAACCGCGGAGACGGCGACGAGTGGTGGACGACTGTGGCCTTGCGCGCCTCGGCAGCAGACGGCCAGACGAGTGTCCAGCAGAACGGACGCTGGTTCTGCCGCTGGGGCGTGCGGGCCGGCGGCGAGCCGTTCCTGCGGAGCGTGCAGGTCACCGCCTTCGGGGAGGTGCGGCGAACCACGAGCGGCGAGCCCTGGTTCGCCGATTGCACCGAGGCCGTTCTGGGCGGCAATTCCTCCTATCGTGATCAGCTCCTGCCCGGGATCCGCTCCTGGAGCGAGCGTCTCGACCGGGCGACGGGCATCTCGTTCCTGGGCTTTGAGGGCGTCGCGGTGGGTGACGTCGACGGCGACGGCCTGGAGGACCTCTACGTCTGTCAGGTCGGCGGCCTGCCCAACAAGCTCTTCATCCAGCAGCCCGACGGCACGGCCACGGACGAGTCGGCGCGCTCGGGGGCGGACTACATCGACCTGACCCACAGCGCCCTGCTCTGCGATCTAGACGGAGACGGCGACCAGGACCTCGTGGTCGCCACGCACCCGATCACGATCCACTCCAACGACGGCAATGGTCGCTTCACCCTCGAGACCACGTTCGACGCCACGATCGTCTACGCCATGGCGGCGGCGGATCCTGACGGGGACGGCGACCTCGACCTCTACCTGTGCCGCTACAGCGAGGCGCGCGACACCGCGCCCCTTCCCTACCACGACGCGAACAACGGGCCGACCAACCTCTACTTGCGCAACGACGGTGGATTCGAGTTCACCGACGCCACCGAGTCCGTGGGCCTCGACCACAACAACCAGCGCTTCAGCTTCGCCGCCGCCTGGGTTGACTACGACGCGGACGGGGACGTGGACCTCTACGTGGCCAACGACTACGGCCGCAACAACCTCTATCGCAACGACGGCGGGAGGTTCACGGACGTCGCCGGCGCGGCCGGCGTGGAGGACCTCTCGGCCGGCATGTCGGTCGCCTGGTCGGACATGGACATGGACGGGGACCTCGACCTGTACGTGGGGAACATGTTCTCCTCCGCGGGCAATCGCATCGCCTACCAGCGCCGCTTCAAGCAGAGCGCCGATGCGATCACGCGCTCCGAGTTTCAGCGTCATGCGCGCGGCAACTCGCTCTTCGCCAACCGCGGCGATGGGACCTTCGAGGACGTGAGCGAGGAGAGCGGCGTCACCATGGCTCTCTGGTCCTGGGCCTCCAAGTTCGTGGACATCAACAACGACGGCCTCGAGGACATCTACGTCGCCAACGGAATGGTGACCAACGAGGATCCCGGCGACTTGTGAAGCTTCTTCTGGCGACAGGTCGTGTCGCACTCCCCTTCGGATGCGGGGGCTCCGCCCAAGCAGAGCTACCTCGACGGCTGGGAGGCGATGTACCGCCTGATCCGCCAGGGGCGCTCCTGGAGCGGCCGCGAGCGCAACACCTGCTTCTTGAACCTCGGCGAGGGCGAGTTCGCGGACGTCTCGGCCGTCACGGGCCTCGACTATCCCGACGACGGTCGCGCCCTGGCCGTCGTTGACTGGGACCAGGACGGCTCCCTCGACCTCTGGGTGACCAACCGCAGCGGTCCGCGCTTGCGCTTTCTGCACAACCGTTCGGCGCGTTCGGGCACTCTCGGGCATCGTTCGGTGGCTCTTCGCCTGGAGGGACGCAGCGCCAACCGCGACGGGATCGGGGCGCGCGTCGAGGTGCGTCCCGCGGCCTCGAAGCGCATCCTGATGCGGACCGTCCATGCCGGCGACGGTTTTCTGGGCCAGTCGAGCAAGTGGCTGCACTTCGGTCTGGGGAACGAGCGCGGACTGGACGAGGTGCGCGTGATCTGGCCCGGCGGGGCCACAGAAGTCTTCGATGGGGTCGAGGTCGGGGGTCGCTTCCTGCTCGTGCAGGGCTCGGGCGAGGCGCGTGCTCTGCCCTCCGCTCGTGCCGTGGCCCTGGCGGCGGCGGCCTCGCCGCTGCCCGCGCCGTCCTCGGCGCACCGCACAGTGCTCTCGGCGCGCGTCCCCTTGCCGCGCCTCGCCTACCTAGGCGTCGATGGCCAGCCGAACTGGTTCCAGACCGGTGAGGGAGGTCGCACACTCGTCCTATTGTGGGCCAGCTGGTGCGCACCCTGCCGGGTGGAGTTGCAGGCGCTCGCCGAGCGAGCGGGCGAGCTCGAGGCGGCGGGCCTGCGCGTCCTGGCCCTCTCCGCCGACAGGCCCGACGAACACGACGCGGCGCTCGAGTTTCTCGATCTGATCGACTGGCCCTTCGAGCGCGGCTGGGCAGAGCCCGAGCTGTTCGACGTGGTGGAGACCATCAGCGAGGAGGTGCTCGATCCGCAGAGCGAGCTCGTCCTGCCGACCAGTCTGCTGGTGGACGAGGCCAATCGCCTGGCGGTCCTCTACCGCGGACCCGTGGACCTCGACGTGTTGCTGGAGGACGCGCGCGGCGAGGAGCGGGACGCCCTGGAGGTGCGCGCGGCGGCGGCTCCCTTTCCCGGACGCTGGATCGCCCAACCCCGCTCCCATGACGTGCTGGGCATCGCCCACCGCCTACGTGACGCGGGCCACGTCGGCCTGACGGCCGAGTACCTGCGGCGTCTCGGTGTCTCGCGCGGCGCGCGAGGTGCCGAGCGCGAGGAGGCCAGCCTGGGACTGGCGGGCTCCCACATCGTGCTGGGCGATGACCTGGCGTACGAGGGCCGGCACCTCGAGGCGATCGAGTCCTACAAGCATGCCCTGGAGCTCGACGAGGACTCGGCCCTGGCGCGGCGCGGTCTGGGCTGCTCCCTGATGGAGCTCGGACGCCTGGAAGCGGCGGGCGAGCAACTCGAGCGGGCGCTGGCCCTGGATGGCAACGACCACCTCGCACACCACGCCATGGGAATGCTGCACGGCAAGCGTGGGGCAATCGCAAAGGCCGCTCTCGAGTTCGAGCGCGCCGTCGCCCTCGACCCGACCAACGCCGACGCCTGGTATCGCCTGGCCTCGATCCACGGCAGCGAGCGCCGGGACGCCAGCGCCTTGAGCTGCCTGCGGCGCGCACTGTCGGCGGATCCCGAGCACCTCTCCGCCCGGCGCACCCTGGGGATCCTGTTGCACCGCCGCGGGGACGTGCAGGCCGCCCAGCGCGAGTACGCGATCATTCTGGAGGCCGCTCCCGGCGACGAGGAGACGACCTTTCGCCTCGGCCTGGCCCACATCCACGCCGGGACCCTGGAGGGCGCCAAGCTGCAACTCGAGAGCCTGAAGGCGCTTGGCTCGCCGTTAGCCGGACGCCTCGAGCTCGAGTTGCTTCAGGCTCGCGAGCGCTGACAGCGCGCGCGGTCAGATCAGGGCCAGAACGATATCTCGACCCCGTTCGAGAGGTTGAAGTTCGAGCCGCACGAGCTTCCGTTCGGGTCGCGGTACCAGCCCTGGAAGTAGCGCACGTCGCCCGCTCCCCACTCGCCGAGGGGCGCGAGAGCGGGGCCCCAGTGTGCGCTCCCGCCGGCGTCGGGAACCTGCACGCCCAGGCGCTTGACGCTCCCGCCGGCGCAGCGCAGGCCGTCACCGAAGAGAACGCCCTGGCCTCCATTGACCGCGTTGATGCCGGAGAAGAGCAGCGCCGGCTGGCCGGGGAGGGCATTCGAGAGCAGGAACTGCAGGTCATCGACCAGGGCGTTCTGACTGCCCATGCCCACCAGGAGCGCGCCGGCGCCGGTGGAGTTGGCGCAGCCCTCACCGTTGGTCCCGAAGTTCCCGCAGGGACAGTTGGTGGCGCTGCCGTCTCCAGCGCAGTAGGAGGTGCCCGTAAGGGTGTCGTATTCGATCACGTAGCGTCCCACGGCGCCGTCGGCGACCTGGTAGTCGTTCCACTGGTCGGCCGGCCAGTAGCCGCCGTAGTGCTCGGCTCCGGCGCCGTCGTTGGGCTCGCCCGTGGTCCAGTTGTCGTACAGGAACGGTTCGCCGGTCACCCAGCGCCAGCCGCCGGCGGGTTCGGAGTAGTCGGGGGCGTTCTGGTCCTGGTAGAGGCCGATCCAGGCGTTACCCAGGCTGCCGCCCGAGAGCTGGAAGTAGACCCACAGGTCCTCCGCCTGATCGCTGAGGGTGACCAGGTGACCGGGTACGCCCATGAACGAGGTCGCCGCGGCGTCGTCCCGGGCCTGGGTCCAGCTGGACACGTTGTTGACCACCAGGTAGTGGTGGCCGTTCTGGGTGTTCAGCACGGGCGTGGGACAGGCCGCGATGGTGATGTCGAAGCTCCCCGGACCGGCGGCGCCGCCGGGGAAGGTGCCGACCTGCAGGGTGTAGGTGGTCGAGTTGCTCACGGGCCACTGGATCTCGGACTCGAAGGCCGTCGTGCACGCGGCGTCGTCGTTGCAGGCCAGGGCGCTACCGGGCGCCGGGCAGCCGCAGCCGGGGTAGGCCGCGATCTTCGTGTCGACGGCGGGCGCCAGTCCGCAGGCGCTCAGAGTCGCGCAGCCGTCCGCATCCGCGCTCCAGCAGAACCAGACGTCGTTGTCGATCCCCGAGGTCCCGAAGGCCATGCAGAGGGACTCGCTTTGGCCCTCGGTGCCCGTGGTCGCGCTGGTCACGTCGAAGGTGAACAGGCCCTGGCCTGCGATCGGAACGGGCGCGACGCAGTCATCGCTGCCTCCGGTCCAGGAGCCGCCGGAGGGCTGCGCGGCTATCAGTGGCGCACCCGGCTTGCCGAGCTGTGCCGTGGCCTGGGAGACGAGCAGGAGTGAGACGACGACCGCGAGGATGGAGCGCATGCTGTCAATCCGTGGCTGGGGCAGGAGGGCGGGGAGGGTGGCGGATCCGCCACCGGCCTCCATGAGACCATCAAACCTCCCCATCTGCCACGTGGGGCCTCCATGGGGTCTCCGCGGTGTGCCGGCGCCGGGAGGGATGGTCGATCCGGGCTGTAGCGCTCGCCGCGGGCGACACGGATTCCTCCTTCGCGCGAGCGGAGAAACGCACTCGCTACATGTGCGATACGACCGAGGCTCCCACGGCGAAGAACACGAAGAACAGGCCCAAGCAGATCCCGATCAGATTCAGGGCGAGGCCGATGATGCCGCACAGCTTGCCCGCCTGGGTTAGGCCGCGTCCCTCGGGGTCCATCAGGCCAGCGTCCATCTGCTTGAGGTCCGCGTTGCCCATCACCCAGGCGGCGATGCCGAACACGAAGCAGAGGAGCAAGCTCAGGATTCCGAGCACGAGGATGACGACGCCGCGATGCGGGGTGAGTTGGGTGGAGTTCATGGAGGAGTCGGAGTGGGCGGGTGATGCGGCGGGGCCGACGAGTGGCCGGATCAGGACGATGGGATGATCCAGACCCCCATGACCATGAAAATAAAGAGCCCTATCCAGAGGATAGAGAGCAGGCTCGAGATGATGCCGCAGAGCTTCCCGGCCTGGGTCAGGCCGCGCCCCTCGGGGTCCATCGAGCCCGCGTCGATGGCGGCCAGGTCGCTGCTGCCCATGATCCAGGCGGCCACGCCGCAGAACGGGCAGAGGACGAAACCCAGGATGCCGAGCACAAGGATCACCACGCCGCGATGAGGTTTCATGAGGTCTCTGTTGGAGAACGAGTAGACGAAGGGACGGGCCGGGCCTCCCTGCCGGCATCCTATTACAGCCTGCGACGGAGCGCACCAGGCGTCGCCTGGCCGAGGCGGGGTCAGCTCCTACGCGCCTTCGGGGACTCTATTCGATGCTCTCTTCCAGGTGGCAAGCGCTGCGGTGTTCGCGCGCCGCGTCCCCGCCGGCGCCGGCGTCGAGGGTGGGGACGCGGATCTCGCAGGCGTCGCCCACCACGCGTTCGCGCTCCGGGCAGCGGGGGTGGAACGGGCAGCCGCTTGGCGGGTCGAGGGGCGAGGGCACGTCACCGGTGAGAACGATGCGGCGGCGAGCGAGCTCGCGCTCCGGGTCCGCCACGGGCACGGCCGAGAGCAGCGCGCGTGTGTAGGGATGGCGCGGGGCGCCGAAGATGCGCTCGCGCTCGGCGACCTCCACGACGCGGCCGAGGTACATGACCGCCACGCGCTCGCAGAGGTGGCGCACGACCGCCAGATCGTGGGCGATGAAGAGGTAGGCGAGGCCGAAGCGCTCGCGCAACTGCTCGAGCAGGTTGATGATCTGGGCCTGGATCGAGACGTCCAGAGCGCTCACCGGTTCGTCGCAGATCAAGAGTTCCGGCTCGAGGGCCAGGGCGCGCGCGATGCCGATGCGCTGGCGCTGCCCGCCGGAGAACTCGTGCGGGTAGCGGGCGATGTGGCGCGGGTTGAGGCCCACAGCCTCCAGCAGGGCCATCGCGCGCAGCTTGCGATCGCGCCCGCGCGCGATCCCGTGGATCGCCAGGGGCTCTGCCAGGATCGAGGCCACGGTCTGGCGCGGGTCGAGGGACGCGTAGGGATCCTGGAAGATCATCTGCACGCGCCGGCGGTGGGGGAGCCAGGCGCGGCGACCGAGACCGCAGAGCTCGACGCCGTCCAGCTGCACCGAGCCGGCCGTGGCGCGTTGCAGCCCGACGATGGCGCGCGCGGTCGTGGACTTGCCGCAGCCCGACTCACCGACTAGCCCCAGGCTCTCTCCGCGCTCGAGGTCGAAGGACACGCCGTCCACGGCTCGCAGCCAGCGCGCCGGTCGGCCGAGCAGCCCGCGGCGCCCGACGGGAAAGTGCACCGCCAGGTCGCGCACGCGCAGCAGGGGGGGATTCACGGCGTCCCCTCCGGCGTGGCGTGCCGCCCGAGCAGAACGGCCGACTCGAGGCAGGCCGAGTGGCGCGGTCCCGCAGCACGCGGGTCCGCGATCCCCTCCAGGGGCGGAGTCGCCGTACCGCAGACCTCGCCCGACAGAGGACAGCGGGGCTCGAAGGCACAGCCGGGTGGCAACTCGACCAGGTCAGGGGGCTGGCCGGGGATCGAGGCCAGCGGTTCGCTCGAATCGTCCTCGAAGGAGGGGATGCTCGCGAGCAGGCCCTCGGTGTAGGGGTGCAGGGGACGGGCGAAGAGCGAGGATGTGTCGGCGGACTCCACGAGACGCCCGGCATACATGACGTGCACGCGGTCCGCCATGCCCGCGACCACCCCGAGGTCGTGGGTGATGAGCACGATCGCGGTCCCGTGACGCTCTTGCAGGTCGGCCAGCAGCTCGAGGATCTGGGCCTGGATCGTGACATCGAGGGCCGTCGTCGGCTCGTCGGCGATCAACACTTGCGGCTGGCATAGCAAGGCCATGGCGATCATCACGCGCTGGCGCATGCCGCCCGAGAGCTCGTGCGGCCAGGAGTCCAGGCGCGCCTCCGGATCAGGGATGCCCACGTCCCCCAGGCCCCGGGCGCACAGATCGCGCGCCTCGCGGTGCGAAAGGCCGCGATGCTGCTCGAGCACCTCGGTCAGCTGGCGCCCGACCGTCAACAGCGGATTCAGGGACGTCATCGGGTCCTGGAAGATCATCGCGATCCGGTTGCCGCGAATGCGTCGCAGCTCCTCGGGGCTCAGCGCCAGCAGATCGCGCCCGCCGAAGTGCACCGAGCCCGACTCGATCACCCCCGGCGGCATGGGGACCAGGCCCAGGAGCGCCAGGTTCGTGACCGACTTGCCCGAACCCGACTCGCCCACCAGGCCCAGACACTCGCCCTGTTCGAGATCGAAGGAGACCCCGTCCACGGCCCGCACGCTGCCGTGTGGAGTGTCGAAGCGCACCGCCAGGTCGCGCACGCTGAGCAGGGGCTCGGCCACGGTTCAGTCCCTCCCTCTCAACTTGGGGTCGAGAGCGTCGCGCAGGCCGTCGCCGAGCACGTTCAATGCCAGCAAGGTGGAAGCCATGGCGAAGGCGGGGAAGACCACCAGCCACCAGTAGACGCGCACCGGGTTCACCATCTCGCTGCCGTCCACCGCCAGCAGGCCCCAGCTGACCTTGGGGGGCTCGATCCCCAGGCCCAGGAAGGTCAGGAAGGCCTCGAAGAGCATCACGGCCGGGATCGTCAGGGTCAGGTAGACGATCACGATCGAGAGCACGTTGGGCACGAGGTGCACGAACAGGATGCGCGCGGTCGAGGCGCCGACCACGCGCGCGGCGTCCACGAACTCGGTGTTGCGCAGGGAGAGCACCTGGCCGCGGACAACGCGCGCCATCGTCAGCCAGTAGATGGCGCCGATGACCACGAAGAAGACCACCTCGCGGTCGATGCCGAAGCGGTCCTCGAGTTCGGTGCGGTACTCGTTCACGAGGGTGATCAGGAAGATCACCAGGAAGATGAAGGGGATCGAATAGAGGACATCGACCACGCGCATCATGAGGTTGTCCACGCGCCCGCCGATCAGACCCGCGAAGGCGCCGTAGGTGACGCCGATCATGAGGCTGCAGAGGGTGGCGGCCAGGGCCACCAGGATGGACATGCGGCTGCCCCAGACGATGCGCGAGAGGAGGTCGCGGCCCTTGCCGTCGACGCCGAGCCAGTGGCCGGTCTGCCAGTCTCCGAAGATCGCGCAGCGCGCGTCCACCAGCAGCTCGTCGGCTGCCGAGAGGTCCCAGTAGTCGGGCTCGAAGCCGTGGCTTCCCCACACGCTCCAGGGCGCCACGGGCGGCTGGGGCTCGAGCTGCAGGTCGAGGGTCACCGGTGAGGGCAGGGGGAGCACGGGCGCGAGCAAGGAAGTGGCCGCGACTACGGCCAGGAAGAGCAGGCTCGACCACGCCGCGCGATTGCGGCGCAAGCGCCGCAGGGCGTCCTGCCACAGGCTCTCGCCGCGCGTTGTGCCGACCTCGGCAAGCAAGCGCTCGAAGTCCCCGCGCCCCAGATCCCAGCCGCTCTTCGACACGGGCTAGCTCTCCTCCAGATTGATGCGCGGGTCGAGCAGCGTGTAGGCGAAGTCGACCGCGGTGTTGAGGGTGTAGACCAGAACCGTGTAGAGGATGGTCACGCCCATGGCGAGGGTGTAGTCCCGGTTGAGCGCGCTGTTCACGAAGTGCGAGCCCGTGCCGGGGATGGCGAAGATGCGCTCGATCACCAGGCTCCCGGTCAGGATGCCGGCGGTGGCTGGACCGAGGTAGCTCACGACCGGCAGCACCCCGCCCTTGATGGCGTGACGCAAGAGCACCGTGCGCGGCGGCAGGCCCTTGGCGTGGGCCGTGCGGATGTAGTCCTGGGAGAGCACCTCCAGCATCCCCGTGCGCGTCAGGCGCGCGATGTAGGCGGCGAAGGGACCGCCGAGGGCGAAGCCGGGCAGGACCAGGTGGCGCCAGGTGCCGTAGCCCGCAACGGGAAAGAGCGGTACCAGGAACACGAACAGGATCACCAGGAACCCGGCGATGGTGAAGTTGGGGACCGCAATGCCGGCCGTGGCCACCAGGCGTAGGCCGACATCGACGCGCGTCCCGCGCCACAAGGCCGACGCCACGCCCACCGAGAGCCCCAGCAACAGGGCCCACAGCAAGGCGATCACCCCCAGGGAGACGGAGATCGGCAGGGACTGGCCGATGATGTCGTTGACCGTGAAGTCGCGGTACTTGAAGGACGGTCCGAAGTCGCCCACGAGCACGCCTCCGAAGGGGCGCGTTCCGTCACCGCCGAGGAACTCGGCGCCTTGCTCGTCGAGGTTGAAGGGCCCGATGTAGTGCAGGTACTGCTTGAACGGATGCCAGTCGAGGTGATAGCGGGCCTTGATGTTGCGCTCGATGGACTCGTGCAGGGCGCGGTCGTTGTCGAAGGGGCCGCCGCGCACCGCGCGCATCAAGAAAAAGGACACGGTGATGACCACCCAGAGGGTGATCGTGAACCACAGCAGGCGTCGCAGGAGGAAGCGGATCACTGGGCGCGCTCTCTCTGCTGCACGGGGGAGTAACGACCCTCGCTCGGCCCGCGCGCGGGCACCTCGCGCCACTCGGCGGGCTGGGCCGCGCGCTTCGCCGCCAGCTCCTCGTCATCCATCCAGTACCAGTGCTTGGGGAAGTGATCGTCGATCACGTTCTCGTGAAAACCGCCCAGGCGCGGGTTGACGAGGTTGCGCGTGACGTAGAAGTAGATCGGGAGGATCGGCAGCTCGTCCATCAGGATCGCCTCCGCCTCGACGAACAGCTCCATGCGGCGCGCCGGATCCGACTCGAGGGCCGCGGCGGCGATCAGCTCGTCGTAGCGCAGGTTCCCCCAGCCCGTGCGGTTGTTCTCGCCGTCGGTGACGAACATGTCCAGGAAGGTGTTGGGGTCGGCGTAATCGCCGATCCAGGCCGAGCGCGAGACGTCGAAGGTGCGCGTCTTCTGCGTGTCGAGGTAGACCTTCCACTCCTGGTTGAGCAGCTTGACGTTCAGGCCCAACCGCTTCTTCCAGCCGTCGGCGATCACCTCCGCCACGTCCTTGTGGGTCTCGTCGGTGTTGTAGTGGATCTCGATCGTGGGCAATGTGGCTCCGCCGGGGCCGAAGCCCGCCTCCGCCAGCAGCTCGCGCGCGCGGTCCACGTCCTGCGCGAAGCCCGCGTCGGAGGCTTGCGGCCCGGCGGCCATGCCGCGCGCGGCCTGCGAGGCCATCTCGACTTTGCGGTAGCCCGGCAGGCCGGGAGGCGTGAAGGCCCAGGCCGGCTCCTCGCCGGCCTTCGTGATGCTGAGGCAGATCGCGCGGCGCTCGATGGTCAGGGCCAGAGCCTTGCGCACGCGCGGGTCGTCAAAGGGTGGGCGCTCGACGTTGACCCGGTAGAAGTACGAGCCGAGGTAGGGCGCCGGGTTGAAGTCCTCGCGCGGCAACAGGCGCGGGATGATGCTCGTGATCGGCCGGTCGATCCAGTCCACCTCGCCGGTCAGGTAGAGGTTGATGCTCGTGCCCAGGTGGTCGATGGCCAGGGCGTCCATGGTCTCGATGGCCACATTCTCGGCGTCCCAGTAGTCGGGGTTCTTGACCATCCGGATGCGGTCGTTCACGCGCCGGAACTCGACCGTGTAGGGCCCGTTGGTGACGATGTTCTCCGGCCGCATCCAGCGCAGCTCCCAGGAGCCGGGCCAGCGCGCGCGCGCTTCCTCGAGGTTGCGGCGGTTGACCGGGAAGAGCGGGTAGAAGGCGACCAGTTGCAGGAAGTAGGGCGTCGGCGAGGCCAGGCGCACCTCGAGGGTCTGGGCGTCGAGGGCGCGGATGCCCACGCGCTCGGAGAAGACTCTCTCGGCGCGGAAGTCGGCGCCGGGAATCAGGTCGCCGTGCTCGAGGGCGCCGGCGAGCGCGCCGGGCGAGGCCTCCAGTTCGATCAACCAGCCCTCGCCGTAGGCGTCCCGGGCCATGGTGGAGGCCGCGGCGGGCAGGCTGGCGTTGACGGCGATCACGCGACCGCCCAGCGATAGACGCAGGGGCGCGCCACCGAGGGTCGCGATCGTGGCTCCCCCGGCGAGCTCGTCCCCCTCGCGCACCGTCACGACGACCTGCCGCTCCCGATCCCCGTCAGTGAGGAGATACCCCGAGCAGCCGATGCGCAGGCGGCCGCCGTCGCGCTCCTCGACCCAAAGGTTCTGGTCCCACTCGCCCTGATAGGCGAAGTCGTCCACCAGGTGCGTGTACTCCCGCGCGCCGGCCACGTACCACAGCTGATAGGCGTACTCCGCTGCCGTCAGGGGGTTCAGGAAGCGCTCCCAACTGAAGACGAAGTCGTGGGCCGTGAGCGGGTCTCCGTTGCTCCAACGAGCGCCCTCGCGGATATGGAAGGTGTAGACCGTCCGGTCCTCGCTCAGGCTCCAGCGATCAGCTGCGCCAGGCAGCGCCTCGATGGTCGAGGGGTGCTTGACGCACAGGCCCTCGAAGAGGGCGCGGATGATGCGTCCTTCGGGCACGCCGCTGACGGTCGCGGGGTCGAGGGTCGTGACCTCGGTGCCGTTGTTGAAGGTGAAGTCGGCGCGCTCCAGCCGCGCACCGCCGGCCATCGACAGGGCGCCGGCGAGCAGGCCCCCGAGCAGGGTCACAGCCGCCAGCCGCGGTGCCCTGTGGGAGGCGGAAGAGCGCGTCATGTGGGCAAGCTATCGAGCGCCCCCGATCACCGCAAGTCCGTTCAAGGTAATGGCTTGCGAGCTTGACTGGGCCGCCTTCGGTCGCTACCCTGCGGCGCGCTTCGACGGTTGGGAGTGCATCGGCGGCGAGGGCTCGCGCCGGGTGCTCCTCGCCGCTCCCACCCCGCACTCCCTCCGGCGTCGGCCGCGCCGAACTCCACGGTCCTCCCAGCATGCACCGCAAGGCAGCGCGTCTTCGCCCGTTCTCCGTTCTGTCCGTCTCCCTCACCGCTCTCTGGGCTTGCGGAGGAGGCGGCGACGGCACCGCTGCGAGCGCTCCCGCCCAGCCCAACGCGGTGCGGGCGGAGGCGGAGATGAGCGAGCCGGTCGTGAGCGAGCCGACCGTGAGCGAGCCTGAGGCGACCAAACCCGTCATGAATGCCTCCGACGAGGTCGCGACGGCCGGGCCGGGCGCCGCGCCCCTGGACGTGTTCCACCCCGAGCGCGACACGCCGGCGACACCTCTCTACGGCGGCCGGGTGATCGTGCACCTCGCCAGCCTGCCCGAGAGCATCTGCTACCCCGTCGAGAACTCCGCCGTCACGCGCCGGCTGCTCTACGAGGTGCACGAGACGCTCCTGACGCAGGACTGGGAGTGGCACGACTACCGCCCGAGCATGTCGAAGGAACTCGTCACCGAGGACCTCGTGGTGATCTCCGATGAGGCGCGCGAGCGCTACGCCGACACTCCCGGCAGCCTCGAGGTCAGCGTCAAGCGCCAGGGCGAGATCGCCGAGGGGCAGTCGGCCCAGAAGCTCGTGCGGGCCTTATACGGGGCCGTGGAGGACGCCGGTGACGGCTGGCGCGTGACACCCACCTCGCGCGGCAGCGCCCTCGCTGAGAGCGTCACCCTGCCCAAGGCGGACGTGGCACGGATCGAGCGCGGGGCCGTGTTCACCTTCACCCTGCGGGACGACGTCCTCTGGCATCCCTCGCTGGTCTTCGCCGAGGAGCATCCGGAGGCCGCGGCGCGCCTCGCCGGTCACACGGTGGATGCGGCGGATGTGGTCTTCTCCTGGCAGATCTACTCCAACCCCATCGTCGACTGCGACGAGAAGCGCTTCCAGTTCGAGAAGATCACGCGCGGGGAGGCGGTCGATGAGCACACCGTGCGCTTCTTCTACGAGGAGCAGTACGCCTTTGCTTTGCACACGCTCGGGCTCTCCCTGACGATCCTTCCGAGGCACGTCTACGACCTCGCCGACCCCGACAACCCCGATCACCGGGAGAGCTTCACCGGCGAGGAGCAGGGCAAGCACATCAACGAGAACCCGCACAACCAGCTCTGGGTGGGCACGGGTCCCTACCGCGTCACCGAGTGGACCCAGCAGTACGTACAGGCCGAGCGTTTTACCGGCGAGGACGGGAAGTGCGCCTACTTCGATCGTGACCAGGCGGGTTTCGTGGACGTCATTCGCTGGCGCTACATCGACGACGACGAGACCTCGATGAACGCCCTGTTGAACGGCGAGCTGGACTTCTTCGAGCGCATCAAGCCCGCCGACTACTTCGGTGAGCGCACCGAGAGCGAGGACTTCAAGCAGGACTACTGCAAGGGCTACAAGTACCTCGGGATCTACGGCTACACGGGCTGGAATCTGTTTCAGCCTCAGCTCAAGGACCTGAGCGTGCGCAAGGCCATCGCCATGGCGATGGACTACGAGGCCTATCGCCTGTCCAACTACAAGGGCCTCGCGCGGCGCGTCACCGGGCCTTTTCCCTACAACTCCGCCGCCTACGACCACTCGGTCGAGCCCTTGCCCCACGACCCCGACGCCGCCATCGATCTGCTCGAGGAGGCCGAGTGGTACGACCGTGACGGGGACGGGATCCGCGACAAGGATGGCGTGGCGCTCGAGATCGACTTCCTGATGCCCTCGGGCAACGACGCCTCGAAGAACTTCGGGCTCAAGCTGCAGGAAGCGCTGGGAGAGATCGAGATCAAGCTCAACATCGTGCAGATGGAGTGGGCGACCTTCCTCGAGAAGCTGAAGTCGCGCCAGTTCGACGCCTGCAACCTGGCCTGGGTGCCCGAGCTCGAGAGCGACCCCGAGCAGCTCTGGCACTCGAAGTGGGGGGCCTATGAGATGCGCGGCTCGAACAACTCGGGCGTGATGGACCCCGTGCTCGACGAGCTGATCAGGAGGGGCCAGCGCGAGCTGGACTTCGACGCGCGGCAGGAGATCTGGCGGGAGATGCACCGCCACCTCTACCACGAGGTGCAGCCCTACCTGTTCATGTACAACGTCCCCCAGAAGTTCGCCCTCCACCAGCGCTTCCGCGGCTTCCAGGCCGTGGCCATCGATCCGGGCTACATGATCCGGCGCTGGCACCTGTGGCGCGAAGGTGAGGCAGGCGCGCGAGCGACCCTGGACGGCTAGGCCGCTCCCTTCCCCAGCTCCCGCGACATCGCCGCGCAGGCAGGTCCTGCCGCGACCTCACCTTGCTGAACTTCATCCTCCGCCGACTGCTGTTGATGATCCCCACGACCCTGGGGGTCGCGGCGGTGGTGTTCGCCATCTACCACCTGGCGCCCGGGGATCCGGCGACGGTCATGATGGGCATGGGCTCGGGCGGGCAGATGGGGACCGACTCGGACTCCGAGTCCAAGATTCAGGCCTTCCGCATCAAGCACGGCCTGGACCGCCACCCGCTGGTCCAGTTCCTCGACTACATCGGGCCGGTCAACCTCTCGCGCGACGGGCACGGGATGTTCTCCTCGCCCTACGGGGAGCGCAAGATCGAGGAGGTCGCGCTAGACAGCGGTGCGCTCGTGCGCGAGGGCAAGCCGCTCGCGATCGCTCACCTGCCCCGCACGAGCGAGGAGCAACGCGCTCGCATCGATGACCTGCGCGACCGCCTGCTCGACGACGGGCTGGGCGAGCCGGCCTGGTCGCAAGCCGCCGCGGACCTGGCCCAGCTCGAGGTGCAGAGCGCGCTGCCGGCCCTCATGACGGCGCTCCACCAGCTGCGCCTCGAGACGGACACGCGCGCCTCGACCGTGGCGCGCGTCTCGAAGGCCCTGGTGCAGTTGACGGGCGTTCCCGGCACGGCGCATCCCGAGCGCGTCGAGCGCCTGGGCAGCGGCGCGCTCATCCGTGAGTGGTTCCGCTGGTACTACGAGGAGGGCGGCGGAGACCGGGTCTCCAACACCGGGGAGCGCCCCTGGGGAGGGCTGTTGTGCCTGGACCTGGGCAACGAGATGCAGGCCAAGACCTCGGTCGCCGAAGAACTCGGCCGCCGTCTGGCGGTGACCGTGCCCCTGTCGCTGATCTCCGTCCTGTTGAGCTACCTGATCGCCCTGCCCATGGGCATCTTCTCCGTCCGTCGCCAGGGTACCCGGGCGGACGGTGCCCTGACGGTGACGCTCTTCGTCCTCTACTCGATCCCCACCTTCTGGGCCGGTCTGATGCTGATCCTGATCTTCGGCAAGACGGGCCTGGACTGGCTGCCGGTGCTCGGACTGCACGACAAGGACGCGGACTCCCTCTCGAGTGGCGCCTGGCTCTGGGACCTCGCCAAGCACACCGTCCTGCCGATCCTGACCCTGACCTACGGGAGCCTGGCCTACCTCTCGCGCCAGATGCGCGCGGGCATGCTAGAGGTCATCCGCCAGGACTACATCCGCACGGCGCGCGCAAAGGGACTGTCGGAGCGCGTCATCATCTACAAGCACGCCCTGCGCAACTCGATGATCCCGGTGCTGACTCTGCTGGCCTCGATCCTCCCGATCCTGATCGGTGGCTCGATCATCGTTGAGAAGGTCTTCGACATCCCCGGTATGGGCAAGTACGCCTTCGAGGGGCTCTTGCGCCGCGACTTCTACATCGTGATGGCCACCACGATCTTCGTCGGGATCATGACCCAGGTCGGCATCCTGCTGTCGGACATCACCTACTCCCTGGTCGATCCACGGATCCGTCATGACTGATCCGGCGCAGGATCTGACCGCCGAGGGAGTGCAGGACTCTGCGGAGTTGCAGGCGACGGTCTACTCGAAGGACTACTGGGATCTGGTCTTCGAGCAGCTCGGGAAGCGGTTTCTGTTCAAGCTGGGCATGGCCGTGCTCGCGCTGCTCTACGGGGCCGCCATCTACGCGCCCTTTCTGGCCAACGACCGGCCGCTCGTGATCGAGGCCGTGGACCTCAAGGGCTACCGCAGCGCGATCAGCTCCCTGTCGGCCGTCACGACGGGCATGGCCGGCCTGATGAAGATGACGGACGAGCAGTACACCGAGCGCCTGCGTGTGGCGGGGACCCTGGGCCGTGAGGGTGTGCCCCCCGACCGCAGCTCGGCCCTGAAGCTGGAAGAGGCGGCGGCAGACCAGCGACTGGGCCTGATCCGGCGCGCCCTGCCCCTCGCTGAGCGCTCGCGCCTCGATTCCTACGAACTCCCGATGCGTTCCGCCCTGCAGGCTTTCGCCCGAGGCGAGTCAGCCGTGGCTCTCGAGTCCGCCGCCGAGGCCAAGACCGTCGCCCGCTCCTTCCGCAGGGAGCTCGCCGCCTGGGATCCCCGCGCGCCCGAGAAGTCTGGCATCCACCTCGTCGGCCACCGCCGCTGGCCCTTGTTCGAGGCCCTCTCCGCCAAGGAGGTCTTCTTCATGGTGCTGTGGTTGTTCGTCCTCACCTGGCCGGTGTGGAACGGGCTTCTGAATCGGCGCGTCCTGGGGGGAGAGCGCGAGCGCATCCGCCGCTGGCGGCGGCGCAAGGCCTTCGGCGTGGCGGGGATTTCCCTGGCCTCTGCCCTGCTCTGGATGGCGACGCCGCTCTACGGCGAGGCGGGCTCCTTCGACACCGCTCCCTTCAAGGGCGCCCTGGCCGACGGCGACATGTGGCTCGTCCCCGCGGGCGAGCTGATCGGCGCGGAGATGGCCGAGACGGTCACCTGGACCCCCGTGGCCTTTGGGACCGCGGAGACCCACTCCGACGCCGAGACCAACTTTCGGCCCCCGACCTGGTCGAGTCACTCGGCCATCGACGAGGCGGGGCGCTACGAGAGCGGACCGCGCAAGCGGGCGGAGGACAGGCAGGACCCGACGGGCTACGAGGTGCCGGTCGTGCCGGTCGAGATCCGGCCCGGCGAACCGCCCGTCAACCATCCCCTACGGCGCATCGCGGGCACGGACGAACTGGGCCGCGACTTCTTCACGCGCATCCTGTGGGGCGGCCGGGTGAGCCTGATGGTCGGCATCCTCTCCGCCGTGCTGTTGACCGTCATCGGCGTCGTGATCGGTTCGATCGCTGGCTACTTCGGAGGCCGGGTGGACGTCGCGATCATGCGCTTGATCGAGATCATCCAGTCCCTGCCGGCCTTCTTCCTGATCCTGATGGCCATGGCCTTCACCGACCCCAAGGTCGTGCCGCCGATCGTCGCCATCGTCGTGGTCATCGCCTTGATCCGCTGGACGGGTACCGCGCGCCTCGTGCGGGGCGAGTTCCTGCGCCTGCGCGAGCAGGAGTTCGTCCTGGCCGCAAAGGCCCTGGGTTTCTCGGACGCGCGCACCATCTTTCGCCATGTCCTGCCCAACGCCCTCAGCCCGGTGCTGGTCTCGGCCGCCTTCGCCGTGGCGGCCGGAATCCTGACCGAGTCGGCGATCTCGTTCCTGGGGTTCGGGACGCGGCCGCCGGAGGCGTCCTGGGGCGCGCTGGTCAATGAGAGCAAGAACCCTGAGTTCTGGTGGATCCAGGTCTTCCCCGGGGTCCTGATCTTCATCACGGTCACCTGCTACAACCTGGTGGGGGAGGCGATTCGCGACGCCCTCGACCCCAAGATGAAGCTATGAGCGAGCCCGTGAAGCCTCCCGACGGCGAGCGCAAGCCCCTGCTGGAGCTGCGCGGATTGCGCACCTGGTTCCACATCGAGGAGGGTGTGGCTCGGGCCGTGGACGGAGTCAGCTACACGCTCTTCGAGGGCGAGACCCTGGGTATCGTGGGGGAGTCGGGTTGCGGCAAGAGCGTCACCGCCCTGTCGGTGATGCGCCTCGTTCCCACGCCGCCGGGCCGACACGAGGGAGGGCAGATCCTGTTCCACGGCGAGGACCTCTGCCTCAAGACCGAAGAGGAGATCCGCGACCTGCGCGGCAACGAGATCGCCATGATCTTTCAGGAACCCATGACGGCCCTGAACCCCGTCTTCACCGTGGGCAACCAGATCATGGAAACTGTCATGCTGCACCAGGGTCTGGACTCGGAAGCGGCCCGGGCGCATGCGGTTCACATGCTCGGCTTGGTCGGCATTCCCGATCCCTCCGCTCGCGTGGATGAGTACCCTCACCAGCTGTCCGGGGGAATGCGCCAGCGCGTGATGATCGCCATCGCCATGGCCTGCGACCCGGCGCTGTTGATCGCCGACGAGCCGACCACCGCTCTGGACGTCACCATCCAGGCGCAGATCCTCGACCTGATCCGTGAGCTTCAGGAGTCGGCCAACATGAGCGTCCTCCTGATCACCCACGATCTGGGCGTCGTGGCCCAGACCGCCCATCATGTGGCCGTGATGTATGCAGGAAAGGTCGTCGAGTACGCCACGGTGGAGGAGCTCTTCGCGGCACCCAAGCACCCCTACTCGATCGGTCTCTTTCGCTCCCTGCCTGATCTGGCCGCTCCCGGTCAGCGCCTGCCGACCATCCCGGGCATGGTGCCCAGCGCGACCCACTTTCCCAGTGGGTGTCGCTTCCGCACGCGCTGTTCGATCGCGACCGCACGCTGTGCGGAGGAGGAACCCGCCCTCGTCTCGCTCGAGCCGGGCTCGCGCCACACGGTCGCCTGCCACCACCTGGAGGAGGCCGAGAGACTGTGACCGACCCCGATCCCCTGCTCGAGGTTCAGGGCCTCATGAAGTACTTCCCCATCCGCAGGGGAGTCTTCTCGCGCCACGTGGGCGACGTGAAGGCCGTGGACGGGGTGGACTTCCAGGTAGGCCACCGGGAGACCCTCTCCCTTGTGGGGGAGTCGGGCTGCGGCAAGACGACCGTCGGTCGCACCATGCTGCGTCTGTTGCCGCCCACCGCCGGGAGAGTGCTCTACCGCGCCGAGCCGGGGGCTGAGGCGGTGGACCTGTTCGAACTCGGCGGGAATGCCATGCGCGAGTGTCGTCGAGACCTGCAGATCATCTTTCAGGATCCCTATGGCAGCCTCAACCCGCGCATCACCGTGGGCAATGCCATCGGCGAGGCTCTGGCGGTACACGGGATCGTGTCGGGGATGGAACTGGAACAGCGCGTGGAGGAGCTCCTGAAGAACGTCGGCTTGCGGGCCGACGTGGGCAACCGCTACCCCCACGAGTTCTCCGGCGGCCAGCGCCAGCGGGTCGGGATCGCGCGCGCCCTGGCCCTGCGGCCGAGGCTGATCGTCTGCGACGAAGCGGTCAGCGCCCTCGACGTCTCGATCCAGGCCCAGGTGATCAACCTGCTGAAGGACCTGCAGGCCGAGTTCGGGCTCTCCTTCGTCTTCATTGCCCACGATCTCTCGGTCGTGAAGTACATCTCCGACCGCATCGCGGTCATGTACCTCGGCCGCATCGTGGAACAGGGCACGACGAGCCAGATTTTCGAGTCACCCGCTCATCCCTACACCCAGGCGTTGCTGTCCGCCGTGCCGGCGCCCGATCCGACTTGTCAGGTGGAGCGCGTTCCTCTGAAGGGGGAGGTTCCCTCACCCATCGATCCCCCCTCCGACTGCCACTTCCGCACGCGCTGCCCCCTGGCGGAAGCGCGCTGTGCCGAGGCCTATCCCGCTCGGAGAGAGCTGGCCCCGGGCCACACCGCCTCCTGCCACCTGCTCGAGTCCTGAGCGGGTTAGACGGGAATCTCGAAGCGCTCGCGCAGCAGGGTGCGCAGCTCGTCGAAGTCGGCAACCTCGTGGTCGGGCTCGACGCCCGCCTCCTGGGGCGTGTGGCGCGCGGCGCGGGAGGACCAGACTGCGACCATGCCCAGACTGCGCGGCGGCGCGATGTCGTGTTCGGGGTTGTCGCCCACGTACATGGCCTCGGGCCCTTCGAGGCCCATCTCCTCGAGGGCGACCTTGTAGAGCTTCGGGTTGGGCTTCGAGATCCCGATCTGGTCTGAGATGAAGATGGCGTCCGCTTCGAAGAAGGGAATCAGCCCCAGGCGCACGAGTTTCTCGGCCTGCTTGACGCTCCAGCCGTGGGTGATGACGCCCAGTCTCAGGCCCGCGTCCCGCAGGTCGTCGAGCAGAGGCGGTACGTCCTCGAAGGGCGCGATCTCGCGCATCTTCGTGTCGTGGTAGGCGGCGACGCCGGCGGCGACGATGGGCGCCGTGCGCCGTGGGGTGAGAGCCTCCACGCGCAGTCGCCGCACGAGCTTGTCGTAGTGGTGCTCGTAGTTGGAGGAGAACTCTGCGATCACCTCTTCCAGTTCCCTGAAGACGAGCTCCTCGTCCAGGGTCAGACCTGCATCCACCATGGCCCGCACCGCGTTGCGGCGTGCGCGGCGGGCGAACTCCGTGGTCGGGAAGAGTGTGTCGTCGATGTCGAAGAGGACGGCCTTCAGGCGGGTCACCGGTCACCTCCAGGGCCAGTGTACGCTCTCGGCAGGGGCGTGTCCCGTGGGCGGAGAGCGGCGGCTCTCACCCCTCGCGGGCGAAGCATGCCAGCAGTCGCCTGGCGTTCAGGGTGAGGTCGAACTCCTCCTCGACCCGTCGTCGCCCGGCGCGTCCGAGGGTCTCGATGCGTTCGCGATCCGCGAGGAGTTCGGCGAGGACCTTCTCCAGGGCCTGGCTGTCGCCGGAAGGGATCGTCAGGCCAGTCACCCCGTCCTCGACCAGTTCGCGGATGGCCTCCAGGTCCCCGGTCACCACGCAGCGCCCGTGGGCCATGGCCTCCATCAGCACGACCGGGATGCCGTCGCGGTCCCCCGAGGCGGTCACGCGGCAGGGCAGCACGAACAGGTCCGCGCGCTCCATCAACTTCATGACCGCATCGTTGGGTGTATCTCCCAGGAGGTCGACCGTCACGCCGGGAGGCAGGGTGGCGGAGAGTGCGCGCAATCTTCCTTCCTCCGGGCCAGAGCCGGCCAGGATCAGGTGCAGGGAGGCCGAGGTGCGCTCCGCGACCGCGCCCAGGGCCTCGATCAGCAGGTCGAAGCCCTTCTTCTCCACCATGCGCCCGACGGCGAGGACCTCGAGTGCTTGCCTGCCCGGGGCGGCGTTGGCGTGGATCAGGGTCGTGTCGACACCACAGCGCACCACGGGCAGGTCCTCGTCAGGGCGCGGCACGAGGCTCTGGTAGAAGCGCCGATGCCAGGAGGATATGCAGCTGACGAAGCGGGCACGGCGCAGCTTGGTGACCAGCAGGGCGCGTTGGGGAAAGAGGTCATTGGCGTGCCCCGTGAAGCTGAATCCGATGCCCAACTGGCGTGCCGCATACATGGCGATCGTGGTCGGCACATGGGCCAGGTGAGCGTGGATGTGGGTGATCCCACGCGAGCGCAGGCGGTGGGCCAGGGCCAGGGCGTGTAGGGCCTGAACGAGCACCTTGGGGCGCTGGGCGATGGTCAGGTCGCCCCGCGGCGAGAGAGCATCGGCGAGGGCGCGGGCCAGGGTAGCCCCCGAGCGCAAGGGGCGGCGCAGGAGCGCCCCCAGCAGGTGGCCAGCGAGGTACAGGGGAGGGTAGCTGTAGAGTTCGAGCGTCTCGCGCGCCAGGTGCGCCAGGCGTTCATCACCGAGGTCGCGCTCGGGTGCGTGGACCGATGCGCTCACGATCTCCATGCCCAGCTCCCGCAGGGCGAGGATCTCCCTGTAGACGAAGGTCTCGGTGCGGGCTGGGAGGACGCTGGCGAGGTAGAGGATGCGCGGCATGGGGCGCGTGCGAGCGCAGGAAGCGAACAGAGGAGGCCGGCTGGGCCGGCCTCCTCCTGGGTGGCAGCATGTCGAGCCCGAGGGGCCGGAAGCGTTCGGACCTGCCCGAACTGGTTCCTAGTAGCGGGTCTCGATCCCCTTGACCTCGTCGCGCACGTCGGTGATCTGAGCGCGGATCAGGATCATGAGCGAGTTGTTCTCGTCGTTGTAGCCTTCCTTCTTGAAGAGGAAGCCCACCAGGGGAACGCGCGCGAGCCACGGCACCTCGGCGCGCCGCTCGACGTTGCGGATGTTGGAGAGCCCGCCCAGCAGGATCGAGCCCCCGTCGGGGATCGTAGCTGTCGTGAAGACGCTCTGCACCTGAAGCTCGGGGAGCTGGAACTCGACCGGCGAGGTGTTGCCGCCCAGGGTGGAGGAGAAGTTGCGCAGGGCGACGACTTTGGCCACCGTGGGCTGCACCTCGAGGGTGAGGTACTTGCGGCTCTGGTGGATCGTCGGCCGCACGTCGAGGACCACGCCCTCGGTCAGGATGTTGACCTGCGGGTCGGCGACGGCCTGGAACTGGGCGACCTCGACGTCGAAGTCCTGGATGTAGGCTCGCTGGTTGATGACCGTGACGTAAGCGCGCTGGGTGTTGTGGACCGAGAGCACCTGGTCGTTGATCAGTTCGAACTGCGAGTTCTTTTCGACCGCCCTCATGATGGCGGAGAGTTCGAGGTCGTTGAGGAGCGTGTACTGGAACGACAGGCCCCCGATGGTGCTGACCGCGTCGCCCAGGTTCTCGGCGAAGTAGTTCTCCGTGCGAGAGCGGAAGTCGCCATCCTGGCCGTCATCGTAGTAGAAGCCGGAGGACGGTGCGCCTGCGGCGTTCTGGCCAGAGGCACCCGTGCCGCTGTTGTCCAGTCCCAGGGATGCCATGTCCTCGAGGCCGTTGGTGATGTCCGAGATCGGGTTCTGGTCGAGCCCGCGGAAGTCGACACCGATCTCCTGGATCCAGTTGTCCCCGACGGTCAGGAACTTGGACTCGATGGTGACGAGCGAGGAGCTGAAGCGACGCAGGTCCTCGAGGAACTGCCTGACCTCCTGCTGCACGCCGGGGGTGTGGACGATGATGACGTGGCCTTCGTAGCTCTCGATGCTCGCACCGTCTTCCCAGCTGCCAACGCCGACGTTCTCCTGGATCATGGTCGCCAGGTCGTCGATGTTGATCATCTCCGGGCGCTCACCGATGCCGCCGAAGGGGCCGCCGCCGTCCTCGTCCTCCATCTCGTCGAGCAAACGGATGCGGTCGATGCGCGGGCCCATGAAGTCGGTCAGGCCGAAGGCCAGGTCGCGCACATCGTGGTGCTGGACGACAGGCTTGCCGAGGGCCTTTTCGGCCGTGGTGATCAGCACTGCGTCGTGCCGGATGACCCAGGTGACCTCTTCGCCCGCCATGTCGGCCAGCAGATTGAGGATCTGCTCAGCGGTCACCTCGTTTTCGAAGGAGAATTCGAAGACGATGCCGTTGTCGATGACTGAGTTCTCGGCTGCCGGGTCCACCACAAGGGGCAGGCCGGTCTGCAGGCGCACGTTGTCGACCACGGCGCGCAGGCTCTCCTCTTCCTCGACCGGACGCAGGCGCAGGGTCGTCTGGCGCAGGCGCAGGCGCAGGGCGCGTTCGGCGCTGCTGACCATCTGCTCCGGGTCGAGTCCCCGACGGGAACCGCGCAGGCGGGTGATTTCGGCCCAGCGGTCGGGGTCCGGCAGGGTGATGACCTCGTCCCACGGAATGCGGGCGGCGTCCATGCGCTCGCGCCAGACGGCGTATTGCTCGCGCTTGCGCTCGACATAGCTCGCGCGCACCTGCTTGCGACCGGCCTTGAAGGCCGAGGTGCGGATGTCCTGCGCCTGATCGTTACGGGGGTCCTTGCGCAGGGCCTCGTCGGCGAAGTACATCGCGTCGTCGAAGTTCTCCTGATCGAAGGCCTCGATTGCCTGCTCGAGCATGTTGCTCAAGACCGCCTGGCCGCGAGTGCGCTCGCGTTCCTCCTGGGCTCGCAACTGCTCGTAGGCGGCACGTTGCTGGGCGATGAGCGTGGCCTCCTCGGAGGCGGTGCGGTTGCTCTTGGCGCGCTCCAGCAGGGCGGCGGCCTCTGAGCTCAGGGTGCCCCAGTCGATGGAGTAGGGAGCCCATTGGATGTGGTTCTGGGCGATGGTGAACTGGGCGATGGCAGCGTCGTAGTCGCCGCGGGCGAGCTCCGACTTGCCCTTGCGGATGGAGTCCTCCGCCTCGATCACGAGCTGCTGCACGCGCAGTTGGTAGACACGGTTCAGCTCCCCGGCGACCGACGAGATCTCCCCGCCGTAGTCGTCACCGATCAGGGCGCTGACCTCGGCCAGCAGGTCCTTGATGGCGAGGTTGTCGGAGTCGTGTTCGAGAGCGGCCAGCAGTTCGTGGCGGGCGTCCTCGAGGCGCAGTTGCTCGCGCAGGGCTCGCGCATTGGCGACGTGCTGCTCGACGAGGAAGGCGCGCCGCTGCTCCTTGAGGTCCACCACTTCGGCGTCCTGACGGAGCTGGTCGGTGTCGTCATCCTGCAAGATCCGCGTGGCGCTGACCTCCGGAGCGGGCTCCGGGGCGAGCGTCGGGGCTGTCGCTTCCGTCTCCCAACTGGCCGCCTGCGGCGCACTGCAGGCGCAGGCGCCTGCGACGAGGGCGGCAAGGGGGAGGGACCAGGCGATGGGCGGGGTGGTTCCGGAGTTCCTCATTCTGGGGATCTCTCAGGCTGCTGTACTGGGGATGGACTTTCGTGAATGCCGACGTTCTCTATCCGCGGAAGAGCGGTGGGCAACGCGAAAGCTGGGGGACGTTCGGGGGCGTACTTCGGGGCGAAACACTCTGCAGGCGCACGCCGCGCGGGCGGGCCTCGGTCTAGACGGGGATTCGGGCGTTGGAGATGACGGAAACGGCGCGCGTTCCTGGCTCCACACAGCGCGCAAGATACCAGCCGCCCCCTTCGGCGGTCAAAGCCTGGATGGAAAAAGCAACCTACCGCGAGGAAAGGACTTATGGCCGGGATGCGGGCCTCGCGAGGGTCTTCAGTAGACCGCCCTCGGGTGGCTCTCCGCCGACGCCCGGTAGGGGCTCGAACCGGGGCTGGCAGGGCGGGGCGCCCTACTCGTAGGAGCCCACGAAAGTGCACTCATCGAACCCGATATCCATCACGATATCGAGGACCTCGATCACATCCTCGTACACCGTGCCCTGGCGAGAGTCGATCGTGGCCGGGCGCGTCTCGTCTGCCTTGTGGAGCTGGGAGAGGCGGGTGGTCAATTCCTCGACGCGCGTCGTCTTGCGCGGGCCGATCGCGTACTCGAGCAGGCGATCGCTACCGAAGGAGTAGCGCGTCCCGGCCTTGCCGCTCCAGGGGCCGAACTCCTGGCCGCGCGGGTGCCACTTGGTGCCCTCTTTCAGCACCTTGATCGTGATCTCGACCTTCTCGATCGGCTCGGCATCCGATTGGTTCACACCCACGTCCTTGGGGAGGTAGGCGGCCAGCTTGCCCTCGAGCGTCTTGAACTTGAGGGTGCACATGAAGAAGATCAGCAGCAGGAACGTGACGTCGATCATCGGCGTCATCGGAAGGTCGCAGGTCTCCTTGGAGAACACCGCCAGGGCGGACTCTTTCTTCTTTTTCTTGGCCATGGGGACGGTGTTCTTCGGTTGTCTTTGGCTGCGCCAGCCTTCGGCTTGGTCGTCGGTGAATGCGTCCGTGGGGATCGGCTACTGCCCCTGGACCTTGCGTTTGGTCGGGTCGTTCGGGTCGGCCTCGGCCGCAGCGAACTGCACCTTCCAGATCTGGATGCCCTTGTAGCCGCACTGCTCCATGAGCTTCTGGACCTCCTTGAAGGGCGTGTACTGGTCAGCGCGGATCAGAAGGGGCTCGTCCGGGAGATCCGTGCCGGGCTCCTTCTTCATCCGATCAGCGACGTCCGACAACCACTCCTTGATCTGCTTGTAGTCGTCAGGGTCCTCGGGGTCGTAGTACTGCCTGCGCTTCACGTACATTTTCCCGTCAATCGTGATGTTGACGACGGGGCGGAACTCGTCTGGCTTCGGCTTGTCGGGTATGGCGTTGATCGCCACCGGCAGCTGCAGGTCCTCGAGGTCCTGCTGGGTCATGTCCGTGATGACCATGAAGAAGATGATGAGCAGGAACACGACGTCGATCATCGGCGTCATGTCCATTTCCATGTCCGTCTCAGGGTCGTGCTGGGCGAGGTTCATGGTGGCGCTCCGCGGCTGCTGGCGGCCTAGGCCTGGTCGGGACGGAATCGCTCGAAGAGGTCCTCGACGATGGCGCCCACCTCGATGATGGACTTGACCAGCCTGTTGCGCAGGAACGCGAAGAAGGCGGAGGTGGGGATGGCGACGCAGAGACCGAACATGGTGGTCAGGAGCGCCTCCGAGATGCCGCCGGCGAGGTCGGCCGGGTTGGCCTGGCCGCCGGAGGACGCGATGACGTTGAAGGCCTTGATCATGCCTCCCACCGTCCCCAGCAAGCCCATCATGGGGGCGACGTTGGAGATCAGTGCCAGCCAGCCGATCTTCTGGTGGAGACGGATCGACTCCTCGTCGCCCATCTCGCCGATGGACTGCTCGATGACCTCGAAGGAGTGCCCGATCTTGGCGACCCCCGCGCCGCACACGCGCGTGAAGAACGTGGCTTCGTTCTCGCACAGCTCCATCGCCTCCTGGTACTGCTTCTCGTCGAAGAGCGCTTGCACCTCGTCGATCAGTTCGGGCGGAGCGAGCTTGTCGCGCTTGAGCGAGACGACGTTCTCGAAGATCACGGCTAGCGCGACCACCGAGAGCAGGACGATGAGGATGCCGATGACACCCGCCTTCTTGAAGACGTCGAAGGCGGACTCGCTCGGAGCCTCCTGCGCGAACAGGGGTGCCATGGTGAGCGAAGCGGCGGCGATGACGGGCAGGGCCTTGGTAGCCAGACGGCAGGTCGTGTGGGCCAAGTAGTTGGAAGCCTGACGAATGTGCATGCCAGCGATGTCCTTGGATGGGGATCCTGAAGTGGCCCAGGCCGACGGCGTCGGTCTGGGCACCGGGGTGAGTGTCGTTGCTTGGAAAGAGTGAGGGGGCGGCTGACCGCACCCTTGAGAGGTCTGGGCGTTCAGGAGACGGGCTGCTAGAAGCTGGAGGCGAGGGTCTCCCGCGCGACGCGGGCCCAGGGCGTATCGGAGTACTGCTCTACAACGTAGGTCAGGCGCCGTTTCGCCTGGGAGGAGGAATCTGTCGTCCCCAGGTTCAGGTAGCAGTCAGCGAGGCGCACCAGTGCGCGCGCCACGCGGTCGCGGTCCGTGTGATCGAGGGCGGCCACGCTGGCCAGGGCGAGCCTGGCGCTGGAGTAGTCGCGCTGGGCCAGATGGGCCTCCCCGATACCGAGCTGGGCGCCGAAGCGCAGGCTGGGATCGGAGCCGTTGGCGGAGGTCACCCGGGCGTTGAAGAAGGGGAGGGCCTGGCGGGCCTGGCCCGAAGCGATCAGTACGAAGCCCTCGCCGAGCTGCGCGTCGGCCGCGAGCCGAACCAGGTGTCCGTGCTCCTCCGTTCCTTCGCTGGCCTCGGCCAGCATGGAGCGCAGGGCACTGTCGAGGGCCCCGTAGAGCTCGCGGGCCACGAGCGTCTCGCCCGTGCTCGTCGCGGCGCGGGCGGCGGCGAGGCCGGCGTGCATGCAGAGCATGCGCGGGTATCCGGGGGCCGGCGCATCGCCCGACCCGATCTCGAAGAGGGAGTGGTAGCGTTCCGCGGCCTCGGCGTCGTCACCGGCGAGGAGGCTGGCGCGCGCCTGGGACATGAGCACGGCGGGGAGTTCGCGCCCCTCGCCGAAGTCCGAGCGGAAGCGAGCGTATTCGGCCTGAGCCAGGGGCAAGCGGGTCGGGTCGGTGTGCCCGAGGCGCAGCTGGGCGTCACCAGCCAGACGGCGCGCCGAGGCCTTCACGACCTCGCGCTCGTCGCTGTCAGCAGCAGCGAAGGCAAACTTGTCCGCGGCGTTCTGGAAGTCGCCGCGCTCGAAGTACTTCAGCCCATCGCGGTAGTGGCTGGAGGCCTCGCCCCACACGATGCGCTGGACCTTGCCGGCGCCGTAGGTGCGCTCCTTCCCGTCGCGCTCGACGCGGACCTCCGTGAGGGTGTTGGAGAGCACCTTCCCGGAGACGGTCTGCAGCTCTCCACGAGAGTTGTGCACGGAGATGGCGTCCAGGCGGCCCTGGGCGAGGGCGCCGGGAGAACACAGGACCAGGCTGGCGAGGAGTCCCGAACTCAGGAGCGCGGAGTACCTTGCGGCGCTCCCGGTCAGGCCCGTGCGGGCGGCGACGATGGGTCGTTCCATGACGTAGCGGGCGGCCATTCTAGCGGGGGGGGGCCGGAGCATCAACTACAAGCTGGGAGCCCGGGCGGTGAATGGGGTCAGGCCGGGGGCGCAGCCCCGGGGCGCGGTGCCACAGGCCACTCATCAGGGCTCGGGATCGGGGCCAGATCATCGCACTCGGGATCATTGCACCTTGGTCCAGAGCCAGAACATGCGGCTACGCAGGGCGTCGGCCCCGTAGCTGGCGGCGATCTCGGCCCCGGCATCCTGACAGGTGCCGTCCACTCCCGGGACGCCGTTCCCGCCCCGGAACTGCGATCCGAGCTCCTGGACGATGGGCTGCAGCTGGCCCTTGGCGCTGGGGCGCTTGCGGCTGTCCTGGGGCCCACCCGCGGCGGTGGCCCAGGTGAGGTAGGTGTAGGCCATCTGGAACTTGTAGCTGTACCACTCGCAGGCCCACTTCTCGACGCCGCCGCTGCGCGCGATCGCGTTCACGGTGTCGATCGCCGTCTGGAACTCCTCAGGCGTCGTTCCTGCGCCCGGCACCTCGACGATCGAGTTGCCCGTGCCCTCGACCCAGCCGCTGATGGCGCGGGAGTGGTCGAGCAGGGTGCGCTTGGCCGGGAGGTTCGCCGTGTCGGCGACGAGGACGTCAAGGATCTCGAGTCCCTCGCCGACGCGCTTCAATTCCAGCAAGGCATGGGACAGGTCGGGGAGCACGTACTTGCTCATGTCCGCCGCGTGTTCGGTCTCGTTGCCGAAGCGCGACCGGATGCGTTCGAGGAGCGTGGCTGAGGTCTCCCAATCGGCCAGCTCCATCCAGTGCTTCGACTCAGCACGCAGGTTGCTGAAGTTGGGCGCCGAGGCGACCTCGTTCCCCAGTTGCAGGAGCTTCGCCATCTCGAGCAAGAGCTCCTCGGCACCCGTGGCGTCCCCGGCCTCGGAAGCCCGGAATTTCCGTTGCTCGAGGGCCTTGTAGAATTGGAGCGACGCCAACCCCGTGCGCTTGCTGTCGAGGTAGTCGCTGACCATGTGCTGGTAGATGGTGCGCGCGGCGGGGATGTCGTTCAGTTTCAGGTGAGCGTTCATGACCATCTGCATGGTCCAAGGCGTGTAGCTCGTCTGATCCGGATAGAGCGTGAAGTAGTCCCCGACCAGGTCGACAACCCGCTGCCAGAGGGCCGGGTCACCGATACCGGCCACCGCGTCGGCGTCGGCCGAGGCCTGGGCGTCCAGGGTGGCGATGTAGCCCCGATAGAACCCGGCCGTCGTCATGGCGTCGGTGCGCTTGGCGAGCTTGACCTGGCTGCTGCCCGGGTCGTTGATCGGGTCGGTCACGAAGCGCTCGATGTAGTCAGTCAGGAGTCGGCCAGCCTCGGCCGCGTCGCCGCTCCGGAAGTGGCTGACCGCGATCCAGACCAGGGCCTTCTCGTAGCTGTTGCCCGAGGGGCTGACCTGGCCGAACTTGGCGATCGCCGTGGCCCAGTCTTTCTTGCGGCGTGCCTTGTCGCCCTGGCTGTAGACGATGTCGTCCTTGCTTGCCTCGACGAACTGCGCCGCGAGGTTCTCGGACTCCTCGTACATGCCCCTGATCAACTGGTCACCGGGGGAGTCGCGCAGGATCGAGTCCATGGACTTGTAGAAGCCCTGGGCGTTGGGACTGTCGTACTCGGGGTCTCCGACCCAGGAGGTGCAACCCTCGCGGAAGGCCATGGCGGCCTCGAGCTGCATCCCGAGGCGCTGATACGTGCGTCCCATGCGCCAGAAGGTCTTCGGACCGAACTCCGTGCGGGCCGCGGCGTCCTTGCCGTCGAGGGAGCGCAGGACACGCCGGAAGCCCGCCAGGGCCAGCTCGTCGTTGCGTTCGTTGTAGTCACCCTCCGCCGCCTCGTAGAGCACGTCGGTCGCGACCTCCGCGCCCGAGCGCGCGATCACTTCGGCGATCACCTTCTGAGCCCGGACCTGCAGGACGTTGCCGCGGTTCTCGCTGTTCACCTGCTGGGCGATGCGCAGGGAAACCTCGCTGGCCGGGAAGCGCTTGCGCTTGCTCGAGATGGCTTTCTTGGCCTCCTCCTCGCTCGCGAACCAGCGCGTCTCTCCCGCTCCCAGGGTGCCGCCGATCCAGCCTCCCGAGTCGAGCAGGGTCCTGGCTGCCGACAGCAGCGAGGGATAGCCGAGTTGTTTCGAGTAGGAGAATCCCTCGCGCTTCTGCGTGTTGTAGAGGTGCAGGGCGTAGCGGCACGCTCCGGCCGTGTCGCCCATGGCGGTCAGGGCGTCGCACAGGCCCTCCGTGGAGAGTTCGACGAACAGCCAGCGCTTCTCCTTATCGGCGGGGCCGAGCTCGAAGTCGTCGATCATCGTCTTCCACTCGGTCTCGTTCGACGGGATCGCCTGCTCGACGACCGCCTGGAAGAAGTCGCGCGCAGACATCCAGTCTTCCTGAGCCGCATAGACCTGTCCGATCAGGTCGTAGGCCCGCAGGGCGGGCGGGGTCCCCTCGCCGACCGTGAAGACCAGCTCTTCGAGAGTCTGGTTCGCCTGCTCGAAGTTGAAGGTCCCGTTCTCCTGGGTGCGCCCGATGTCCAGGAGCATCCGTCCGCGGTTCAACATCAATTCGTACAGCTTGCGCTTCTGCTCCTCGCTGCGATCGCCGCTCGGGACCGCCTTGAGCTCGCTGATGAGCTCTCCGGTCTTCACGACGGCGCCCGTCAGGACGTCGATGCGCCGCTCGCGTAGGACCGCCACCTCGTCTCCCACGGCGTCCTCCTGGGAGATCTCCAGTGAGCGAGCGAAGGTCGAGGAGATGCGCACGAAGCCCGCCTGGGCGTCGGGGACGGAGCTGGAGGTCGGGTTCTCCGAGACGAAGTCGGAGAAGGCGTCGAGGGCCTGCTGGAAGAGCTCGTTGCGTCGCACGCGGTCGCGCTCATTGAGGGCGCCGACCTCGAAGATCTCGCAGCGGGTGACGCCCAGGCGCTCCTGTTGACTGGAGGACACGCCAACGCGCTCGATGCCCTCGATGACCTCGGTCGCCAGCTCCACGAAGCCCCATTCCTTGGCCAGGCCCTTGGCGAAGGCGATGTCGTCTTGGATCTGGGCATCGCTCTTCTGACCGAAGACGGGGGCGGCGAGGACGAGCGTCCCGAGGAGTGCGCAGGGAACGGGTAGGCGGCGACGGTTCATTGCTCGCTCTTCGTGGTGTCGGCTGGGTCAGAGACCGGCCCCCGTTCGGGTGGGCGGGGTAGGGTCGGATGGGTGATGGGGCGCTCCCCGGCGTCGGCCATTGGAGACGCCGCCGTAGGAGACCTCTTCTATCCGCCCGCCGGCCCGTGGCAACCGAGTCTCAGGGCGGCGGAGGTGTCGGGCGCCCCCGCCGCCCCGCCAGGGACTTAGAGCCCCAGCTGGGCGGGGGTCGGTTCTATCTCGACGGGGATGACGATGTTGGCGTTGAGGAGGATCAGCAGCTTGCGGTTGGCCGAGTAGGTGCCCTTGCGCTCGAAGAAGGCCGAGAGCACGGGGATCTTGTTCAGGATCGGCACTCCCGAGCGCTGGTCCTTCTTGTCGGAGGTCTTCAGGCCTCCGAGCAGGACGGTCGAGCCGTCGGGCATCGGGATCGAGGTCCGCACGCGCTGGATCTGGACCTCGGGTAGCTGGATCGTGACCGAGTTCTGCGAACCGAGGGTGGTGACGGCCTCGGCGATCGGCCGCTGCAGGGTGGCGATCGTCGGGCGCAGCTCGAGGGTGATGAAGCGCCGGTCCGCGGACACCACCGGGCGCACGTCGAGGATCACCCCGTCCTGCACCACGTCGATGATCGGGTCGGCGATGGACGCCGCCTGGGCGATCTCGACATCGAAGTCCTTGACGTACACGACCTGGTTGAGCACCGACAGGTTCGCGCGGCCGGTGTTCGTGACCAGGATGCGCGGCTGGGAGACGAGCTCCACACGCTCGGACTTGCTCACGGCGCGCAGGATCAGCTCCATCTGGACGTCGCCGAGGTAGGCCCACTGGAAGCTGAGTCCACCGGAGGCCTGCAGCACGTCCTCGTCTCCGAGGGCCATGTCGTAGAGCGCCTCGACCCGCGCACGAATGTCACCGTCGCCGCCTTCATCGTAGAAGGCGCCCAGGTCGGTGCCCTGGCCGATCTCGGTGCCGAGCTCGCCCTGGGTGGTCGTGTCGCCGAAGTCGTTGAGGAACTCGTTGGTCCCCATGCCGGGCTGACCGAGACCGCGGAAGTCGAAGCCGATGTCCTCGAGGAAGTTGTCCTCGACGGTCAAGAAGCGCGCGTTGATGTCGACCATGATCCCGGTCGCCTCACGCAGGTCCTCGAGCAGTTGCCCGATCATCGCGTGCACTTCGGGCGTCTGGTTCACGACCATCACGCCCATCTCGTTGATCTGGAGACTGTTGGCCGGATCGTCGTTCCAGGAGTCTACTTCGATATTGTTGCGGATCAGCTCGTCGAGCAGGTCCGCGGTCACGACGTTCGACTCGCGCTCCTCAAGATCCTCTTCCTCGAGGAAGATGCCGCCCGAGGGCTGCACGTTGATCTCGCGTCCGGGGAAGTCGGGGATCGGGTGGATCAGGTCGTTGACGCCGTAGAAGCGAAGGACCTGGCCTCCGACCATCTCCTCGGAGGTGACGAACTTCACCACACCGTCCTCGACCTTCCAGCGCAGGCTCTCGGAGGTCTCGGCGATGATGTCGAGGATCTTGCGCACGCTGTAGTCGGGGAGTTGGAGGCGGATCGTCGTCTCCTCCTCGTCGAGGTCCTCGCGCACGCGGGTGCTGATCAGGAAGTTGACGCCCGTCAGGCTCTGCAGGAACGCGGCCACGTCCTCGAGGGCGGCGCCCTCGTCGTCCTCGCCGCCGAAGTTCGGCGCCAGGTGCGTCTGCTCGAGCCGCTCGAGCACGACGGCCTTCTCGGACTCTTCCGCCCCTCCGTAGGAACTGAACTCCAGGGGCTGGCGCAGCTGTACCTCGCGCCAGCGACGCAGGTCGTCGAAGAGGACGGCCTCGTTCTGGATCACGTTCAGGGTGTCGATGTCCTCGAAGGTGCGCAGCCACTGCTCGCGGTAGTCGCGGCGGTTGCGGCGCTCGGTGGCCATGTGGCGCGACTCGCGGGCGATGTCGCGCAGGGTGCTGGCCGCCTCGTTTTTCCCGTCATGGACGAGGATCTGTTCGCAGAGGGCTTCGGCCCTGGCATAGCGGGTCGCCATGAAGGCCGCGTTCGCCTCGCCGTAGAGGGTCACGAGCATGTTCTCGCGGTACTCGCGCTCACGCCGCTCGGCAGTGTCCCGGGCCCGTTGGGCCAGGTCCTCGGCGCGTTGCTGGGCGGTCGCGGCGGCCTCCCCGGAGGACTCGATCGCGCGCTCGAGCTTGCCGGTGACCAGGCGCTCGTCGATCGAATCGCTGGCGATCAGCGGGTGGTAGCGCAGGATCAGCTGGGCCTCGCGGTAGCGGGCGATGGCGGCCTCATGGTCGCCTTCTCCCATGGCCGCGTCCCCCAGTGTGTCCGCTCGCTCGGCGGCGATGCGGGCCTGGGCGCGGCGCACCAGCTCGCGGTCCACCTCGTCAGCGAGGACGTCGGCGGCGACGGCCACGCGATCGCCGAGCAGGGCTTCCACCTTCTGGAAGCGTTCGCGCGCCTGGGCGTTGGTCGGATCGACCGAGATCGCGTAGGCGTATTCTCGCAGGGCACCTTCGAGGTCGGCCCGCTCGAGCAAGGCGTCGCCCTGTTCGATGGACCGTCCGCTCAGGACGGCGCGCTGCTGGATCTTGACCTGGAGCGTTGCGGCGTCATCGGCCAGCTCCTGGTCCTGGATGCGCGTGGCGACCGCGGAGGTCTCGACCCGCGGTGATGCGGCGTCCTGCGCCTCGGTTCCAGACAGTGCCGCCACGGCCTGCTCAGGCGCGGGCGTGGACTCGCTGACCTGCCCGGGTTCAGCGGACTGGCAGGCGAGGGTCGACAGGCAGGCGAAGAGGGCCGTCGCGATGAGCGGCAGGTGCGGGGTACGCGTGCGCATGAGTACTCGAGCCTTGCTGAGGCCGGGAGGGTTTTGAGGCCGGGCGGGGGATCGGCCCGGCGGCCTCTGGAATGGGGATCAGTGAGAGGGGGAATCGTAAGGAGTGGGTCGACCGTCGCGCGGCCGGTGCACGATCGCCACGGGGATTGACCGACGCTCGCGTCGCACTCGACCCGCGCGGGGTCTGAGTGAAGTCATCACCATGGGTCCGGGCACCCGGAATCTATGAGCCGGGGAGGATAGCGGCAGGGTTGCGGGGGGTCAACAAGCCCCACAGGGACGGGGAACTTGCGCCGCGGGGCCCTGCGCCGGGCCCGGACGGGTCCACATACCCGCCACCCGCTGCCGGGTTACGCTGCCTGTCGCCTTCAGGGGCCCTGGGCTCCGGGGGCGCCACGGGCCAGTTCGGCCATGGCGAGCTGGATGTCCTTCCAGCACTCGCGCTTCATGTGCGGGCTGCGCAGGAGGTAGGCGGGGTGGTAGGTGGGCACCACCCGTCGGCCCCCGATCTCGTGTACCCGGCCCCGCATGCTACCCATCGAGGCGTCCGTGCCCAGGAGGTGGCCCGAGGCGTGGCGGCCGAGGGGAATCAGGACATCGGGCGCCACGAGCTCGATCTGGCGCTCGAGCCAGCCCGTACAGAGCGCCTTTTCCTGGTTGCTCGGGTCCCGATTCGACGGCGGGCGGCACTTGAGGATGTTGGCGATCACCACCTCGGAGCGTTTCAGGGCCATTCCCTTGGTGATGATGTCGGTCAACAGCTGCCCGGCGGGGCCCACGAAGGGCACCCCCTGGCGGTCCTCGTCGGCACCCGGGGCCTCGCCCACGAACATCACCCGCGCGTGCTCAGGGCCGTCCATAAAGACCGTCTGGGTGCGCGTCTCGCACAGGCCGCAAGCCCGGCAGGCGGCCACCTCGCTGCGCAGGGCGCCCAGATCGGCGCAGGCCGCCGCCTGGGCCCGGATCTCTGCCGCGCCGGAATCGACTACATTCGGTCTATTTGTGGTCGTTTGTGATGTTTTTTGGCCAGTTTGTGCCGGATTTGTCGTTTTCTTGGCGTTCTCGTCCGGGGTTATCCCGTCCGAAGTTCCAGTCCCCGGGCTCGCTGCCATCGGCCCCGGAGCCGCCTCCGGGCGCCGGCGCGTCCCGCGCCGCTCCCGTCGCCGGAGCCCGGCGGCCAACCCAGCGGCCAGGGCGGCGACCTCGGCGGCCGGGCCTGGCTGCACGTCTCGCTCGCTCACGGTGCGTCCCCCGCACTGGCCAGCGGGTGGCCGACGAGTTCGACCCCTTCGTCTTCGTCGGCATCGCGCACCGCGAGGCGCACGTGGACCAGGCCGCTTGGGGAGCCGGGGAAGCCCTCCGGATCGAGGCGAACCCGCTGGTAGCGGCCACCCAGGCCGCCCAGGCCCTCGACCACCACCAGCTCCGCGGCCCCCGTGAGGGTCCGTCGCCAGGCGTCGGAGGCCTCCCCGGCGACCTCGCTCAGGAGGGCGCGGCGCTCGCGCACCTGCTCGGGGGCCACCGCCGGGCCCATCTCCCAGGCCGCCGTCTGCGGGCGCGGGGAGAAAGGGAAGACATGCACGCGGGAGAAGCCGACCTCGCGCACGGCCTGCAGGGTGTTGGCGAACTGGCGCTCGCCTTCCCCCGGGAAGCCGACCAGTGCATCGGCGGTGAAGGCCGGGCGGTCGAGGGCGCTGCGGATCCGATCGCAGGCGGCCAGGTACTCGTCCATGCGGTACCAGCGGTTCATGGCGGCCAGG